>Ga0213865_10000213_pt1 | contig 38706 bp, 15 predicted proteins | sample PICome_6_FD_160100 | JGI IMG/M metagenome (GOLD analysis project Ga0213865, IMG submission 160100) | Coastal seawater microbial communities near Pivers Island, North Carolina, United States - PICO282 | ecosystem: Environmental > Aquatic > Marine > Coastal | place: USA: North Carolina...
CACTCACTCAAGTTGACAGTGCCATTGATGTTGTAAATGGCGAGGTTATTCTTGGGCAGCCAGACGTACAAGAAATCGTTTCTGTAACTCGTGATAACGGCGTAGATGTAACCGAGTCTTTCATTCTTGACGATGGACAAAGAGACAACTATTACGACATTTCGAAACTCATCTTGAAAGATGGTGCTGATGATCCTGGCAACGTCAACGTGACAATGAAGTACTTTGCACGTGGTGCAGGTAAGTTCTTCGGTCCTGGTTCATATGCTTCGATACCATACAAAGATGTTCCCGATCATACGCTCAACGATGGTACTACAGTCAGTCTGCGTAACTTCTTTGACTTCAGACCCGACAAAGCCTGGTCAACAAAAGCAACAGATGAGTTTGTAAACATCAACTATCTACCACAGAGCGGTACGTCAATCTCTGCTGATGCTGATTACTATCTGCCTCGTGCTGACAAACTGATTGCAACACAAGAAGGTGATATTCAGGTGTTGATGGGTCAACAGTCAAAAGATCCACAGTTGAAGCCAACGCCCGATAACTCACTTGAGTTGTATCAGATTCTCATGAATGCCAACACGCACTCAGAAGAAGACGTACAGATTCGAGCCATCGAACACAAGCACTATACGATGGCAGATATCGCAAAACTCGAAACAAAGGTTGATGATCTAAAATCATATACAGAACTCAACATCAACGAACTGCGAGCATTGTTCGAAGCATCACTTGACAGTGATGGTCTAGAGCGAGAGGCTTCTGGTTTCATGGTCGATGACGTACAAGATCAGACTGGTTCTGAGACAGAGAACGAAGATTATGCCGCTTCGATTGACCCAGAAAACAATCTGATTCGACCCCTTGTTGACGAAGATAACATTCGACTTGTGATGGAAACTGACAACACAATCAGCACAAACGTTACAAAGAAGGGTGATAATGTCTACGTCGATTATACATCAACCGAGTGGAAAAAGCAAGACTTAGCAAGTGGTTTTGTTAACATTAATCCATTCGGTCGTGTTGACAACGTAGGTACAATTAAGTTATCACCATCTTCAGATGAGTGGAAAGATTCGAAAGAAGAAGCCATCAAAGCAGTTGTTGGTACATCAAGACTTGATACAAAGCAAGCATTCTTGTGGAACAACTGGGCTTGGAACTGGAAAGGAAGAGCAGATGAAGATCTTTGGTACAGTAATGACTATGGTGAAGAGCAACGCGGTGCTGTTCGTACTCGAAAGACTCTTTCACAAAGTGACCGATATGCTTCAGTACCCGGAAACAGAAATGCAGGCGGCTATGTACGCCGCGTGGTTTCCCGTGACACACTACGAAAGAGAATCGGCCGTCGATACATCGACCTTGCACTGATACCTTGGATTCGTTCACGTCGAATCTACTTCAAGGCTCAAGGTCTGAAACCAAACACTAAGTTTACACCGTTCTTTGATGGTAAAGACGTATCAGCATGGTGTAAGCCAGAGACCACGTTTGTACAGTGGGCTGATCGTACAGATGACAACTCGAACAAGTTCCAGTATAACTCACTGACTGGGCACCCATTCTCATCTGGTCAGACCGGTGAAGAACTGGTTTCAGATGCAAACGGTGAAGTGATCGGCTCATTCTGGATTCCTAATCTGAAGCCTGCCTACTACATCGCAAGACGTGGCAAGCGAAGAAGAATCAAGCAAACCTATCTGCGATTCAGAGCAGGTGTTCGTGAGTTCAAACTTCTCGATATCAGCGAGAACAACTGGGCAGCCGCAGACAGTAAAGCGTTTGCATATTACTCAGTAATGGGCTCTCTGCCTCACATCTATGCAAACATCTTCAGTACTCGTTTTGGTAACAAAGTATGGCCACTGCCGAACGCAGGTAGTTTCCCAGCATCGTTCTCACCACAAGAACTGAAGAAGACACTTGATGCTGTTGGCACAGGTGATGTTGGTCTGTTCAGACCTTACAAATCAGGGCAATATGGTCCACAAGATGGCTTCCTCAATACAGCGGCGTTGAATACGATTGATGCTGATGGTGAGATGTCTACGGTTCTGTCTGATTACATCAACGTAAACAATAAGCAGTTTGCGGGTAACACGATTCTACCGCTCAACTTGCCACAGAATCCTTTGTCTCAGACGTTCTATGTTGACAATCAGTTTGGTGCTACACTCACTAAAGTCAAACTTTACTTCCGTAAGAAAGATTCAGGTAACATACCGATCTCGATTCACATACGACCTGTAGTTGACGGCAAACCATCAATGTCTGACATTGTACCAGACTCACACGTATTCAAAAATCCTGCTGATGTTGTAGCGATTGGTCTTGAGCCTACAATCTCAACGCTTCTGGCTGCACCAACAACATTCGAATTTGATGAGCCAGTTCTTCTCAAGCCTTGGACTCATTATGCAATTGTTGTTCAGACAGCATCAACAGAGTACGAGATCTTTAGTGCGAAGACTGGGCAAGCGGTACTTGGTGAGCCAAGTCGACCAATCTCCACACAGCCTCAGTTAGGCAAACTGTTCTTGCCTCAGAATGGTGTGTACTGGTTCGAGTCGAAAGATCAAGATCTAGCAATCACTCTCGAACGTGCTGTATTTGATGTAGGTGGCGGTTCACTTGTATTGAAGTCACTACCTGCTCCTGCAAAAGCACTTGAGTCAAATCCGATTCAATTGAATGATCAAAACCAGACTGCAACCGTAGCACACCCATGTCACGGCTTCAAGGTTGGTGATACTGTACAGATTGACAGTGCTGATGGTATCAGTAATCTAACGTCAGCGCAAGTGAATGGTACTTACACGATTACAGCACAAGATCATACTGGCTATCAGTTTGATATCGGAGTTCAGTCAGACTCAGACATTACCGGTGGTGGTGTCAAGGTACTTGCAACACGAAACATCATATTCGATGTTGCAAACCCAACCATTGAAACTGTAATACCAAACTTCACTTCTGCTGAATACTCAGCGAAGTTTATCACAGGTGCTTACTCATCTCAAGCCGCTTCAGAGCGTTTCTTGCCAAATGGTGAGACTGGTTCTATCGCCGATGCTAAGTTCCAGAAGATAACGCCAGACGTGAACATTCAGTTTGATAAGCCACGTGCTATCTACAATGAAGATGTTACTGATGGCACAAGTGGTCTGGGTGGCGGAACACCAGGTAACACCGAGTCTGTCTATATCAAAATTGATATGAAGACCGCAAACGACTATGTGTCACCAATCGTTGACTTACAACGTGCATCACTTGGGCTTGCAGGTATCTGCATCAACGATTCGGCTGAAAATACTCCGTTGAATTATGTGCCTGAGACTCGTGCAAACGGTGGTTCAAATGCGTCTCGACACATTACTGCACCTGTAACGCTTGAAGTGCCAGCAACAGGGCTTGATGTGAAGACTGATTTGAATATACCACAAGGTTGTGCCGTAGACTTCTACTATAGAACCTGCGCAGGCGATCAAGTTCTCTCTGAGCAACCATGGGTATATCGAGCACCCGAAACACCTGTGCCTGAGACACAACGTGGTGAATTCACTCGTGCACAATACTTGCCTGGAAACAGAGGCGGTGATCTACCGCCGTTTACTCAAGTACAGACCAAGTACGTGATGAAAGGATCAGGGCAAGGACCTTCACTCAGAAACTTCGAAAATAAATACTTGGCGAAATAATGAAAAAATTTGAAGAAGTGGTCGGGCACCCGGACTTAGTCCGGGATCCCGAAACCCGCGCTATACTGAATGTAAACCACGAAAAGATCGAAGCATACCGCAAACGCAAAGAAGAACGCAAAAGACTCAAAGCAGAAAGACAAGACGTTGATGATCGGCTATCAACCCTCGAAGGTGATATGGCTGAGATCAAGTCTATGCTAACCCTACTGACCAAAAACATATAAATAGGGACAACGATTTTTACTGTTGAGCCTGTTTAATGTCTTCTGTACCGTTTCGCTTTGCGAATGATACAAATAATACTGGAGCGATCAAAGAATTTTTGGTCTCTGAGGAAGACTATCTGGCTTACCGTGCCGGTAAGTTTCTCAGTCAGTTTAGCAAGACAGAATCATCTGCACTAACCGACGGGCAAACATCAACAACAGTTACGATTGGTGAATACGAAGACACCATCTATAACGAAAATCTACCTACTGATCCTCCTGTCACAAAGACTCGACAATATGTCGCAACAGTCACGGGTAGTGTTGACAGACACGCACTCGTGTTTGCAGGACCTCCTTTACCACCTCTTGTCTATGAAGATGATACGCTTATCATCAAAGTCAGACTTGATATTAGTCATGATGAACTAGAAGAAGCACAGGCAGAAATTATTTTAGCCAACTCTCTTTCAGCCAACGTGACAGTATCCGCTTCACCAGCCGCGACATCGATTGTAGGCAATCGTGTTACATGGGAGGATTTTGGTTCTGGGCTTTCAGGAGCCTATGAAGCGACATATACACTTACGTTCACAGACACCAGTGCAGGATCAATATCGATAGTCACTACATCGACTGATCCAGATAACCAAGAATCAATCGATGAATCTGGTAGTGCAACATACTACTTGCGTGTTGAAGATGCAAACGCTTTTGGTTGTGAGTCTGTACTCACAACTGAACTTTATCAAGAATCCGGAACAATTCAAGAGACAGGACCCGACAAGAGAAATCCTGTTTACTTTGATCGTGTAAGAAATGGTCTGAAAGAAATGAACGAGTCAGAGTTAGATGCTCTTGTCACTCGACTCGTTGGTAACCTGGTTAAAAATGAACGACCTGGGTCATTTAGGTTATCTGCTGGTAGTCCAGGTGCTGATTGGGAAGTCTGGCTAGAAGACATCTTTGTCGATACACGATCAGACGGATCACAACAGACCTTCTCAATATGGCTACGCAAAGATGCGCCTCAGCCTACAATGTATAAGCCACTTGCTATTCTACGTGAAAGTAGTAACTTTGCCGGTCTGAAAGAAATGAATGACACACAGATCGAGTTCACGTTTGGTGAACGTGCGAAGCGTGTCATTATGGAAAGCAAGGTCGGCACATATCAGTTACGATCAAGCGAACAAGGTGCGCCCACAGATCCCGGTACTTGGGAACAGAGAGGCTTTGCACTCGATACAAGATTATCATACGAAGAGACAGGTGAATATGAATCAGTAGCCTCATATGATGCAGAGTACGTTGAAACTTACATACCGAATTACATCGCAGAATATGTTTCGGAATATGTACCTACGTATGAAGGCGAATATCTATCAGCATATTCAGACGAATACGAAAGCAATTATATTTTTGATTACGAAGGTAGTTATCAGTCAGATTATGAATCTGATTATGAGTCAGACTATGCTTCTGAATATATTGCCGCTTATGATTCAGAGTATTGTGATGACTATGGTGAAGATTATATTGGCACGTATCAGGGCGAGATCGATCAAGGTTTCTATACGACAGCCTATGAAGGCGCAGATTATTCTGGCTTCTATGAAGGCACAGATGATTATGAAGGGCAACCGTACGCAAGTATTTACTCAGGCGAACTTTATACAGTGGAGTATGCATCGGAATATGCATCACAATACACAGGTGGTTATGAAGGCATTGTTGGTGAACCGTATGAAGGTGCTTATGAAGGTGTAGACGTAGAGCCATATGAAGGCACATACGAAAGTCTCTATGAGTCTGATTATACGGGCGATTATGCAACACAAGTCACTGAACCATATATTGGCGATTATGTTGGGCAAATAGAAGAGCCATATGAAGGCGGATACGGTACCAATTACACTGGCACTTATATTGGCGAATATACTTCTCAGATCGAAGAAGAATATACGGGCGAATATGTCGGCACTTCAGGCGAGCCTTACACTGGTGGTTACGAAGGCACACTACTTCAGCCATATATTGGCGCATACGAAGGCGGCGACGAAGAGCCATATATTGGTGTGTACACTGGGCAACTCGATGAGAACTACGTTGGTTCTTATGAAGGCGATCAGACAGAAGGTTATGTTGGACAATACGAAGCAATCATTGGCGAGCCATATGCAGGCGAGTATGCGGGTGTAAATGTTGAGCCTTATACCGGTGAATATGAAGGTGTTCTGCTAGAGCCTTACACTGGACAATATGAAGGCATATATGAATCAGAATATCTTGGGCAGTATGCTGGTGGTATAATCGAACCATATGTCGGTGACTATGAAGGTGTAAACACTGAACCATATACTGGACAATACGAAGGGCTTTATACATCTTTGTACGCAGGCGAATATGGCGGCGAAGACCTTGAGCCATATGCCGGCGAATACGAAGGCATTGATCCAGAGCCTTATACTGGCTTCTATGAAGGCGCTTACACATCATTATATGCTGGTGAATATGTCGGCATCAATCAAGAGCCATATGCTGGCGAATATACAGGTGGTGTTGAAGAAACATACACTGGTGAATATACGGGTATCAACACTGAGCCGTATGAAGGGCAGTATGAAGGGCAATACGAAGCAGTTTACATTGGTCCGTATACAGGAGTCCTTGAAGAGCCTTACGCCGGAGAATATGCCGGTACAAATGTAGAGCCTTATATTGGTGAATACTCAGGCGTCTATGCTTCTCAATATATTGGACCTTATGAAGGTGTTAATGCTGAACCTTATATCGGGCAGTACGCTGGTGGTATTCTTGAAACATATGAAGGTGGGTACGAGGGACTTTACGAATCTTTATACACCGGCTCATATACAGGAATCGATGAAGAACCATACGCCGGCGGTTATGTGGGTCAAGATCTTGAGCCGTATACGGGCGAATATATCGGTATTATTGCAGAGCCGTATACTGGGCAATATGAAGGCATCTATGAATCTGACTATCAAGGGCTTTACACTGGTGTCGATGAAGAACCTTATATCGGGCAGTATGCTGGTGGTGTAATCGAACCATATATTGGTGATTATGAAGGTATCAACGCAGAGCCGTATACCGGTCAATATTCAGGTGTATATGAATCTGATTATATTGGCGGATACGAAGGCGTTGACCTAGAACCGTATACGGGTGCATACACTGGGCAAATAGTTGAGCCATATGCTGGTGAATATGCCGGTGATGTTATTCAGCCATATGAAGGCGCATATGAAGGGCTCTACACCTCTGTTTATATCGGAGATTATGCCGGTGGTGTTATTGAACCATATACTGGTGAATATGTTGGGCAACCTGTTGAGCCATATACTGGCGCTTACGAAGGTGTTCTTGATGAACCATATACTGGCGTATATCAAGGGCAATATTTAGGAACGTATGTTGGTGATTATGCCGGTACAAACGTTGAACCATATGCCGGCGAATATGAAGGTATTGATCTAGAACCATACACTGGTGCATATACTGGGCAAGATTTAGAGAATTACATCGGCGGGTATGAAAGAACAATTTCTGAGCCATATGCAGGTCAGTATACCGGACAAGTTCAAGAAGGGTATGTTGGCGATTACGAATCAGATTATTCAGGTGAATATCTGGGCACATACGTTGGTGAGACTGATGAAACTTATGAAGGCACATACGAACAGTTAGTCATTGAGCCATACACAGGTGCATATACTGGGCAAGACTTAGAAAACTATACAGGATTCTATGAAGGACCTGTAGACGAAGATTATCTTGGCGGTTACGTGGGTACATATCAAGGCATCTACGTAGGCGAATACGCGGGTGCGGATGATGAGCCATATGTCGGTGGCTACGAAGGCAATATCAACCAAACATATCTTGGCACTTATGTCGGCACCTATATCGGTGAATATTCAGGCGGCTATACTGGGCAAGATCCAGAGCCTTACACTGGGCAATATACCGGGCAAATTGAACAACCATATATTGGATCATATGAGGGTACATACCTAGGCATATACGGCGGGCAATACGAAGGTGTTGATTTAGAACCATATACAGGTGCATACACAGGCGTTGATACTGAGCCTTATGAAGGTGCATATCCAGAAACGTATGAAGGCACATACACAGGCGAATACACTGGTAACGTTGAACAACCTTATACTGGCGGATACACAGGTATTGTTCAACAGCCATATGAAGGCGAGTATGGCGGTGGTTATCTCGGCACTTATGTGGGTAACTACGAACGCACTCTTGACGAACCATATACTGGTGGTTACGAACGTGCGCAAGATCAAACCTACATTGGCTCATACACTGGGCAATACGAAGGCGCCGCTCAAGAAGCATATGGCGGTACTTACATAGGAACATATACTGGTGTTTATGCTGGGCAATATGGCGGTCTGGTTGATGAGCCTTATGCTGGTCCTTATACTGGGCAATATACTGGACAATATGAAGGTCAGGCACAACAACCATACGTTGGTCCTTATACCGGAAGTTACACGGGGCAATATACGGGCGTCGATCCTGAGGGCTATGAAGGTCCTTATACTGGTCCTTATACTGGGCAATATACAGGTAATGATTCAGAGCCGTATGTTGGCGCATACACTGGTACTTACGAAGGGCAATATACGGGCGTTGATAATGAACCTTACCTTGGCACGTATACAGGTTCTTACACTGGGCAATATACTGGGCAACCACAACAAACCTATGCCGGTAGTTACACTGGTTCTTACACTGGGCAATATGAAGGTGTTATAGGGCAAACGTATGAAGGTCCTTACACCGGTTCTTACACTGGACAGTATACTGGCCAGCCACAGCAAAACTACGTGGGTCCTTACACCGGTTCTTACACTGGGCAATATACTGGGCAACCACAACAAACCTACGTGGGTTCATATACCGGCGGATACACTGGGCAATATACTGGGCAGCCACAGCAAAATTATGCAGGTTCTTATACCGGCGGTTACACTGGGCAGTATACTGGCCAGCCACAGCAAAACTACGTGGGTTCTTACACTGGGCAATATGTCGGTGCTTATACTGGGCAACCACAACAAACCTTTGTGGGCAATTATACCGGCGGTTATACTGGGCAATACACTGGGCAGATCGGGCAACAGTATGAAGGTCCTTATGTCGGCAGTTATACTGGACAGTATACTGGGCAAGCACAAGAAAACTATGAGGGCGTTTATACCGGTTTTTATACAGGGCAGTACACGGGTAACGTACAACAAAACTATGTGGGTGGTTATACCGGTAGTTATGTTGGTCAATACACTGGGCAAGTGCAACAAAACTACGCGGGACCATATACCGGAGGTTATACTGGACAATATACTGGGCAGCCACAGCAAAATTATGAAGGTGCTTACGTTGGGCAATATACTGGGCAATATACCGGTGCACCGCTAGAGGGATATCTTGGTACTTATGTTGGTACTTACTTTGGCAATTATACTGGACAAGTAGGGCAGTCCTATCTTGGAACGTATAACGCACCGGGATCTCAGAACTATAACTTGAGATTCGGTAATGACGCCGGAAGTTTCCAGGATTTTCCTGATCCCATATACAACACGAATAATTCAGCATCAAACATGAACGCCCCGTCAACGATTTATGTCGGTGATACTGTTACCGTCGATGTTGATATTGACTGGGACTTCGGTGTTAATGGACCTTATGATATAAGAACTGGTGTTCGAAATATTGGTACTTGTTCAACCACTGTTTCAATCACGAATGTCACTGGTTCAGGATTTTCATCAAGCACGTCTTTGGGTATTCCACCATACAGTGGCACAAACCAAGGTATTAGCAACACCAATGTACCTTCATCCACGACCTTTGGTTCCGCTAATTGTGATGTTACATATACAATTACTGGTACAGGTACTTTCCGACTATCAGGTCGTTGCGGTTGGGGCGACGGTGAATACTCTGCTCCTTTCCAGCAATTAGGGCAGTATCGCTCGCAATCAGGTACCTCATCAACAGTTGCGGCCGCACAGCCGGCGTCTTACGAAGGTTTATATACTGGTTTTTACGAAAGAACACAATCAACGCCGTATTCAGGTCCTTATGAAGGTCCATATTTTGGCACCTACACTCGACAGCAAGATAGTTCGATAGATCAATCTTATGCTGGCACATATACCGGTTCGTATGAACGTACTCAAGACGGCACGAACCAAGAAACATATCAGGGAACATACACCGGTTCATATGAGCGTACTCAAGATAGCGCGGCTCAAGAGACATATCAAGGCACCTACACTGGTTCTTATCAACGGACTCAAGAAGAAACTATCAACGAATTGTATTTTGGCACCTATACTGGTTCTTATCAACGGGTTCAAGATGGTACAAACCAAGAGACATATCTTGGTACATACACCGGAACGTATGAACGTCAACAAGACGGTACAAACCAAGAAACGTATACGGGTGCATATGTCGGCTCTTACGAACGTACCCAAGCCACCCCGGTTAATGAGACATATCAAGGTACGTATACCGGTACCTATGAACGTACACAGGATGGCACAAACCAAGAGCCGTATGAAGGTACGTATACCGGTACCTATGAGCGTACTCAAGACGGTACGAACCAAGAAACCTATGAAGGCCCATATACCGGTACCTATGAGCGTACTCAAGATGGCACGAACCAAGAAACGTATGAAGGTACGTATACCGGTACATACGAACGTGTTCAAGATGGCACGAACCAAGAAACCTATGTTGGATCATATACTGGTGGCTATACTCGATTACAAGATGGTACAAACCAAGAGACATATGAAGGCGGCTATACCGGTTCGTATGAACGTACACAGGATGGCACAAACCAAGAGCCGTATGAAGGGCAATACATCGGCACTTATGAAAGAACTCAGCCGGGCACGAACCAAGAAACCTATGAAGGCACATATGTCGGTGAATACGAGCGTACTCAAGATGGCACGAACCTTGAAACCTACATTGGTAATTACACCGGTGCTTATGAACGTACCCAAGACGGCACGAACCAAGAAACCTATGAAGGCACATATACCGGTGGCTATACTCGATTACAAGACGGCACAAATGATGAGACTTACGAAGGCACATACACAGGTCAGTATGCTCGTGAAGTTGAACAACCATATGAAGGCAATACACAAGAGCCTTATGAAGGTTCTTATGTAGGAAGTTATATTCGACAACAAGACTCTACACAAGAAGAGCCGTATGTCGGGCAATATACCGGTCTTGCACAAGAGCCTTACATTGGGCAGTATACAGGTATTGTAGAACAGCCATATGAAGGTGAATATCTGGGCGCATATCTGGGCACTTACGTTGGTGGTTATGAGCGCACAGACTTTGAAACATATGCTGGCGGTTACGAGAGAACACAGCCAGAGCCTTATGCTGGTCCTTATACTGGGCAGTACCTTGGCACATATATCGGTGATTACACTCGAAGTGATTTCGAAACATATATTGGCGACTACACACGAGTCATAGAAGAAAATTATGAAGGCACATATGCAGGCATATATGAAGGCGCATATGTCGGCTCTTATGAGCGTTCACAAGATGAAGAATATATTGGTGAGTATGAGCGAACAATTGGCGAGACTTACGATGGTCCTTATCAAGGTCCTTACGAAGGTCCATACATCGGCACGTACACGAGAATCGACTTTGAAACTTACGAAGGGCAATATGGTCGTATCGAAGATGAACCATATGAAGGCTCTTATCAAGGCGAATATGCGGGCATTTATACGGGCTCTTACGCAAGGCAAATTGAAAAAACTTACGAAGGCAGTTACGAGCGAATTGACTTTGAGACGTATGATGGAAACTACATTGGCGGTTATGCCGGCAACTACATTGGCCAATACGTAGAAGATGCTGAAGAGCCTTACACTGGTGTTTACACAAGCAATTACACCGGCGATTATGGTGGTGATTACGAACGAACTGATTTCGAAACTTATGTGGGTGAATATACAAGCATTGACTTTGAAGGTTATCAAGGTGAATATGAGAGAACCGACTTTGAAACGTATGTTGGTGACTACACACGAATTGATTTCGAAACATATCAGGGTGATTATAGCCGAGTTGATTTCGAACCATACGAAGGCGCTTATGTGGGACCGTATGAAGGTCAATATGTCGGGCAATATACGCGAATCGACTTTGAGACGTATCAAGGCATTTACGAAAGAGCGGCCTTTGAAACGTATTCTGGTGAGTATGGTCGTATCGAAGATGAACCATATGATTCAACTTATTCGGGCGAAGAACTCGAAACATATGATGGCACATATTCACGTATAGATTTTGAAACTTATGCCGGCGAGTATGAGCGAAATGACTTTGAAGGATATATCGGTGATTATACTCGAACAGACTTTGAAACATATACATCGGCTTATGAGGGAAATCAAGACGAAGAATATGTTGGCGAGTACACAAGAACAGACTTTGAAACATATTCGGGTGAATATGGTCGTCTCGAAGATGAACCTTATGTGGGTGATTATACTCGCGATGATCCCGAAACATATACATCGTCTTATGCAGGTCAGATGGATGAAGAGTATGTTGGCGAGTACACTCGCGAAGACTTTGAAACGTATCAAGGCGCATACGAAAGAGAAATAACAGAGCCTTATATTGGTAACTATGAACGTACAATCGAAGAAGATTATACGGCACAGTATGTGGGTGATCAGTTAGAGTCTTATCAAGGCGAGTATGGTCGTGAAGAGGATGAACCTTATGTCGGTGAATATACTCGCATTGACTTTGAGACCTACGAAAGTGTTTATGAGGGTGACCAGCAAGAGCCTTATGATGGTGAATATTCTCGTATAGACTTTGAAACTTACGTTGGTAATTATGAACGTACCATCGAAGAGCCATATGCATCAGACTATGTTGGACAACAGAATGAAACTTATGATGGTGAATATACTCGTGTTGATTACGAAAACTATACTGGCGTTTATGGTCGTACCGACTTTGAGACTTATGTTGGCGAGTATGAAAGAACTGACTTTGAAACATATGATTCAACTTATGTTGGAGATCAAGAAGAAACATACATTGGCGAGTATACTCGAATCGAGTTTGAAACTTATGTAGGTAACTATGGGCGTATCGACTTTGAGACTTATGACAGTACTTACTCAGGATCAGAAGACGAGACATATGATGGTCAGTATACTCGTGTAGATTTTGAAACCTACGAAGGTGCGTATGGTAGAGTTGATGATGAACCATACGTAAGTGCTTATGTTGGTCAACAAGATGAAGAGTATATCGGCAACTACACACGCATCGACTATGAAACTTATGCGGGCGAATATGGCCGTATCGATTTCGAAACATATGTCGGCGAATACACCCGTCAGATAGATGAGCCTTACGCTGGAATCTATGCTGGTGTCTATGAAGGTGAATACACCGGGCAATACGAGCGTGACGATTTTGAAACATATGTGGGCACATATGGTCGTATTGATTTCGAGACCTACGTAGGCGATTACACTCGTATAGACTTTGAAACTTATGAAGGTGGTTATACTCGTACAGATTACGAGAGATATGCCGCGCTTTATGAAAGAGAAATATCAGAGCCGTATGAAGGCGGTTATATGCCAGATGATTACGTAGGCACATATCAAGGCTTCTACGAGAGAACTGACTTCGAGACATATACTGGTTTTTACGAAACAGAATACGAAGGCGCATATGGTTCTGCTTACGAAGGACCTGTTCTTGAAACATATGATGGTGATTATGTTAGTGAAGATCCAGAATCCTATGAAGGCGGCTATATTCGAGATGATTTTGAGACCTACGAAAGTGCTTATGAGTCTGTCTATGAATTTGACTATGAAGCCTCGTATGAATCAGATTATACACCAAACTATGTGCAAGATTATGAAGGTGATTATGCAGGCACATACGAATCTCTATACATAGGCGATTACACAGCCACCTATGACGGTGAAGCATATGGCGTGCTTTACGAAACGTGTTATGAGTCTGCATATCAGAACGAATATGAGTCGATTTATACCGCAAGATACTCATCTGAATATACAAGTGATTATGGCGGCGCTAATTACGGCAGCGACTACGCTTCTGAGTATGGCACTGATTATGAAAGTGGATACATAGGACCGTATGACGCACCTGGATATGAGTCTGCATACGGCACTATACCTGCACCAGTACCAGGACCTAACGCAGAGTATGGCGGCTTAAGCCCGCTTGAAGGCAGACCGGCTGAATATGCCGCATATGACGGTGATGGTTATGTGTCAACTTATGATGTGGTTGACACTTATGGTGGTGATAGAAGTCTTGTGCCACCGCCTGTTGAAGTTGAAATATATACTCTTTACGTGAGAGTTGCATAATGAGGATACTCAATGACAAAAGTGGAATTTTTACCAGATGCGTTTTGGGAAGAGGCTGATCGCTCAAAACTGAAGTGCATTCGGATAAAACATCTTGAAGATGGCCGCCGAAAAAAAGACGTTCTTTCTCTCGATAAACTACAGGCTGATGGTAGCCCGAATCCTGTCTACGACGAAGCAGTAAATGCAATCACAATTAAAGTTATTGATGAATACACCGCGAAACGTCGAGAGAGAAAAGAGCGAGAACACAAAGATATTCAAACTCGCAAAAAAATGGAAGAAGAGTCGAAGAAACTAGGCGACTTATTCTACATTAAGATGCGAGCCATGGAGATCGAATCGGTCAAGAATACAGAAAATAAGAAGTTGCGTTCTCGCATACGAAGAGCCGCAAATGAAATTGAAGTCAATGCTGTTGTTGCATTAATCATTGGTGAAGAATTAGGAATGTTTAAGAATGACTAAAGGTTTTGTTGTTGTTGCATCACGTAAAAAATTCTTTTATCTCTCTGCAATCAATCTAATCGAATCAATCAAAGACTTCTATCCTGAGGCTGACTGCACGTTATTTACCGAAGAAAGATTTCTTGACGGGCAAGAACGATGTGCTGATCGTGTAGAGTTTGTTGATGATCACAAGAGAGCCAAGTGCCTTGGCATGGCTCGAACACCTTATGATCAGACTTTCTATATCGACGCGGACTGCGAGGTCGAACACGAAGACATTGCTACAGTATTTGATCATCTAGGCGATAATGATTTAGTCTGGACAGGGTTGCCACCTGAGAGACATTACTGTTATGCTGAAGTGTATTTTCCTGGAGCCACAAAACCTGACGGATCACCAGGCGGCTTTGAACTTTGTGGTGGCGTGTGTCTGTATAACTCAAGCAAGCCTATCGTGAAAGAGTTTATGCAAGACTGGTTTGATCTAACCGTAGAGCAATATGCTGGGCGTTGGTGGCCGCTTGATGAAAACGGCAACGAAGATCTAGACAACTATCCGGCATCGTTCAAGAGATGGGATCAATTCTCATTGTGGTGGTTGTTGAACAAAGAGCCGAAGTATGCTGATCTAAAAGTCGGTATCTTTGAAGATGATGCTCGTTGGAACTTTTTCAATGGCTATTTAAAACCTCACAACAAAGAACCTGTAGTTGTACGACACTACTCGAACGTGAAAGCGAAGCATGAACACTACGATTAGAACCGGGCTCAAAGATATACCGCTGAATGATTTTGCGTTAAATCTACTATCGAAATCAGAATGGTTTCATAAAGAAGAAAACTATAACGCAACAATCAAAGGCTTCGATCAGTATCATAATGATAAAGACGCAGATTATTATACTGGTGAAGAGTATATGCGTGAGATTATGGCAAAGAATCAGGATCATGATGGTTTTCCTGAAGTCATTGTATCACACTCTTTTGGTAAAACAAACCTTAAATTTCAACCGAATCAGGCACACCGTGATCTAGAGGTGCTTGAACAGATCGAGAAAGTCAACAACACACTTCAACGCAATCTGTGTCTTAAGCAAAACGCTTTGTTCGCTGTCTATCCGCCCGGTGGATATATCTCGTGGCACAACAACGCAAATGCACCCGCATACAATCTCATATTCACATACTCTGAGACTGGAGATGGTTGGTTCCAGTACTATGATATGTCAAAAGAGAAAGTGATTACTATACAAGATAAGCCTGGTTGGCAATGCAAGGGTGGATATTTTGGTGCATATGCACAGCCTCGACGCACGTGGTGCTATCATGCCGCAAGAAACGGGCATTCAGGCATCCGAATGACAATTGCATACACTTTTGACAGACACCAGATGTCAATGAACATTCAAGACGATGTGATTGAAGATATTAGCGCCTGAAATGTATAAATAAAGCCAAGCAAAGTAGCAAGGCGATTCATACATGGCGCACTATGAAGATCTCACAATTGACCAAGGTACAGATGTAACCATTGACATCTATCTGGTCAATCCCGACGGAACAAAGAAAGATCTGACAGGTTACTCACCTGCGGCTCGCATGGCTCTTGGTTATGATGCCGACTCTGATTCTAAGATTGCTTTTTCGGCTGCCGTTAAGTCACCTTCTACGGACGGTATTGTTAATCTGTCACTCACGAACACACAAACCGCTGACCTCAAGCACAAGAAGCGGTACGTATACGATGTAGAAATCAAAAAAGATTCAGATGGCACCACACTTGTTGAGCGAGTTCTTGAAGGATTAATTACTGTCACACCTCAAGTCACCTAAGGGAATTTAAATGGCTGACATACGTGTAGACAAGGTACTCGTTGGATCACCAACATATAAAGTTCAAGTTGGAAATGTAACACGAGTAGAAAAAGTAGTCGTTGGTACTCCGATTAGCACTGTTGTAATCGGACCATATGCTGATATCGACAACATTGTTGGTGTTGATACGTCTGGCAAAACTGATGGCGCGGCTCTTGTCTATGACTCAGACAGTGGTAATTTTGTAGCAAATCGTGACCCTATCTTTGAGGTTGACGGTAAAACTTACCCTAGCGATTCAGCACACACAAACATTCTCATACGCCGATCTGGTACACAAGGCGAGCCTGTTGTATTACAGCAAGGTGAATTAGCGTATTCGTATCTGGTCGATTCAGCACTCGATGGATTCGGTAACGGCGGCGATAGACTTTACATCGCAACAGGTCCTGATTCGGCTGGGCAGTCAACACAGATTGATGTTATTGGTGGTAAATATTTCACACAGTTACTCAATCATCCTGTAGGGCAACTGACTGCCAACAGTGCACTTCTTGCAGACTCAAACAGAAGTTTAGATCTTATTCTTGCTGACAGTGCTACGTTTACGTATGTTAGATCAACCGAACTCTTTACGGATGATATAACACTCAACACATCAGCGATTAAAGCCAATGATGGTAAGTTAACAAACACAACTGATACTTACACATACTTGGAGTGGGGCGAGAACTTAGACGAACTGAAAGGTTTTGGCCCATCGACTATCAGCCCGATAATCTCATTTAGCAGTACGGGTCAAGACAATAATGTTGCCTTTGTCACGGTTGATAGAAACTATACACCTCCAGATGGCACAACACCTTTCAGACCAAACGGGCAGTTAGCGGCGTTTACTGTACCAAACCTTCTTGAAGTAACAGGCTTCACCGAGTTAGACTCGACAAATATTGAAGGTAGTTTAAAAGTCTCGGATGGCTTTGAAGTCAATGGCCGTAGAACTGAGATCAACACGAAATATGTTCACTTTAGAGATCAACAACTTGTAATAGGAACACAGGTATCTGACATCACAGATGCCAACAGAACAGGTATTGTAATTGGCGACTCAGCCTCACCAGTAGCAAAAGCACAAATTCGAACAGATAATACAGTTGATTCGAATGCGTGGGTGTTTGATCCAGGCATTGAAGCACCGTTTATTAAAGTCGATGAGTTTTCGTTTGACGTAATCGACTGTGGAAAATACGCATAAATATTAGAATAATTTAGAGTTCATTGTATGGCATCACGTAAGAAAATTTTACTACCAAGAAGCGATATTCCGGGTCGTGCGCCGACTCTGAATGAAATCGACTTTGGTGAGATTGCAATCAACACGCATGATGGTAAAGCCTTCATCAAACGTGATCGTGATGGTGAAGTCAGTATTCAATCTATTGGTAGTGAAGATGTTGATAACGTCTATTATGTTTCAAAATCGGGTCAGTATGGTAATGACGGTCGCTCTCTAGGTAATTCATTTCGTACAGTAGACTCTGCTGTTGAGCGAGTAACAGCACTTCAGAGTTTCAAGTTCAACGAAGATATTTGTGAGCGTGACTTGCAACTTATCATGGACGCGGTGCGTTATGATATGGTGTTGAACACAAACTATGGTGCGGTCACCGCAGGTAACTCATACAAGCGTGGTAATGCGGCGAAAGTAACGAACGAACAGAAGTATCAGACACGAAGAGCGATTAACGAAGAGCGTGTTGGTATGATCTCTGCTCCTCTTGTTGCGGCTAACACGGTTGCAACTGAGCGTATCGTTAACGCATTCACAGAAATCATTGATATATTTTACGATGGCGAGCCAGATGATTTGTACTTCACTGATCCACCCATCGAAGCACAGACAGACGCAAACGCCGCGGCGAATGCACTGCAAGCAAATCGTACCGCGATTCAAGATGCTGTCGTAACATATGTCAATAATGCATACATTGCACCATACAATCAAGAGAAGTGCCGGCGTGACGTTGGTCTTATCATCGATGCGATTGCTGATGACTTAGTTCTTGGTACAAACTACAACACAATTACAGCCGGCTTTTCATACAAGCGAGCCAACTCTGCTTATGTTCTGAGTGATCAAAGAGAGATCACTATCGATGCAATCAACTACGCAATCGGTGAAGTTAATGCTCTGGTTGGTGTAACAAGCGATGCAACGATCAATACGCTTGTTGATAACATCACAGATGTGCTTGAGAATCCAGACAGTGCGACATATGGTGCTGGTCAGTTTATCATCGATTATGCGACTACAGCGGGCTCTACTTATCAGATTACTCAAAGAGATTCAGCAACTCAGGCATTGCAAGACAATCGCCAAGCAATCATTGATGCGGTTGACTCTTATACACAAAACACTTTAGCACTCAGCGGATATGATTCAGTTAAGTGTAAGCGAGATACAGGTTTCATTATTGATGCACTGTCATATGACATCAAGTATGGTGGTAATACTGCCTCTCGTAAAAATGCTCAAGCATATTTTGTTGGCACCAAGAATCAGTTAGGCTATGACAGTGATGAGATTGTTAATACTGCACTAGCGTTTGAGCATCTCAAAGTTGTGACTGATGATTACATTTTGCGTGACTCAGAACGTGGTCGAGTTGATACACTGGTTGATCTGATTGTTGAAGTTATTAATGATCGATCTTTGACCAATCTCGATGCTGAAGCGGGTATCGAACTTGGTGGCATCAACTCAGCAAACACCACTGAGAGAACAACCATTCTGAATGGCAAGTCTACGATTCAAGATGATACGATAGATTATGTTGATACAAACTGGGCAATCAAGACCACGAACATTAAGTCTTATGATGCAGGTAAATGTTCGAGAGACGTTGGTCTTATTATTGATGCCGTAGCAAGAGACTTGATACTCGGTACAAACTACAACACGAACACTGCTGGCTGGTCTTATAAACGAGCCAACTCTGCGTATGTACTCAGCGATCAGAAAGAAGCAACAATCAAGGCACTAGAATTTGGTCGAGACTTCTTGACTGGCAGAGATGATGTTGTCCAAGACTCAGCGATCGGTGTATTGTTTGATAACGTAATTAATGTTCTTGACGGTACTACAGACACGTACCCAACAATGTCATACCCAACGACTACTGGCGCGACATATCAAACTACTGTACGTAACAATGCCGCTACAGCCCTACAGACTAACCGAGCCACATTGATTTCAGATCTGTCATCATGGATCGGCACAAACTATCCAAACTTTGTGTATGATTCGGCAGCCTGTGAAAGAGACACCGGTTATCTGATCGATGCATTGACACACGATGTTAAGTACGGCGGTAACACCGCCTCTCGTGCGGCCGCTCAGGCTTACTTTGTAGGCACTGAAGACACAAGAGATTATGACTTGCATCCTGGTGATCTATACGGGCAGTTAGATTCCGATGAAGTCGAACCAACAGTGGCCGCCTTCAATCAATTAGATACGTTGATCGATACTTACGTAACAACAAGCAACGAAAGAACCAAGATTTCTGATCTGATCGGTATTGTCACTGAAGTTCTTGAAGATCGCAGTCTCAACGGGCTTGATGCTTCATCTGAGATTGAACTTGGTGGGCTAGGCGACTCAGAGTTTAATGCGATTCTGAATAATCGAGAAGAAACACAAGATGCAGTTGTTGCTTATGTTGATGAAAACTTTGCACAGCAAGCCTCATTACCCGACTATGATCAACAGAAATGTTATCGAGACACAGGTTTAATTCTTGATGCCGTCCGTCGCGACTTGCTTATTGGTACAGACTATAACACAATCACGGCAGCCTTTGCTTACAAGAGAGCAAACTCTACGAAGGTGCTTACAGATCAATTAACGAATACTATTCGTGCGATTGAATTTGCTCGTGATGAAACACAAGATCTTTCGTCTGTTTCGACCGATTTGTCTACTCTGTTTAAACGTTTTACAGATGTACTCAATGACTATACGACTGAGTACACAACACCTACGTATCCGACAACGGTTGGTTCTACTTTCCAGCAAACATTAGACGGAGAGAGAATTGATTTTGCAACAGATGTTCAAGCCTCTCGACAAACACTTATCGATGATCTTATCACATGGATTGGTGAAAATGAACCTACGGTACAATACAACCGTGCCAAGTGTGAGAGAGATACTGGATATGTTCTTGATGCATTATGTCATGACATCAAATATGGTGGTAACACTGCGACAAGACAAGCCGCTCTTTCATACTGGGAAGGCACAAACAATCAGTTAGTTACATCCGAAGAGATTGATGCAACGGTTGCGGCTTACAGTGAGTTGAAGTCTATCATTGCAAGTGATATCACCAATAGTTATGCAAACAACGCTACGATAGACAATGAGGTTGATACACTTATCACGATCATTACCACCGTCATTCAACAAGGTGTTGATTTTGTTGCAGATGAGATCGAGATTGATACTGGCGGCTTGACAACGACAGAATTTGATGCTATCGAAGATGGCACATTACAGATTCAAGATGATGTTATCGAATTTGTCAACGATCTATTCTTTAACCCAGCGTATGACTCAGAAAAGTGTCATAGAGATGTGGGTGAAATTATTGACGCTCTTCGTGTGGCTCTACTCACTCAGGATGATTTTGCTGTACAGATTGTTCGACAGTCATACTTGCGTGAAGGTTCTGCTGAAGTATACAACAAACAACGCAACGCTACACTGCAAGCGGTCAATAAACTCGAATCAATCATTCTTAGTGTCACAACGGATGCAACGGTTGAGTCAGAACTACAGACGCATTTCGAAACTATTCGAGACGGTATCAATCGCGCAGACACTTCTGAGTTGCCATATCCAGATGCTACGAGTGCAACACAAACAGATGGCGGTGTAAACGGCGAAGGTGTTGATGCTGAAACACGAGCCGTCATCACGTTCTTCCAGAACAATGATCCTACTCTCGAAGATGATATCATTACGTTTGTAAATACACAGGTTTCACCTTATGATGAGACCAAGTGTCGGCGTGATGTCGATATTATCTTCAAGTGTATCGCGCACGATACTGCTGTTGGTGGTGATTGGGCAACGACGAAAGCGGCACGTGCTTACTTCGAAGGTGTTGTAAACCAGTTAGGAAATAATGCGACAGAAATCGAAGCAACGATTGCGGCCTATGAGCGTATCAAGACGCAATCGATTGATGTGACCTTCGAAGCACAAGCGGCTGGCTTAGGCATCACGACCAAGAAAGACGCTATTAAAACATATCTGAAGAATCTCGTTGACATAATCATCGACGTGATCAAGGCTGACGATTCGTCAACAATCGAAGACGAAACATTCCCAGGAACAAACGGTGTATTGAGTGATAGACTGATAGAAGTTAACGCTCTGAAAAATAACCGTACTCAATGGCAGAATGCTATTATCGATTTTGTGAATGACTCGAATCCTGTCAATGCATTTGACGATGAGAAGTGTAGACGTGATACGAAACTGATTATCAATGCAATTATTCTTGATCTTCAGAACAACACTGATTATAATAGTATCACTGCTGGTCTGGCTTATCGAAGAGGTAATGCACAGAAGGTTCAAGACGATCAGTTAAAATACACGATTGACTCGATCAATTACTTGCGAGATCTTCTTGTTGGCACCGACGGTATCACAACAACTGAAGTTGCCACAGTCAAGGCGCGCATTAAACAGATCACAGACTTGCTTTCTGATTCTACGGCATTCGATGCTGAAGATGGCACAGACGTATCATATGATCTAAGCAATGCAACGCAAGATCAGATCAATGCATTTAATGCATTACGTGCAAATCGTCGTAACTTACAGACACAAATCACTACATGGATTCTCGATAACTATCAAGCATTCGAATATGATCTGAAAGCGTGTGAGCGAGATGTGGCTTATATCATCGACGGGCTATGTCACGATCTGATCTACGGCGATCAATACGCCGCAGAGACCATTGCAAATTCTTACTGGGTTGAAAAAGATCTGAACATTGAAGGCAATGCAGATCAGACACTCAACTTAGATGGTGAAGCGGACAACTATTTCTTACAGTTAGGTCAAGGCGAAACAACTACTACAGTTGCGGCTTACAATCAACTTGAAGTCTTCATTCGTAAGGTCATACCGAACACATCAGACGAGCGAGTGAAGATAAATGAATTGCTTGCTATCATTATTGGCTCAATTAGCGCCACTGATAACACTGGTATACCAAGCACCTTTAACGGCATTACCGTTAGTGGTACGCCGGCTCAGATTAAATCTAGTAAAGATAATTATGCTGAAGATGTTGTTGCATATGCAAACAAAGTATTCCCTGCCTTCACATACGATCAGAACAAGTGCCGTCGAGATGTTGGTTTCATTCTCGATGCTCTTACGTATGACCTCAAATATGGCGGTAATAGCGCGACATCGATTGCAATGCGTTCTTACTTCTCTATCTTCAATAACGGCTATGGTGATCTGCTAGGTGATAACGAATACACGTTGACAATTCAGGCGTATCGTTACCTGAAAAGAAACATTCTGCCTCGCTACTTTGATCAGTATGCTGATGGTGTAAGCGATACAAAGAACAAGTTGCTAGACATCATCATCAATGCTATTGTACAAACAAACGAAGGCACATTCCAGTTAGGCGACTTCTTTGGCGCTGACAGAACACTGAACTTATACGAATACAATTATCCGACAGGGCTTGATGCAGAGTTTGATTCTCTTGTGTTCCCAGATCTTGTGGCTCGTGGTTACAAAGTGACGTTTAATGATCTGTTCAATGTACACCAAGAGTTCAATGTTGGCGCATCTCAGCGACTCACGATCATTCGATCATCAAATGCGGTAGCACAGAACCAAGGCACAGACAGCACGATCTTCGTCAAGTCGGGTGACTACATTATCAACAACCCGATCAAGTTGCCGCCCAAGACTTCAATCATTGGTGACGCACTGCGATCTGTTACGTTCAGACCGAACAGTGTTGATAGCGATTTCTTCTGGGCAGACAACGGCGTGTATATCAAAGAGATTACATTCCGTGATCATCAAAACAATGCGGCTGTTCTTGCTTATGATCCAAACGTTGAATCATCAAGAGCAGGACCTTTCATTACGCAGTCGCCTTATGTGCAGAACTGTACGTCTCTGACCTCATCAGGCATCGGCTTACGAATCGATGGTTCGAAAGTGTCGGGCTTACGCTCAATGGTACTTGACGCATTCACACAGTTCAATGCTGGTGGTATCGGCGTTTACTTGTTGAACCGTGGCTACTCTCAGTTAGTATCACTCTTTACCGTATCGACTACGACTTCAGTATTGACTGAGACTGGTGGGCAATGTTCACTTACAAACTCGAACTCATCATTCGGTGAGTTCGGTCTCGTATCACGTGGCGGCAGCCCGAAACTCTATGAAGGTCAACTCTACGCAAACTATATCACGAATGATGAGGTCATTCGGGTCAACAGTATCATCACAAATGACTCTGCCGACTATACGTTAAACTTGGGTGACTTCAAGCGACCAAACTATAACGATGCATTGAAGTTTGACTCTGAGAATTACTACTATACCGTTACAGATGTGAGCGAAGAGATTCTACAAGATTGGGCACAAACTGGCAACGACGAAGAGTCAGAACAACTTGCTACAAACTCTCAGACAAACAACGGCATGTTTGGCTACTCAACACATATGTCTATCGATGACAAGTACTCACTCATCTCAGAACTCAAAGATGGTGCAGGGCGTGTTGAAGTTTACACACAAGATCTAGTAGGCGGTGTGCCGACTTGGAGTTATCAAGCACTGCTTCAGGCTACGCCACCATTTGGATCAAACACTGACTCAGATGAGTTTGGTGAGAAAGTTATGCTATCTGAAGATGGCTCACTCGCCGCGATATCTGCTCCTGGTAAAAAGCAAGTAGATGCAACAGCAACGAACAAACAGAACGGGCAGATGTATCTCTTCTCACGTTCTGGTGAAACTTGGACTCAAGACACCACGATACAACTTACAGGTGTGACAGATCGTAATATTCGATTCGGCACTGACTTTGATTTATCAGAAGACGGCACTCACCTTGTTGTAACATCTACGAACGATCTTAACTCGAATCAAGGTAAGGCTTACGTCTATAGCCGACCTAACACAAGTTCAACAACGTGGACTTTACTTGACACACTCTTGTGTCCTGATGGTGCAGCCGCCTCAGTAAACGAAGTGGCAGCCACAATCAGTAAAGACGGACAAGATCTCGTGTTACACTGGCGTGGTAATATTAACAAAGCGTACTACTATCAAAGAAACATTGACAGCAAATACATTCTTGCACAGGTCATTGTACCTAAATCAAACTTTGGTGGCGAACGTGACGGTGTTATAAGAATGTCGCCCAACTCAGATTATCTGCTGTTCGGTGATCGTTTATCACCACGTGGTTACTTCACAAATGAGTTTACGGATTCAGATAACGGTGTTGAACAGCGTATTCGAAGAAAACAAGAACTTACTAACGTAAACTTCTCAGGCTCGAACATATTGTCTACAACAGACACAGACGCAGATTTTACAGATGAGTTTGTGACTGGGCAGACCGTGACGATTGCGGGTTCAGCAAACAATAATGGCACATATACAATCAACGATGTGACAGCAAACACGTTGACATTTGATGAAGCCTTTGACACAACAGGTGGTGACACTGTAGTTCAGGTCTATCAAGACAGTTCAGGTGTCATTGAATACTTCACGTTCTTCGAAGGGCAGTGGGTGACTCAAGACCTTGAAGAAGCGACCGCGGGACTTCCAACTGGTTTTGGTTTTGGCGCGAGTCTCGACGTATCGTCTGATGCAAAACTTGCTGTAGTCGGAAACAATCCGAAGCATGATCAAACGATTGGTCATTCAGTCAGTGTGTTCGAAAGAAAGCGTAGCGATTGGCAACGTGTTAACACATTACAGCCTCAGACGCCCGTGAACATTAGCGATCAAGGCAAGAACGACAACTATGGATTTGGTGGGCAAGCACTTGCGTGTGGTAAAGGTGGTGATCTCATACTGATCGGTGCACCAGAACACAGACAGACCGACACTGATGCCAGCACCGAATACGGGCAAGCGTTCTTCTATTACTCAATACTTGATGAGACTGGTGCGTTTGAGATTACAGTCTCTCCGCCACTAAATAGTAACAAGACGATTGATCAGACAATTGGTTTCCACCAGAGATCATTGATCACCGCTTCGGGTCATACGTTCGAATACGTAGGCTCAGGTACGAATATGTTTACCGCTATTCCACAGAACGGCGGTATACCGAAGAAAGAAAATGAGATCGTGTTTGACTCAGCGGGAGCCGCAACACCAAACTTTGGTCTTGTATACTTTACCGCAACAGACGAACTGGGTGACTTTAGAATTGGTGAGAACTTAAGAATTAACCGTGAAGAAGGTACTATTACAGGTGATACGTTTGACAGATCACTATTTGCAGTACTGACTCCATTCATTCTAGCACTAGAGGGATAAAATGGCAACACCATTAAACGCATTTAAAACAAAGGTTTGGTCACTACGTGATTCAGACGCCGCTCAAGGAAAGTTGGTGTATAATACGCCGCCTAATGTGACGGCCATTATCCTTGGTGCGCAGATATCAAACGTAGACTCAGACAGAACGGTCGAGTTCTCATTCATTCACAAAGACGTAGGTACTGGTGAAGAAACACCACTGGTAGAAAAGTTTCCTGTGCGAGTCAATGATGCAGTTTCGCCTTTGGTTGGTAAGTTAGTCGTACAAGAAGGCAACCAACTTTTTGTTTACTCACACTCTACAACACCTGCAAACAGACAGCCAGGTCCTCCAGGAGTTGGTGACACTGATGACAGTCTAAAATTAGTTCTCTCACTACTTGAGTCATTAAACGGATGAGCCAACTTAGTACCATATCGGGATATGTACCGACTCGTAAATATAGCGAGTTGGATTCAGATCGATATACATTTATTACGCTTGATCAGGTTGAGCCAAATCCTGGCTTACCCGATTCTGATGGTGCGTTATTTGTATCTGACTCAGATGGTACTCGAAGATTTACTACACAGCCTAGACTTACACGTCTGTCATTCAAAGCGGCTGATCCTCTCGAACAGGTAAACCCAGCGACAGACCCAACATACTTCTTAGTGTTCAAGCGAGAGCCAGGTTCTGGTCTTGCTCAAGGGCTTGATGATAGTGTTGCTTGGTCTTTAGGGCAGTTCGAAGAAGTCGATACATTGCAAACGGTCACCGATCGTGGCAATGTCACTACGCAAGGCATCACGGTCAACTCACTGACTACGGTTGCAAATGCGGCTATCGGAACCAACCTTGTTGTTGGTGGAAACCTTACGGTTAACGGAACTACAACCACGTTAAACACAAATGAGTTGACCGTTGACGATCTCAATATTCAGATTGCCGATGGTGCTCCTGATGCCGCTTCGGCTGACGGTGCTGGTCTGACAGTTGATGGTGCTGGTGCTACGTTCACATATACCAGTGCGACTGATCGCTGGAACATGAACAAAGCCCTTGACATCGGTAGTTTATATGCTGATATGCATATTTTCTTAGATGCTGCCGGCGAACAATCGATACGAAAGTCTTCATCGAATCTAAACGTCGATGCGGCTACTACGAGAATGCGTAACGGTGATGGTACAAGAACATATGCGGCATTCTCAACTGGCAGTATTTCTTTACAAGAAGTTCTCACAGCACAAGACAGTGCCATCTTCCAAGGCAAGATGTTTGCTCAAGATGTGCCTGCAAAAACTAATGAGACGAAGATTCTATTCAGACGTTCAAGTGATGGTCTGATTCTCGAAGGTGAAGTCGATGTAGGTAACGTCGATAAAGTTTCGATGCAAGCAACGGATAGCGATGCAACATTCTATCCGCTTATATCGCTTGCAAACGGTGGTGTGGCTGGTTTCGATAGTGCAGAGTTTGATTTAGATCTGACTTACAACGCATTCTCAAACACAATGACCATGGTCAATCTGGTCACAACAGGGCTTGCAGATCTTGACTCAACTAACGTAGCGGGCGACTTACAACTTAAAACAGATCCTGGCATTTCAAAGAGTGGTCGATTGCTTGATAGCGAAGGTCGGTCTTTTGTAATCTACGACTCTTCGGGTAATCTACTTTGGGGAAATAACGGCACAAGTGCAGGCAATTTAGGTGGTGCTCAAGCGGTCAATCTTAATCTTGGTGATCTAGCAGACGTTGAGTTACAAGGCACACCGGCTGATGGTGAAGTTCTCAAGTATGATGCGAGTGAAGGTTATTGGTTCAACGCTCCTGATCTAACGGGTACTGGCGGTAGTGGTATCGCACTTACCGATTTATCTGTAACACAAAATGCGTCTTCAGGAACAGGCACATTAACATACAACTCACTCAATGGCGTGTTCACATATACACCACCCGAACTGCCAGATATCACAACCATTTCATTGCTCGATCTGACAGATGTTGCGGGCGACGGCACGAACGGGCAGGTACTTTCAACAGATGGTAACGGTAACTTCTCATTCGTTGATCAGACAGGCGGCGGTGGAGGTGGTTCACAGAATGTCTTCTCAACAATTGCTGTTACTGGGCAATCATCAGTTGTAGCAGACACAACAACCGATACAGTGACACTTGTTGGTGGTTCTAATATCGGCATCACAACAGATCCATCTACTGACGAAATTACATTCACATATACTGGTTCAGCAACAGGCCTTGCAAGTAGAGGCTCGATCAGTGGCACAACAAGCACACTAGCAGATGACGCCTCGGCTAACCTTACTGTTGCAAACGGCTTTGGCTCATATGCTCTTCTTAAGATTGCGACCGATCGAGCGGCATGGGTTCGATTGTACGTTGACACTTCAAGTCGAACTGCCGATGCAAGTCGAGTGATTACAGATGATCCAGCACCAGACGCAGGTGTGATTGCTGAAGTTATCACAACAGGTGCAGAGACAATCAAGATGTCACCGGGTGTTATTGGCTGGCTCGAATCAGGCACAGACATACCTGTACGTGTAACTAATAAATCAGGCACTTCAGCCGCCGTGCAGGTCACACTTACTCTCGTACAGTTAGAAGCATAATGGAAGAGTATATCGTTACGCTATGGCGGCATGAAGATCTTCAAGATTTTTATGATGACATGGAAACACCGGGTGGAAGTCTCTATATTCCAGATCGTGCTTGCCACTGCTGTCATCAAAGACCAATATCTCGAAACACGCACTATGACTTGAACGAAGACGAAGCCGATCTTGTAAGACAAGATGATCGTGTTCGTGCAGTTACAAAGGTCAGTGATATACCAGAAAGAGTTCCGATGTCATTTACTCGTAGTGGAACTTACGATAAAGATTGGGCAGCCAACCCGACAAGTGCTTCTCGTAACTGGTGTTTATGGAGAAGTAGAAACGCATACAATGACAACTCATCAACTATCGATGCTTGGTTTCCAACCGGTCCAATGCTCAACACTCCAGAAAATCCAAATTTAAGTGGCAGTGTCACGTACACAGAAACAGGAAAAAATGTTGATGTAATCATTCTTGATGGCGCACTAGATCCTAATCATCCTGAAGCCGCTGTCAATGATGATGGTTCTGGCGCATCACGTGTAGTCGAAGTCGATTGGAACGATTACACAGCCGAAGTTGGCGGTTCACTCACAGGTCCATACCCATACGTATACAGTTCAGGCACCGCAAATGGTCAAATTCAACACGGCGCGGCTTGTGCGACACAAGTTGGCGGCAATCGTCAAGGTCATGCGCCGGGTTGCAATCTGTATAACATATGGCCGTACGCCTCTAGTAGTATCGGATTACCTAACAATTTTGCATATGAACTCTACGATTACATTCGTGCATTTCACAGAAATAAATCAGTTAACCCAGATACGGGATGCAAGAATCCCACAATATGTAATGCAAGCATTGGTTACAGTTATGTTTTAAGTGAAAATGACAATCGCTGGCCTCACTTTGCAAGAAACGGATCGAACACATATGGCGTTGATGCGGCAAGCGATAGTTATCGTCTCACGAATCAAGAGATGGAAGATGCAGAAATATGTGCGCAGTCAGAAATATTTGGAACTTCACCAAACAGACAAGTGGTAATTACCGGCGGCAGAGGTGTTTCGTATATTGATCCGGACATCTCAGACGTAGAAGACTTAATTGCAGATGGTATTCATTGGTTTGCCGCGGCTGGTAACGAAAACTCATTATGCAAATATCCAACCGACGCTGGTTATGATAACATCTATTTAAGAAATCGTATTTCCTATTCTACACAAGTTAATGGCGAAAGCCGTCTGTATCATCATAACCGAAGTTTCACTCCCGATACGGGCGGTGTTCTTGTTGGTGCAATTAGTGGTACACCACAAAGTGTTTTGCAATCATCGGGAAAAGGTGAGATGCCAATTTATTATACCAATCGTGGACCCGGAGTAGACATATATGCCTTTGCTGACTTTACCACGTGTGGTATCAATGATGCGAGCGGCGAATCGTTTACGACTGCTGATCCCAGAGACGCGAATTATTTCATACAGTTTTTTAATGGCACATCATCGGCTTGCCCAAATGCGGTAGGCATTGCAACTCTTATACTAGAAAGATTTCCTGATATGACACCTGCTGATCTTAAAGATTATCTTTTGTCAAGAGCCAGAGATAAAGACAATGACAACGAAATAGGCGATGATGGAAGAGGCTGGCCGGGCGAACAACCGACAAACTTTGATCCCTTCTCACAGGGTTTAGATGGTGATTATGACAACTACTCTTTTGAGGCAGGTGAAAATCCAAAGGTCGCTATGAATCTTACTGACATCAGACCAACTTCGGGTAGAATAGAAATTAAAAATTTACACAAACAAAGAGAGTCGTCCGGTGCAGTATATCCAAGGCAAAGAACGGCTAGAACCTGGCGAACTGTATAAATAGAACAGGTAACTGAGGACAAGTAAATGGCTAAGCCAACAACTAGACAAGAATTAATCGATTATTGCCTTCGCAAACTTGGCTCGCCTGTGCTTGAGATCAACGTCGATGATGACCAGATCGAAGACAAGGTTGATGACTGCCTTCAATACTACGAAGAGTTTCATGACGATGCTTCTTATCGCACATATCTGAAGCACCAGATCACACAGACAGACAAAGACAACGAGTACATCACGGTAGGTACAGACGTACTTTATGTTACGAAAGTATTCCCTATCAACCCAACGTTCTCGACCGTTAATATGTTTGACATTCGATATCAGATGATGTTGAACAGTCTGGGCGACTTTATGAACTTTGCGGGTGGTATGTCTTACTATTACCAGATGCAACAATATCTGGAGTTTCTTGACAATCTTCTTGCAGGGCAGCCGCGAGTAAACTTCTCACGTAACGAGAATCGTATACGAATCTTTGGTGAGTGGGAAGATTCAGTACTCAACAACTTAGAGGTGGATGATTATATCATCTTCGAAGCACACGTGGCAATAGACCCAGAACAGCACAGTGAAATTTATAATGATCGTTTCGTCAAAGACTATACGACACAGTTGATCAAGCAACAGTGGGGCACCAATATGATGAAATTCGAAGGTATGCAATTGCCGGGCGGTGTACAGTTGAATGGTCGACAGTATTACGAAGAAGCCACGGCTCGAATGCGTGAACTCGAAGAGCAGATGAGGAACGAATACGAATTACCCGCCGACTTTTTCATGGGGTAATTCATGGCTACGAATCTATACTTCACACAAGGGCGTAAATCAGAGCAAGATCTCTATGAAGATATTATCATAGAGTCTCTGAAGATGTATGGGCAAGACATCTATTATATGCCACGTGAGATTGTCAACCGTGATAGCATCTTTGATGATGACAATGTGTCACGGTTCGATAACGCATACAAGATCGAGATGTACATCGAGAACACAGAAGGGTTCGACGGCGAAGGCGATCTGTTCACAAAGTTTGGTGTAGAGATTCGAGACGCGGCTACATTTATTGTAGCACGAAGGAGATGGCAACAAGAGATTGCTCGCTATGAGTCAACGGCTACAAAGCCGTTTCATCGACCACGTGAAGGCGATCTTTTGTTCTTGTCTCTTTCAAAAACATTTTTTGAGATCACTCGCGTAGAAACAGAACAACCATTCTATGCAGTAAAAGATCTACCCGTGTTCAAAATACGGGCTGAGATGTTTGAGTACAATGATGAAGACTTTGATACGGGTGTTGAAGACATTGATGTTGTTGAAGCATTTCAGGCTTATCAGACAATTCTTACCTTCTCATCAATATCGGGTACGTTTGAGGTTGGTGAAGAGATTACACAGGCAGGTAGTGATTATACACTGAAAGGTGAGATTGTCAACCTTGATTTGTCAGATTCTTCAGCAATGAAAGTATATGTCGCGCACACAGGTGGTGCTTCAGACGGCGAATATCATAGTTGGAGCACAACTGCGGTTGTGACTGGCTCAGATTCAGGCGCTACTGGAACTCCGACGAATGTTGCAGAGTTGCTCGATCAGCAAGCGCAGAATACAGCCTTTGACACAACGGGTCAAGGTGGTGACATTAACTTTATCGACTTTACTGAATCGAATCCGTTTGGAGATCCATAATGTTAGGTGATCATTTTTACAATCAACGTATTCGAAAGGCTGTTGCAGTCTTTGGTTCTCTGTTCAACGACATCAAGGTTGTTCGAACTGATGCATCAGGCAACACGCTGTCACAACAAAAGGTGCCTCTATCATATGCACCAAAGCGTGACTTCTTGGCTCGTATCGATGCGATGCAGGACGGTGAAGATGCAGAACGTCAAGTAGCACTCAAACTACCTCGTATGGGCTTTGAGATCGTAGCGATGAACTACGATGCGATACGTCAGTTACCAAAGATGAATCAGTGCGTTACATTTCCAGAAAACTACGATGGCACTGGACAGAAACTATACACGCCTGTACCGTATAATATCTCGTTTCAATTAAGCATCTATGCTAAGTCGCAAGACGATGCCTTGCAGATTGTTGAACAGATTCTACCTTTCTTTACGCCACATTATACAGTGACAATTAAGCCTATCGATGGGCAAGAAGTAAAAGAAGACTCGCCTATCACGATGACAGGTATCACATTCAGCGATGACTATGAGGCGCCTCTAGAGAATCGACGCACGATCATATACACGCTTGACTTTGATATGAAAGTGAATTTATACAAAGGGCTTCAGACGGGTACATCAATCATCGAAGATGCTTGTGTTGAGTTTCTCGATCTATCTTCATCACCAGACCGTGACTTGTTTGTCAAAGTATGTGCTGACAGTGCATTCGTTGCATCACCACTATCTGGCACTGTATTAGAAGACAACACGTTTACGTCGAGTAACTTCACAATCAAAAATATTCCGAGTGCGCCTACGTCAATCACGGTATCAACACCAACAAATGGTACAGCAACATATACCACAGGCTCTACGCTCACAACGGTAGATAGTGCTATCGAAGTAACAGGCACATGGACGTATACGGGCAACGCAGACTTTGAAGGCACAGACACGTTTAACATTCGTGTGACGGGCGACTTCGGTATTAAAGACTTCCCAGTTAACATGACGATAACTTCGGTTGAAGATGCCTTTGATGGTAGTATAACTACCACACAAGATACGCCAGTTACATTTACAATCACTGATATTGTAAGCCCAAGCAACACATTCAGTAATCCAACTCTGACATATTCTGTTGCGATTGGTGGCGAAGCGAGTAACGGTACGGTTGTGGTCGATGATGCATCTGCGGGTACCTTCACGTACACACCAGACTCACTCTATAACGGAAACGATCAGTTCACATATCGTGTGACACCAGATGGTGGTACATCAGAAGTAGGAACAATTTCAATAACTGTTACATAACACTATAAATAAACCAATAAGCCCACGGAACTAAAAAATGGCTAATGTAAAAATTTCAGAACTGTTGCTCTTTACACCCGTCTTGACAGATGAGATCATCGTCAATGACGTTGACGTGCTTGTAACAAAGCGAGCAACACTACAATCTATTAGAGATCTGGCTAATGAGAACATCGATGACACGGCAACTGGTAGTGAGGTCACGGGTGATCTAAACGTTACGGGTGATATTACTTCTGACACGATTAACGGTGTGCCGATTGCTGAATATATCACAGAAGATGAACTCGATGCAATTCTTGGTGAAAACGAAACATTGTTGTGTGTTCGTGACTCGGCTGACGATACGTGTGGTGTTGCGCTTCTGGGTGAGACACGTGTTGACAGCGACTTAATTGTTCGTGGTAATATCATTGGTGATGGTAACTTAGATCTGGCTGGAAATCTTACTGTCACGGGCAACATTGAATCAACAAGCGGCATTTTCACCGGTGATGGTAGCGGGCTTATAAACGTAAAAGCAGACTCAGCACAGAATGCGGCGAAGGCTCTCTTTGCTATCGTTTCGACCTATGCTGATTCTGCTGGTATTGCAGATAGTGCAGAACGATCAAGAATTTCTATTGAGGCGAATTGGTCAAGCGAACAGCGAGTGGTCAACATCAACACAGATGCGACATACTACCCAACGTTTGTTGGTACTACTGCGGGTATTGATAGTGTAAACACTGATACAGACCTCACATATAATCCAAGTTCGAATATTCTTACGGCTGGCTTCTTCTCTGGTGATGGTAGTCTACTGACAAACATTACAGCCGATGGTGCCGATGCAAACCAAGTCAATGCGGTCACAACAACCGTAGATGCTGAACACTATGTGATGTTCCGCTTCAATGCTACAGGGCTTGACAGTGTAAACACAGACGGCGATCTGCGATATAATCCAAACTCAAACCGTCTTGGTGGTACAGACTCAGACAATCTGGAGTTCTTTGGTATTGCACGTACCGCACAACAGACAGACGCCAATGCGGCTCCGTCTTCAGGCACATATTACCCAATGCTCAGAGGCGCACAGACTGGACGTGATAGTGTAAGCACAGAAACGAACTTATCATTTAATCTGGGATCTAGCACACTTAATTCAACCAACTTTGCGGGTAACGGCTACTATCTCACAAACATTGGTGCTGACTCGGCTGTTGTCGCACAAACTTCAAAGATAACGGCTGCAACAGATAACTCTGAATATTACTTGACTTTCTCGCCTGCGACATCGGGTTCTCAGAGTTTGAGTGTAGACGCGAATCTGCGTATCAATCCAGGAACGAATGATCTTTCGTTCTCAGTTGCAGACGCTCGTGTTACAGTAGGTGCAGATAGTGATTTTGTCATCACGCAAAGTGGCACACAATATTCATTTAATGTAACAAACAACGGTTCATCTGCATATACGTTTGGTGATACTGCATCAGTATTCTTCCCGACAGACAGTGACAACCCGGTATTGTTCTTAAGAAGAGGTGATACATATAGATTTGATTTGAACGCAAGCGGTCACCCGTTTGAGATTCGACTCAGTGATGGCGGCTCGGCTTACACAACTGGTGTGACAAATGCAAGTAGCAATGGTGTAGGTCAAGTGTTCTTTGCGGTGTCAATGAATGCGCCTTCAACATTATATTATCAGTGTACCGCGCACTCCGCGATGGGCAACACGATCAACGTAGTATAAAGTATGCACAATAAGTTTATTGATAAAAGACGAAGGTTCATAAACTTTCGAGACGCTCAGGTAGGTAATATTCTGCCTGAGCATTTTGCGTCTTCTTATCCTAAATTTATTTCTCTGCTCGAAAAGTACTACGAGTTTCAAGATCAAAACAACAGTACAGAACTACTGAATCACCTGTTTGCTTCTCGTGATATCAACGAGACAGACATCACGCTTCTCACATTCATCGAAGACGAACTACTTCTTGGTGAAGAATACTTTGAGGGCTTCACAGGCGGTGGTGCTAATCGTGATGTTGAACTGCGAGCGGCAGCCAACTTCTCGAACATTCTCTTTCGCTCAAAAGGCTCTAAGTTTGCTATCGAGTGGTTCTTCCGTTCGTTCTATGGCGAAGAAGTAGAAGTACTATATCCTAAAGAAAACATATTCACGATTGGTTTTCGTGACTCTCTGATTGGACCAGATTCTTTACGATATATTACTGATGACAAACTGTATCAGACGTTTGCTTTGTTGATTCGTATCGGTATACCAATCTCTAAGTGGCGAGATGTTTTCAAACTATTTGCACACCCAGCGGGAATGTATCTTGGCGGTGAGGTGCTAATTGCTGATGAAATTGATCCGAACATCACTACGCCGACTGATATAATTGATCAATATACAACGCCGAACTATTTCATCACAACCACGGCGTCTGTTGATGAAGGTGAATCACTCACAGTATTTGCGAATGGTAACAATGTGCAAAACAGTGGAACATCTTATGTGTATTGGTATGGTGCTCATGTCACCACAAACGATAGTGACTTTGGCGCTAACTTTGCTGACGATGCTAATCGACTTGGTTTACCAGATTCGAATGAAGCACAATACGTTCCTGTAAATTCTAGTGTTGGCACAATATCAGTAAAGACTATCATCGACCCTATCACAAGCCCACGAGAAGGCAACGAAGAATTTAAAGTTTATCTCCGTGACAAAAATGGCTTTGTACAAGACAGTGCAACAATTACTCTGAATGATGTTATCGAATCATATACTATAAGCGGTCCACCTTTGAGTCAAATGACAGAAGGTTCAGGCCCGTATACTTTTACTGCTATCGGTACAAACGTACCATATGGTGGCGAGACAACAATTAAATGGCACATTGATTCGGCCGGCGGAGGTACATCTGCATCATTTAGTGCAGACGATCTCGAAGAATACTACGATGCTGGTCTCACGGCCGCACAAGGTTATCCAAATGGATTTCCAGACTCGGCAGGCAATGCAGTTGAATTTGCAATCACAAGCGGTTCTGGTACGTTCACTTTAGATCCGCGAGTTGATGGTGTAAGTGAAGGTCCTGAGTTTGTTGTTTTACGACTGACAAACCAGTACGATGTTCCCGTTGGTTCAGGACTCTTTACGATTCTCAACACAAACGTAGCATACACTGTGGCGGTAAGTGACATACAAGAAGGCAGTAATCTTTCTGCTTCAATCACTTCAGGTACATATAACGCAGACAAAACAATCAAGTGGCAGATCGAAGGCGCCGCGAATGCTGATGCTCGTTTCTCATCATACAAAGGTGAGGTTACACTTGACGGAAGCGGTAATGGTACGGTCACAGTACCAACTACGGTAGACAATGATTATCAAGGTTCTGTGGCTGGTACGTTTACAGTGTATGACTCAGCATTCAGTCCAGTTGTAACTGGTAATGATACGTTTAACATCACTGATGCTGATGCCGTGTACACTCTTACTGCAAGCCCAGCCGCTGGTCAAGCCAGTGGCACCACAACATTTACGATTGGTGGTACAAACATACCTGATGGTGACGTTTACTTCTATGTCGATAATGCGGCACCAAACCCAACGAGCGACAACGACTTTAATCCAGATCCACCACCAAGAGACGGCAGCCGAAGAACGGTTACTGTTTCAGGTGGTACAGCAACAACTGACCTGACATTTGCCGCCGGTGCCGCAAACGCAAACGACGAAGACTTCATCGCATACATTTATGATGCATCAACAGGTGGTAATGAACTTGCTGAATTGACGTACAAGATCGTGCAAGGCTCGTACACAATTGAGACACTCAACACGAGCAACGCTACAATCACAAACATTGATGAAGGCGATACGCTTCGCTACAAGTTTACTGTACCAGACGGAACGTATTATTACTGGTTCGACAAGCCAACTGAGTTTGCGCCTGATGGTCCAACAATCGGCGCTCGACAGTCAATCGCCATCGTAGCCATGGAGACCGTTGATATTGTAGTTGAAGGTGATAACACAATTGAAGGCTCTGAGACTGTCACAATATTCTTGTCAACGTCTAGCACAGGTGGTGCAGTAGCATCTAAGTCAATCACAATCAATGACACATCATTGCCGACTTATGATGTTGGTTCGTTTGCTTCAGCCAACACGGCTTCAACGACAGAAGTTACTACAAGAACAGAAGCACAAGATCTGTTTGTTGGTGTCGAAACGCTGTCTTCAGGCAGCACTGAAACTCTTTACGTTGAACTTTCTGGCACTGGCGCAAGTCAGTACACCTCTACTCAACAGAACGGTGTATTTAGTTCAGGCACTAATACACGATTCACATTCACCACGAATGGTGATGATGGAACCCCAGAAGCCGATAGAACAATTACGATTACCGTGACTGCGGGCGATTATGCTTCAGGCTCGCCAACAAGAACCATCGATACAGTTAACGTAACATTGACAGATGCGGCTGGTGGTGCCGTACTTTCTATCAATGCCGCAACACCATCTCCACGTGATGAAGGTTCAACTATTAGATTTGATGTTAGCACCACAAACGTGCCTGATGCAACCAATTACTATCTGCGACCAACAAAGGTTTATGCCGCAGAACTAAACTTGTTCGACGGTAGCCCAATTGTAACATTTAGTTCACCATCTACTATTTACCCTCAAATTGTTACGGGTATGGACCTTTATTCATATGGCGGGCTCGCGAATCCTTCTACTGCTTACTTACTCGGCAGAGTCATTAACGTGACTTCAAGCAATATAACATTAGACACAGCAGTGAGTACTGAAGGCTCAATACCAGTAGAACCAAAATATTGTTATTTTGTAGATCCTCAGATTGCATCATACTTTGATATGAGCCAGATTACTGGCTCGCCTTTGACTATTTCAAGCGGTACCGCTACTAGA
>Ga0213865_10000214_pt1 | contig 38699 bp, 37 predicted proteins | sample PICome_6_FD_160100 | JGI IMG/M metagenome (GOLD analysis project Ga0213865, IMG submission 160100) | Coastal seawater microbial communities near Pivers Island, North Carolina, United States - PICO282 | ecosystem: Environmental > Aquatic > Marine > Coastal | place: USA: North Carolina...
ATCAGGTAAAGGAAATCAAACAGCTATTATATACGATAGCCCTGTTACAAATATTAAAAAAAAAATATCCTATAAGCAATTACAAGGACAAATTATACAATTTTCTGGCGCACTTAAGAAATTAGGTGTTTCTAAGGGTGATAGAGTAATTATCTATATGCCTATGATTCCAGAAGCGATAATAGCCATGTTAGCCTGTGCTAGAATTGGCGCAATTCATTCTGTGGTTTTTGGGGGTTTTGCTTCAACTGAGCTAGCAACTCGTATTGATGATTGTGAACCTAAGCTTATCGTTTCAGCTTCTTGTGGTCATGAAGTTAACAAAATAATTAAATATAAACCCCTTCTTGATAAAGCAGTTGAGCTAGCTAAACATAAAGTAGAAAAATGTATAATTTTTCAAAGAGAATCTCATCAAGCCCCTTTAAATACAGGACAAGATATAGACTGGAATGAGGCCATTAAAAACGTACCTTCTCCTGAACCCTTGCCAGTTGAGGCTAATCATCCTTTATATATTTTGTATACTTCAGGAACAACAGGTAAACCAAAAGGTGTTGTAAGAGACAATGGAGGGCATGCTGTATCTCTTAACTGGTCAATGAAAAATATATATGACGTAGAACCTGGAGATGTTTATTGGGCAGCATCCGACATAGGTTGGGTTGTTGGACATTCATATATTGTTTATGCCCCCCTAATCTATGGTTGTACCTCTGTCTTATTTGAGGGCAAACCGATTGGAACGCCTGACGCAGGAACTTTTTGGAGAATTATTTCAGAATATAAAGTGAGTGTTTTATTTACAGCGCCAACAGCATTAAGAGCGGTAAAAAGAGATGATCCAAATGGCGATTTTATAAAAAAGCATGATTTATTAAGTTTGAAATCTTTATTTCTTGCTGGAGAACGTGCAGACCCTGACACAGTTTCTTGGTTAGAAAATAAATTAAAAATTCCAATTATTGACCATTGGTGGCAGACAGAGACAGGATGGCCTGTTGCTTCAAATCCTATGGGAATAGAGGCTCTACCTATCAAAAAAGGTTCTCCAACTGTTGCTATGCCAGGCTATAATATTAATGTGCTATCAGAAGACAAAATTGAAGTTGAAAGAGGGTCTTTAGGAGCAATCTCAATAAAATTACCATTACCCCCTGGTTCGTTGCCAACATTGTGGAATGCTGATGAAAGATATATAGCATCATATCTAACCTCATTTCCTGGATATTATGAAACAGGTGATGCAGGATATCAGGACGAGGATGGTTATTTATATATAATGTCAAGAACTGATGATGTTATTAATGTTGCAGGTCATAGACTTTCAACGGGGGCAATGGAAGAAGTTTTGTCTAATCATCAGGATGTTGCAGAATGTGCGGTTATTGGGGTATCAGATGAACTTAAAGGTCAGGTACCAATGGGTCTTGTTTGTCTAAATAAAGGTTGTAATAAATCCTATGAAACTATATCAAAAGAAATCATAGCTTTAGTCAGAAATGAGATTGGTCCGGTCGCCTCTTTTAAGTTAGTTGCTATTGTTCCAGCCCTCCCAAAAACAAGGTCAGGAAAAATTTTACGATCTACAATTAGAAAAATAGCAGATAAAACAGAATGGGAAATGCCTGCTACTGTAGATGATCCAATGGTCTTTCAGGACATTGAAAAAGCAATAGATGCTCTGAGATGATAAATCTAATATTATGAAACTTTCATAATATATTTCCCAACGTGCTCACCTTTTTCAAGAGCTTTGTGTGCATCAACAGCTTCACTTAATTTAAATTCATTCTCAATAATTGGTTTTATTTTTCCTGTTTCCAACCATTGCCAAGCATTTTTGATTAGATTATCTACGTAATTTGCTTTTGCGTCAGTTGACTGAGGTCTTAGTGTAGAACCAGTTATTGTTTGTCTTTTAATCATAAGGTTTGCAAAATTAATCTCATCTTTTATACCGCCTTGAACAGCAATGATTACTAACCTGCCGTCAAAACTCAAACATTTTAAATTTCTAGGAACATAACTTCCGGCAACCATATCTAAAATTACATCAACCCCTTCATTATTAGTAATTTTGTTAATTTCATCTTCAAATTGGGTCGTGTTGTAATTAATACATTTAATTGCACCTAGATTTTCAGCTGCTTCACATTTTTTTTCATTTCCTGCCGTAGCGTAAACTTTAGCACCATATTGTTTTGCAAGTTGGATTGCTGTTGTGCCAATACCACTTGTTCCTCCATGAATAAGAACTTTCTCATTTTTAGATAAGTTTCCTCTCATAAACAAGTTGCTCCACACAGTTATAAAAGTTTCAGGTATACATGCGGCTTCTTGCATTGAATAATTTTGTGGTATTGGCATGCAATGCCCTACGTCTACTGCCACGTATTCAGCATATCCACCTCCATGACAGAGAGCGCAAACTTTGTCTCCAATATTGAATTTAATATTAGATCCATTTATAGCTGTGATAATGCCTGAAACTTCTAAACCGGGAAGATCAGAAGCAGTTTCAGGCACTTTATAATTCCCTTGCCTTTGTAATAAATCAGGTCTGTTAACGCCAGCGTAGGAAACTTTAATTAAAACCTGATTATTTAAAAGCTTTGGAGTTAATCTAGAGCAAATTTTTAGGTTTTCAGGACCGCCATATTTAGAAATTTCTACTGCCTGCATTGTTTCTGGAATTATAAAATTTTCTTTAGTCACAATAAACTCCTATAAAATAAATTAAAATGCCCTAATTCAGTCCTTATTTGTCAAACTATAGCCACTTATTTATGTTTTATATAATATAAAGGAGTTTAGAATGATATTTTTTATTGCAATTATCTCAATGGTAGCTTTACAAGAGCCGCATGTTAAAAATTTCTTGATAGAAGCGTCTAATGCTGGACCTATTGAGTATAAGTTTATCAAGCCGGTTAATTGTAAATCTGGAAAATATAAAAATACTTATGTCATATCTCAAAATGAAAGAGTAATTTTAAAACAAGTATCAAAAGATGGAAATGTAGGGCCTATATGTGTTAAATAAATAATTCTATATTGATTTTTCAATCATTTTTTTAACTCTAAGTCTTAAAGCTTGTAACTTTATAAATCCTTCAGCGTCATACTGGTTATAGTCAGCTGTTCCTTCTTCAAAAGTCACTAGACTCTCACTGTATAATGAATATGGCGATTTTCTTCCAGTTATGATTACGTTTCCTTTATATAGTTTAGCTCTTACAGTCCCAGAAACATTTTTTTGGCTAAGATCAATTGATGCTTGAAGCATTTCTCTTTCAGGAGAAAACCAGAATCCATTATAAATTAATTCAGCATATTTGGGCATTAATTCATCTTTAAGATGTGCGGCTCCTTTGTCTAAAGTAATAGATTCAATAGCTTTCCTCATATGAAAAAGTATCGTACCTCCTGGTGTTTCATAAACACCTCTTGATTTCATTCCGATAAATCTATTTTCTACCAAGTCGATTCTGCCAATGCCATTTTCACCACCTAGAACATTTAACTTATGTAGCATTTTAGCTGGGGACAAATTTTCTCCATTTAAAGAAACAGGATCACCATTTAAAAATTCTAATAATATTTCTGTTGGTTTATCTGGAGCTTCAAATGGAGATTTTGTTCTAGAGTAAACAAACTCTTCTGGTTCTATCCATGGATCTTCAAGAATTTTACCTTCTGCCGAAATATGTAAAAGATTTGCGTCTACACTAAATGGCGCCTCACCTCTTTTATCTTTTGGAACTTTGATTTGATTTTTCTCAGCATATTCAATTAGACTTGTTCTACTGGTAAGATTCCATTCACGCCATGGTGCTATAACCTTTATATTTGGCTGCAGGCTATAATACCCAATCTCAAACCTAACCTGATCATTTCCTTTTCCTGTTGCGCCATGGGAAACCGCATCAGCACCAGTTATGTTAGCAATTTCTATTTGTCTTTTTGCAATTAGGGGCCTCGCTATAGAAGTTCCTAATAAATAAACTCCCTCATAGAGAGCGTTGGCTCTAAACATTGGAAAAACAAAATCTTTAACAAACTCTTCTTTTAAATCATCTATAAAAATTTCTTTTACACCTAATCTTTTAGCTTTTTCTCTTGCAGGCTCTACTTCTTCTCCCTGACCAATATCAGCTGTAAAAGTGACAACTTCACATTGATAATTGTCTTTTAGCCACTTTAATATAACTGATGTGTCTAACCCACCAGAATATGCCAGTACAACTTTTTTTATATCAGAGTTTTCTTTTAGCATTTTGTTCCTTTAATCATTTTATTAAATATATTCACACAAAATATTCCGCACATAATTACTTTAAATCGTAATTTTTGTAAAAAAAATAATTATATGGTTAAATTTTAAGGACAATAAGGGTTGTAAGTAAAGTGAATAATTGTTAGTTAAATAGTATATATTTTAATGAAAACTGTGGTCTTAAAATTGCATTTACTGATAGAATTGAATGGGAACCAAAATGAAAGTATATAGGTTACTTTTTTTATCTTTAATTTTAACGTCCTCAATTTTTCTATCTAAAATGTCTTTTGCTGAAACTACTTTGCTTGGTTCAGAAAAAAAGTGGAAAGCTTACTCTACTATTAAAGGTAAATCCAAAACTTGTTTTATTACTTCTGAACCAACTAAAACAGTAGGTAAATTTAATAAAGATAATAGAGGGAAACCATATGTTTTTGTTACAAACATTAAGGGTGGAAGTACCCATGAGGTTTCTATAAAAGCTGGGTTTAACTTCAAACGCAATAAAGATGTTATTTTTGATGTAGATGGCAAAAAAACAAACTTATTTCCTGTAGATGATAGAGCCTGGTCAGAAAGTTCTAAAATCGATAGATTTCTTGTGCAATCAATGAGAAAAGGTAAAGTTTTAAAAGTAACAGGCACTTCTACTCCAGGAAATAAAATTGTTGATACATACTCATTACTTGGTTTTACAAAAGCACTAAGACTGATTGATAAAAGTTGTTCTTAATCAATTTTTTAAGAAAGCATAAGTGAGATGTCTAAGTTGAAACAAAATCTTCTAGACTTCAGTTTTGATGAATTACAGACTTTTTGTATTTCTAATAATCTTCCAAAATTTAGAGCTACTCAAATATGGAGGTGGATCTATTGTTTTGGAACTCAATTGTTTCATGAAATGAAAAATATTTCAAAATCTGACAAAGCATTTTTAGATCAAATTGCATATGTTCCAAGATTAAACGTATCAGAAATTTATGAAAGTAAAGATGGTACTATCAAATGGTTAGTGAAGCTTGATGATAATTCAGAAATAGAAACTGTTTACATACCTCAAGATGATAGAGGTACTGTTTGTTTATCAAGTCAGGTTGGGTGTACTTTGAATTGTTCATTTTGTCATACTGGAACGCAGGCATTAGTTAGGAATTTAACTGCTGGTGAAATAATTGGACAGTTAATGCTTGTTATGGATCATTTGAAAGATTGGCCCTCTGGTAAAAATGGAAGAAAAGTTACTAACATAGTCATGATGGGTATGGGAGAACCATTATTAAATTATGAAGAAGTTAGTAAGTCTATAAAAATAATGATGTCAGATGATGGTATTTCTATTTCAAGAAGAAGGATAACTTTGTCAACTTCAGGAATCATTCCATATATAGATAAAGCTGGAACTGATTTAGGGGTAAATTTAGCCATTTCCCTTCATGCAGTTAATGATCCACTAAGAAATAAATTGGTTCCAATAAATAAAAAATATAATTTACAAGAATTAATAAATACTTGTAGAAATTACCCTAACTTATCAAATTCTCGAAGGATTACGTGGGAATATGTCATGTTAAGAGGTATTAATGACACAGAAGATGATGCTAAAAACTTAGTTAAATTAATCTCTGGAATACCATCTAAAATTAACTTAATTCCATTCAATCCTTGGCCAGGATCATTTTTTGAAACTTCTACAAAACAAAGTATAGATAATTTCGCAAAAATAGTTATGGATGCAGGCTTTGCATCACCTGTCAGAAAACCCCGAGGACAAGATATCTATGCGGCATGTGGTCAATTAAAATCAGAAACAGAGAAAATTAGAAAGTCACAAATAAATAAGCTTGTACCTCTACACACTATTTAAAATAGACTTAAACATTAAATTTTTATGAAACTATTGCTTTAGAGACAATTAGTCACTACATTAATGAAAGATACATTAATTTTAATAAGGAAAATATGAAAATGAATAATAATCGTTTCATGTCAAGTTCGAATGCTCAAGCTACCCAGATAGATTTGGGTCTTAGATCATATATGCTTGGTGTTTATAATCATATGACAACAGCCCTAGCATTGACAGGTTTCATGGCTATGGGATTAAACTTTCTTGCTATTTCTGATGGTGCATTAACACCTATTGGAGAATTATTTTTCTTAAGCCCACTTAAATGGGTGGTAATGTTAGCACCTCTTGGAATGGTTTTTTATATTTCAGCTAGAATAAACAGTATATCAGCTGAAAAAGCTAGAAGCTTATTTTACGTATATGCGGGTCTTATGGGGCTTTCAATATCTTCATTGTTATTAGTTTATACTGGCGCCTCGGTTGTTAGAGCTTTTTTTGTAACTGCGGCCGCTTTTGCTGCCCTTTCTATTTATGGATATACAACTAAAAAATCTCTTTCAGGATTGGGATCATTTTTAATGATGGGTGTTTTTGGTCTTATCATAGCCCAAATAGTTAACATTTTTATGGCATCAACACAGTTAGACTTCATGATTTCAATAATTGGTGTTCTTATATTTGCTGGTTTAACCGCTTATGACACTCAAAAAATTAAGAATATGTATTTAGCTGGTGATAATAATGAAACAGCTGGTAAAAAATCAGTTATGGGTGCATTAACACTTTATCTTGATTTTATATTGATGTTTCAATTTTTACTTATGTTCCTAGGAAATAGGGAATAAGATCTATTGTCAAAATAAAAACTAAAGCCATCTTTGATGGCTTTTTTTATTTATAAGCCACAATCTCTTTTATTTTTTTATTTATCTTTTTTGAATTAGGATTTGTTGTGCTAGCGTACCAAGAAACTAATTGCCCATTTTTATCAATTAGATATTTATAAAAATTCCATTTAGGAAAAGCTAAAAATCCAGCTTCTTTTTTTATCCATTTAAAGAAATCATGACCCTTTTCACCTTTAATAGTAGTAATTTCTGTTAACAAAAAACTTATATCAAAGTTGATAGAACAAAATTCTTTAACCTCTTCATTAGTTGATAGCTCTTGGTTACCAAAATCATTTGAGGGTATCGCCAATACAATTAGATCATTTTTTTTATATTTATCGTATATTTTTTGTATGTCATTGTATTGATTAGTAAAACCGCAAAGTGACGCTGTATTTATTATAAAAATTGGTTTACCTTTAAAATCAATTAATTTAATTTCTTTACCATCAATGGATCTAAATTTAAATTTATATGCATTGCTATTTGCATTTGAATTATTAGACATAACAATTCCTAATATAATAAATACAAAAACAAAAATATTTTTCATATTTCAACTTGCCCAAACCTGATTTATAATATTATCTATCATATCTTTGCCTTTAGATTGAATTAACAAATCCCTAATATGTTTGGTTAGTTTTTGTGAGTTTAATGCTTGGCCAACGATTTCAGATTTTTTTGAGATCAAATTTCTTTTTAAAGTCCTTTTTTGAATAAAAGTCCTTACCATTTCATTTAAATTATCATTATTTTCTAAGAAATTTTTTAAAAAAACAGCATCCTCTAGAATTTGGTTTCCTCCTTGTGCTAAGTGTGGAAGCGTAGGAAAAGCTGCTTCACCAAATAAAAAAACATCTTTTTTGAATATTGATGTTTTTTCATTCATATCATGGGGAACAAAATTTGTTATCCAATTCAAGTTTTGGGGGATTAAATAGAGTAAAGACTTACTTGTAATCTGGGGAGGTAAAAAGTTGTTATTTGATGGAACAAAAATATAGTTAGTTGCTTTTTTATTTTTAATTATTGTTGGGTAAATAACAAAATACCCTTGTGAATGAAATAAAATTTGGAGTACTCTTTTTGTCAGATTATAAGGGTTATTATCTACCGATACAGATCTAAAAATTTTTTTAAAATTAATATTTTTATTTGATCCAACAACAAACCTTCTTGATACTCCATCGACACCATCAGCGCCAATCACGAAATCTGTTTTAAAAACTCTTCCCTCAGAGTCTACAAGTTCTTTATTAAGTTCGTTGGGTATTATGTGATCTATTGTAGATTCAAAAATTTTTATATTTTTATTAGAAAGTGCTTTATTTTTTAAAACTTTAATGAGGTTTTCTCTACTAATTGATCCATAAGCTTCAACATTATTTATTAGTTCATAATTAGACAGCAATTCTAAAATTTCTTCAGAATTTATTCTTTTAATGTGAATAGCGTTTAAGGGCTCAAATGATGATTTAATGTTGTTAATATCAATAATTTGATTTAGAGCCAGCCAGCCATTAGGAGCAATTTGTTGTGAACCAAAATTTTTACTTTTACCTTCAAAGATGTTTACAGAGAATCTTTTCTTTGAAAAAATTGCTGCAATCAACCAGGCAGAAAAACCTCCGCCAATAATAGATATATTTTTCATCATTAAAAATTTAATTTCTGTAATATTTATTTAAGGCAATCTCTTTATATTTTAGAAATAACAAATATATTCAATCTTATAATATATATATTTTGGACTATAACAAAATATAATGTTATTTATCATAAATTAATGTTTCTAATATTTGAAATTTAGACATAATTTACTTGATGTTTTATAATAAATACTAAATATATATTTTCATTTTTTTAATTGCCTTGGAAAATTTAATGAGCACTAAATTACACAAACAACTTCAAGACATTGGCATAAAGAATATTCAAGAAATTTTCTATAACCCGAGTTATGAGTTTTTGTATGAAAAAGAAAATTCTACAGAATTAGAGGGGTTTGAAAGAGTACAGAACACTGAGTTTGGTGCTGTGAACGTTATGACTGGCATTTATACAGGTAGGTCACCGAAAGATAAATATATTTTAAAAGATGAAAACACAAAAAATAATTTATGGTGGACTTCTGATACTTCAAAGAATGATAACAAACCAATTAACAAAGAAGTTTGGAATAACCTAAATGGTATCGTAACTAAACAGCTATCAAATAAAAAGCTATATGTTATTGATGCTTTTTGTGGCGCCAACAAAGACACTTGCTTGAAAGTAAGGTTTGTTATGGAAGTAGCTTGGCAGGCTCATTTTGTAAAAAATATGTTTATTAGGCCTACTGAAGAAGAACTCAAAGACTTTATTCCAGATTTCCATGTATTAAATGGTTCAAAATCAAACAATAAAAACTTCAAAAATGACGGATTAAACTCAGAAACGTTTATAGCATTTAATTGAACGGACAAAATTCAAATTATTGGAGGTAGTTGGTACGGTGGGGAAATGAAAAAGGGTATGTTTTCAGTTATGAATTATCTACTCCCTCCCAAAAATATTGCATCAATGCATTGTTCAGCTAATAAAGGGAAAGATGATTCCGTTGCTTTGTTCTTTGGGTTGTCAGGCACGGGCAAAACAACTCTTTCTACTGACCCCAAGAGAGAACTAATTGGAGATGATGAACACGGATGGGATGAAGATGGTGTTTTTAACTTTGAGGGTGGTTGTTATGCAAAAACTATAGATCTAGATAAAGATAAAGAGCCAGATATATATAAAGCTATTAGAAGAGATGCTCTTCTTGAAAATGTAACTGTGAATGCAAAAGGCGAAGTTGATTATAGTGATACTTCAGTGACTCAAAATACAAGAGTATCATATCCAATTCATCATATAGACAATATAGTAAAGCCAATTTCAAAAGGTAAACATGCATCCAAAATTATTTTTTTAACAGCCGATGCTTATGGCGTGCTTCCTCCGGTTTCCAGACTTTCTTATGAACAAGCAGAATATCATTTTCTTTCTGGTTTTACGGCAAAACTAGCTGGTACTGAAAGAGGGGTAACTGAACCTCAACCAGCTTTTTCGGCATGCTACGGCGCAGCATTCTTAATGCTCCACCCCACTATGTACTCTAATGTTTTGTCAAAAAAAATGAAAGCTGCCAATTCAAAAGTTTTTTTGGTTAATACAGGTTGGAATGGTCAAGGGGAAAGAATATCACTAAAAAATACTAGACTAATTATTGATGCGATTTTGAATAACGAATTAGATGAAGTTGAAACTGAAAACATACCATATTTCAATTTAGAGATTCCAGTTAAGGTTAAAAATGTTCCAACAGAATTACTAGACCCTCGAAATACATGGTCATCTTCTAATTTGTGGAATAATAAAGCCAAAGAATTAGCCGATTTATTCATTAATAATTTTCGTAAGTTTTGTGATAATGATCATGGAAAGAACTTACAAAAAGCAGGCCCTATTCTTTAAATTATTAGAAGACTTTATATAAGTTATGAAGGAATAAAATGAAATATATTTTATCTATTATTTTAGTTATCTTCTTTTCGATTTCTAGTTCTCAAGCTCAATATTCTAAAAAAAATAAAGGAACGAGAGTAACGTTGGTTGATGTTGCTAATGTTCAAAATAAAAATGTTGAAGAAAAGACAACTGCTATTGGAAGACTTGTAGCACTCAATCCTATTATAGTTTCATCTAAGATAAGCCAGGAAATTTTAAAAATTCATTTTAAAATAGGTGATGAAGTAAAAAAGAACGATGTATTATTTTCCTTAGATTCAAAAAATATACTCAGGAATATTAAAAGAATATCTGCTGAAATAAAGTATGAAGAAGACACGTTAAACTTTTTAAATAAGAAGCTTGAATTGAGGGCTTCTAAGGCCAAAAATGCAAAAAGTTTAAGGTCACAAAATATTATTACACAAGACACCTTAGATAATGTTGAAATTACCTTGATTCAAAATCAGCAAGAAATTTCTCAAAGAAGTTATAATATCAAAAAATTAAGAATATTACTTGATGAAAACAAAGAAAACCTTAGCTATACAAAAATTTTATCACCAGTTAATGGGAATATAACTGATATCAAATCTCAAGTTGGTGCTGTAATAGCTAAAGGTAAGGTTTTAGCTTCCATATTAGAGGATGAATTTTATGAGATTGAAACAGATTTACGTTCAGATATAGCATCAAAAGTAAAAATTGGTTCGAACGTTGATATTTTTAATAATAAACAAAAATTTAGTGGTAAAATAAGAGGTATTGTAAACTCTGAAAATATTAGAACTGGAACACGCAAAATAAGAATTAGTGTGGGTAATTCACTACCTAAAAATCTTACTGCTTCTGGAACTAGATTTTCTCTTGAAATTTCAGTTGGTAATAATTTGAAGAGAGTGTTAATTCCTAAAGATGCATTAACACCTATGGGTGAAAGACAATTTGTCTACTTATATGAAAAAGGCCTGGCCAAAAGAACGTTTGTCAGAACTGGAATTTCAGTTGGTGATAATATTGAAATTCTAAATGGTTTAAAAGAAGGTGAAATTGTTGTTATTAAAGGCAACGAAAACTTAAGACCAAACCAACCAATAAAAATTAAAAAGAAACAATAAAGACATAGCAGGGTATCATAAAAAATGAATGGTTTGATTAAGTTAGCAATTAAACAACCGATTGCTGTTGCAGCAATGGTTTTTTTGATAATTGCCTTCGGCCTCGTAGCTCTTCAAAAAATTCCTATACAAATGACTCCCGACATAGATAAACCTATCCTTCAAGTAAGAGTTTCATGGCCCGGAGCATCTCCTGAAGATGTCGAAAGAGAAGTAGTTACTAGACTTGAACTAGCAGTTGCGTCTTTGTCAGGAATAGAAAATGTAGAATCTGACAGTAGATTTGGTTCTGGAAGGGTAACTCTTACCTATTCTGTAGGACAGGATATGGATATTGCTCTTATACAACTTTTAAGTAAAGTGTCGGCAATTGATGGCCTGCCTTCTGAGTCAAAAAGGCCAACCGTCCGTACTTCTAATTCAGACGATAGTCCAATTTCGAGGTTGGCAATGGTTAAATTGCCTAATTCTGAAGTAGATGATTTAGCTTCACTAGGGGATTTTGTAGAGTTTGAAATAATTGAAAAACTATCTCGTATTGAAGGGATATCAGAAATTACATTCCGTGGTGGAGAAAAAAAAGAACTAAAAGTGGCAATAGATACTCAAAGGTTAGCAGAGTTTTCAATTTCTATACCCACCGTTTTGGAGGCTTTGAGAGCAAGCTCTGCCCAAGTAACTGCTGGTGAAATTATAGAAGGTAAACGAACTTATTCCTTAAGAGCTGAAGCAATTTCTTATACTCCTAACACTGCTAAAAATATTGTTCTTAGGTCAGAAACAGGTTCTGATGGCATACCTGTAAATGTAAGATTAGAGGATGTAGCAAAAGTTTATATGTCCTACAAAAAACCTACTAGTTTTAGAAGAATGAACGGCCAAGATGCTATTACATTTGCTGTAATAAGAGAACCAAATTCAAACGTAGTAGAGATTATTGATAACTTAAAAATTGAAATAGAAAAGTTAAATAAAGGTGTACTTTCTGAGAATGGACTCATTTTAAAAAATGTATACGACGAGACAGTATATATAAATGCTGCTATAGCCCTTGTTCAGCAAAATATAATCATAGGTGGTATACTTGCTATTTGTATATTAATGCTTTTTTTAAGAAGTTTTAGGCCAACCTTAATCATTATGCTTGCAATTCCAGTATCAGTTATAGGTACTTTTGTAGCAATTTCATGGCTAGGTCTTTCAGTAAACGTAATCTCGTTGGCAGGGTTAGCTTTTGCTGTCGGAATGGTTGTTGATGCCTCTATTGTGAGCCAAGAAAATATTTATAGGTTAAGGCAATCAGGTATGTCTCCTATTATGTCATCTTATCAAGGAGCAAGACAAGTATGGGCACCAATTCTTGGTTCTGCACTAACTACAGTTGTTGTTTTTATACCTATTTTATTAATTGAGCTTCCTATAGGACAATTGTTTAGGGATATAGGTATTGCGATTTCTGTATCTGTTTTAATTTCTGTTTTCATTTCTATTACATTAATTCCTACAATAGCTTCTAAGTTATTAAGTAAGAATATGGACGGTCAGAAAAAGACATTTTCAATATTATTTTTAGATTCATTTGCCTCTAAATTTGCAAAGTTAATACAAAGTTATGCTCTCTGGTCAACGAAATCTCTTAATTTGGGTCTTTCTGTGGTTTTGGGATTGATTGTAACCGCAGGCTCAATTATTTTTTACTTTCTTCCACCACTTGATTATTTGCCAGATGGTAATCGAAATTTTGTTTTTGCCCGAATTATGGTTCCTCCTGGCTATAATAAAGAGGCAACTGTAGACATTTCTCGTGCAATGGAGAGGGCGGCAAGGCCTCTATGGGAAGCAGAAAGCGATGGTCCTTATGGTAAACCTAAAATTGACCGTTTTTTCTTTGTTGCATATTCAGGAGGTGCTTTCGCTGGTGCAGCTACTGAGGACCCCAAAAGAGTTAAAGAAATTTTACCTGTTCTTACAAAACCTATAAGGTCACAACCTGGAGCCCGTGCTTTTGCTCAACAAGCTTCTTTGTTTGGAAGGTCTGTAGGCGGGGCTAGGGTAATTAAATTAGAAATAACGGGGCCTTCTTTAGATTTAATCCAACCAACGGCTCAAAAAGTTATGAGAGCTGTAAGAAGTCAGTTTCCTCCTAGCCAAGGGCATCAGATACGTTCTGTTCCTCAAATGGGAACAGGTTCCCCTCAAGTAATGATTAGTCCTATTCCTGAAAAACTAGCAAATATTGGAATGTCCGCAAGAGATTTTGCCCAATCTATAGACGTTTATAACGATAGTGTTAGAGTTAGAGAAATTCCGTTCGAAGGAAAATTAATAGATTTAGTTTTAACATCAGATAAAGCTAATGTTAGTAAAATTGATAATCTAAAAGACCTACCTTTAATTACCAAAACAGGTGAATTAGTAAGGTTGTCTCAAGTTGCAGATATTAAGTTAATAGGTGTTCCAGAACAAATCAAAAGGTTATCTGGAAGAAGAGTAATAACTCTTCAACTACGACCTCATGAAAGTATATCTCTGGAGGATGCTGTATTAAAACTCCAGAATTCGGTTGTAACTCCTATTTCAAAAGATATGCAAGAAGGAGTTTCTATAAATTTATCTGGTGCTGCTAGTGAACTTGAACGTACTTGGGTGGCAATGAAAAATAATGTGTTGATAGCTCTATTTGTAATTTTTTTATTGCTAACTGTTTTAATGAGGTCTTTTATTCTTCCACTTGTTATAATGATTACAGTTCCTATAGCTGGAGCAGGTGGTGTAATAGCGCTTGTTGTTTTAAATAAGTTCCAACCACAACCTCTAGATATGTTAACTATGCTAGGTTTTATAATATTGGCAGGTATTGTAGTCAACAACTCCATTTTGATGGTTGAACAAACTTTGTGGCATATTAGATACGAAAGTATGAAAATTTCTGAAGCGATTACCGAAGCCACAAGAAATAGAATTAGACCAATATTTATGTCTACTCTTACTAGTTTATTTGGACTAATTCCTTTAGTTATTTTCCCTGGCTCTGGATCTGAATTATATAGAGGAATTGGTACAGTTGTGTTTGGAGGGTTAGCATCATCTGCAATATTAACACTACTGATGGTTCCTCCATTATTAGCTATTGCTCTTAAAACTCAGAAAGTTCAACCCGTTTTAGATGATAAGGAAGACTTGCTAGTATAGTATTCAAAAAGTTTTTGCTTATACCCTACTTATTATTTTTATTTAGTGACAAGAGGCTAATTAAGGGGCTATATAAGCCTCTTTAAATTAAATAAGTAAAATTGAGTTTTGTAATGATTGATAATAAAACTGCTGAAGATAAAATCAAATTAATAAGAAATATTGCAATAGTTGCTCACGTAGATCACGGTAAAACAACTCTTGTTGATACCCTGTTGCAACAATCTGGTACTTTTGCTGCGCATACAGAAACAGTTGAAAGAGTAATGGACTCAAATGATTTAGAAAAAGAGCGTGGTATTACTATTTTATCAAAAAATACGGGTCTAAATTGGAAAGATTTTAGAATTAATATCGTGGACACTCCTGGTCATGCTGACTTTGGTGGAGAAGTTGAAAGAGTTATTTCTATGGTAGATTCTGTTTTATTGCTAGTTGATGCAGTTGATGGTCCCATGCCGCAAACTGGTTTTGTTACTAAAAAAGCTTTACAAGCTGGTTTGTGTCCGATTGTAGTTATTAACAAAGTAGATAGGGAGGGTGCAAGGCCAGACTGGGTTCTTGATCAAACATTTGATCTTTTTGATAGATTAGGTGCGGATGAAAACCAACTAGATTTTCCAGTAGTTTACGCATCAGCTATTCAAGGCTGGGCAACTGATGATTTATCAAACAAAAAAGATAATATGGATACTATTTTTGAAACTATAATCAAAAATGTTTCGTACCCTAATGTAGATGTTTCGGGTAACCTACAAATGCAAATATCAGCTTTAAGTTACTCAAGCTATGTTGGGATAATTGGAACTGGCAGGATAAGAAGAGGACAATTAAAGAAGGGACAGCAAGTTTCTATTGGAAATGTGAATGGAGATGTACGTGCTGGAAAAGTTTTACAAATTATGAATTTTCATGGTCTTGAAAAAAAAGAGGTCGATGAAGCAACAGCTGGAGATATTGTAGCAATAAGTGGTTTAGGAGAATTAAAAATCTCCGATACTATTTGCGAATTTGGTAAATTTGATGTTTTAGAAAAACTTTCAGTTGATGAACCAACTCTCAGTATGATTATACAGGTAAATGATAGTCCTTTTGCAGGACAAGAGGGTAAGCTAGTAACTAGCAGATCTATTAGAGATAGACTGCATCAAGAATTAAAAACAAATGTGGCTCTCAGAGTTGAGGATACTAACAACCCAGACAAATTTAGAGTTTCTGGCAGAGGTGAACTTCATTTATCAATTTTAATAGAAAATATGAGAAGAGAAGGATTTGAATTGGGGGTATCTTCTCCTGAGGTTATTACAAAAAAAATAGATAATGTAACTAAAGAACCATATGAAAACGTAACTATAGATGTTGAAGAAATTCATCAAGGTAAGATTATGGAAAAAATGGGAGAAAGAAAAGGCCAACTATTAGATATAGTGCCTGATGGGAAAGGAAGAGTTCGTCTAGATTATAATATGACGAGTAGAGGTTTAATAGGCTTTAGGTCAGAATTCTTAACATTAACGTCAGGATCTGGATTATTATATCATACTTTTGATAAGTATGGTCCAATAATCCAAGGCTTAACTACAGGAAGAAGAAATGGTGCATTAATATCCATAGGGCAGGGAAAAGCACTACCCTACGCTTTGTTTAACCTGCAAGATAGAGGTAAAATGATCATTGAAAATGGGCTGGAAGTTTATGAGGGAATGATTATAGGCATCCATAGCAGGAATAATGATTTAGTTGTCAATCCTCTTAAAGGTAAACAATTAACGAATGTTAGGGCTTCAGGTAGTGATGAAGCTGTCACCCTTACAACACCTATAAATGTTACTTTAGAGTTTGCTTTAGAGTTTATAAATGATGATGAATTAGTAGAAGTAACTCCAAACAGTATAAGAATAAGAAAAAAATTATTAAAAGAACATGAAAGAAAAAAAGCTGCTAGGGCTGCTTCATAAATTATAATTTATAATTTTTTTGTTTATTGAATTCTTCTTTGGTGTCTATATCTAGAGAAGTTCCTATATCAGTGTTTACTGTTACATAATCTTTATTCTTAATTTGAGATCTTGCGCCAAAGTCGCCTTCAAGATTTTTAAGAGTTTCAAAATAGCTTTTGGGGAGGATGACGGGGTTTCCAATGTTAGAGTTATATTGGGGAAAAATTACCTTTTCAGAATTCAATTCAAAAAATTTGTCTTCTAATTTTTTTATATCTTTCTTTGATAAAAGAGGCATGTCTGCAGGGATAATCATAACACCTTGGATATAGTTTTCTAATTGTTTAACTGCGCATGAAATAGAAGTTCCTATTCCTTTTTCATAGTCAATATTATTAACAATTTTAATGCTAGGATTATTGATTAGCTTAACAATTTTTGTATGCTCATGTCCTACTACAACTAATAATTCTTGTGGCTCAAATATTTCTAATAAAGCATCTATTGTATGGTTTATAATTGGCTTTTTTTGAAAAATTTGAACTAGCTTGTTTTCTTCACCATATCTTTTACTAGAACCAGCAGCTAAAATAACTTTTTTTACTAAATTTATTTTTTTCTTAAATTTTGTCATAACTTCTACGTCTAAAGCTAATTATTTCGGCAATAATAGATACTGCTATTTCAGCAGGGGTTTTAGCTTTAATATCAAGACCTATAGGAGCATGAATTTTGTTAATGTCATTTTCAATAAAACCAAGTGATGATAACCTATCAGATCTTTTTTGATGAGTTTTTTTACTTCCCAAAGAACCAATGTACCCAATGTTTTTTTTAAGGGTATAAATCAGTGCAGGATCATCTATTTTAGGGTCGTGTGTCAAGGTTACCAAGTGTGTAGACTTATCTAAGCTATAATGTGATAAAGCTGTATCTGGCCATTCATTCAAAATTTTGCAATCGGGAAACCTCTCATTGGTTGCAAAATGCTCTCTTGGGTCTATTAAAATTATTTCAAAGTCAGTTGTTTTTGCTAAAGATACAAGAGCTTGTGCAATATGGACGGCACCAACAATAAAAAGCCTTGGTTTAGGGTCTATAATATGTATGAACTCGTTTTGTAATTTATCAAAATAGCTAGTTTGATTTATCAACGAGTTATCAATAGTTCTTGAACCATTTGCACAGTTTACTCTTAACTTGATTTGCTTTCTATTCTTTATGCTATTGACTAAAGAAAATATTATACTATCTTCAATTTCTAATGGTTGGATAAGAACTTTCAACTCACCTCCGCAAGCTAAACCAACCTCCCAAGCCATATCATTTGAAATACCATAATCTTTAATCCTAGTTTTACCGTCATGAATTGCATTGATGCCCTCTGAAATAACTGCACCTTCTATACAACCACCAGATACAGATCCTATTATTTCACCGTTACTATCAATTGCCATTTGCCCACCAACAGGTCTTGGAGCACTGCCCCAAGTAGAAATGACTGTTGCTAAAGAAACTTTTCTCTTTTCTTTTAGCCAAACACTTGTAGGTGTTAAAATATCATCAATTTCATTCATTATTTAACCTATAAAATATAATTTTATTAAAAAATAATATATGATATACATTTATCCCATAAATATTAATTTTTAAATTATTATAATTATAAGGTTATTGTTATGGATGATAAAGTTTTTAGAGTTACTTGGATTGAAAGCTTTTTATTAAGAGATAAAGCTGATGCAAAGTTTTCAATAGTCACTAATGTTTTGACTGTAATATTTTGTAGCTTGTTATTAATCTTATCCGCAAAAATCAAAGTGGACTTATATCCTGTCCCAATGACATTACAACCTTTAGCAATTTTAATGATTGCAATGCTTTGTGGAAGAAATATTGCTGTTTCTTCGGTAAGTTTATATTTGTTTCAGGGAATGATAGGTTTGCCTGTATTCGCTTATGGAGGAGGTTTGCCATACTTTATGGGACCAACGGGTGGTTTTTTATTTGGCTTTTTAGCAGCAGCTTTGGTTTTAGGTGAACTAGCAGATAGAGGTTGGGGAAAGTTATTTATAAAATCAATCTTAGCAATGTTGATAGGTATGTTTATGATATACTTTTTTGGAATTCTTCAATTAAGCTTTTTGAAAGGTTTTAGTTTTTCAATTTTAGAAAGCCTTTCTCCTTTTATGATTGGGGATCTATATAAAATAATACTTGCAGCACTATTGATTCCACAAATTTGGAAATTAACTAAAAAATAAACTAACTTAATTAATTTTTTATTTTGAAATACTAAGCGTCATTTGAAGCTTGATTTTGTGCTTCTTTAGTTGTTAACCCTATAGCATCATTATCAAGAGCGTCTTCAAATGCTAGCACTTCATTGTTTTGCATAGCTTCAAGCTGATTTATAAAAAAATCTTCAGGACTAATATTTTCAGGATGATCAATTTTGATAGCAATGATTGCCGCAATTGTAGAGCTAACCATATCTGGTTTTTTGTCTTTGAATTTTTTAAATGAAACCACATTAGAACTTAGATCGTTAGCATCAGGATTGATTTTCATAAAACAAACTCCATAGACTTGAAATATATATTATTCATATGATATTTTTAATATAAAATACAAGATTCAACATATGTTTTGTATTGAAATATTATTCACCAACTCTTCTTATAATAATTCTGCCTGAAGGCCTGTTGTTTACATTTTCAACTGTACGTGTTGCTTGGCTGTAAAGAATAGTTTCAATACCAAAATTATCAACGACGGCAACCCTTGATCTAATCTGAGATCCTACCAATGACTGGTTTAGAGCTAGTATAGGACCACTTAAGCTATTCACTGCAATCCAATTTCTTCCATCTTTAGATGTTTCCCAACTAATCGAAATAGATGCTATACCATCTTCATCTGAAAGTGAATCTGACAATGCTCTGAGGGTAACGCCTTCTATAGGTTTACCAACAATAACCACTTCACCTTGAACGGGATCATCTAAATTATCAATTGTCTCTGATGGATTCGTGTAAAGAACTTCTCTTGTTCCATGTCTATCAATATAAGAAACGACAGCTCTATATGAATAACCGACTTGGCTCTGTCCAAGTCTAAGAACTTCATTTTGACCTTGGGCGTAAGCTTGCCAGGTTGATTTTGTTGTAGATCTTTGCCATGAAATGTCAAAGCCACCTATTCCATCTTCATCAGCAATACTTGAAGTATCTACCACAAGAGCACTGTCTTCAACTGGTGCACCTATAAGTCTTGCAGATCCAGTTGGTTTATCATTTACATTTTTTACGGGAGTGGAAGGAGGGCTAATTAATGGTTCTAAATTACCTTGACCATCAACATAGGATATTGCAACCCGAAGTTTTCTTCCAACATGAGTTTGTCTAGGTGTAAATGACTGGTTTGTTGCGCCACTTATATTAGTCCATTTATTATCATCAGATGAAATTTGCCATTGAACGCTTACTGTTCCCATACCATCGGAGTCTGTAACGGATGACAAGTCAATTATTAGTGGAACATCTTCGATAGCAGCAAAGCCTGCCGTTTCAACTTTACCATCTTGATTAGGATTATTTTTTGAATTTATTTTTTCTTGGTTTTTATTTGCTTTTTTAGATGATGATAATTTTTTTTGATCATTAACATATACTTTGTCGTGATCATGTTGCTTTATATTGTTTTTATTATTAGTAACTTTTTTATCTTTAATGGATGGGTCGCCGCCTGCAATAGCTTTTTCTGAATTTATAGCTACGACACTTGCCAAAAAACAAAAAGCCAAAAGCAAAAAATTGTTTTTAACAAAACGCATGTGAACCTCCACTAATTTGGTAACTAGCAGTTAATATATAACACGGTACCAAAAAAGATACAGTTTTTTTAATATCAATATTTTACTATTAAAATTTAAGATTTCCATCAAACTTTAAAATTAATTAATTGTTTTCATCTAGTTTTAATAAGATATCTCTAAGAATTGTATCTTGTTTAGCAAGAGTAATCCTTATATTTTTTAATTCTTCGGAAATTTCTTCTAATCGATGTTTATCTAAGTTATTAGATACATTATCGACTATTTTAGTAAGGGTAATAGTATCACTTTCTAATTTTTTAAAATCATCATGATCATTATCCTCCAATTCATTATTTGTATTAGATGATACTAGTTTAGAAATCTCTGAAATTTCAGACTTTATGGCTTTTAATTTTTTTTCTTTAACTTTGTTCAAAATTTCTCTCACTATATATGTAATGATGTTTTTGTGTTAAAAATTAACTTTTTATAATATAACATATCTAGAAAATAATAAAATTACATAATTTGGACAATTCCTAAATTAAAATTTCGGTATAAATAAGATGAATATTATAGATTCTATTAAAACATCGGTTATTACTCCTATACATCCAGCAGGCATTCCATTTATTGCTATTTTTTTTGTTTTTACGGTGATAGTTGGATGGCTATGGAGCCCATTATATTTTGTTGGGTTGGTGCTAACAGTTTGGTGCGTTTATTTTTTTAGAAACCCAGATCGTATTACGCCAGTATTGTCAGGCGCTAATAAAAACAATCTTATTATTTCACCTGCAGATGGAAGAGTTATTGAAATTTCAAAAGTAACACCGGATAAAGAGTTAGGTTTACCTGATGGAAATTGGACTAGAGTCTGTATTTTTATGAATGTTTTTGATGTTCATGTTAACCGTTCACCAATGTCTGGGCAAATTACTTATAAAAATTATATTCCTGGAGCATTCTTTAATGCAAGTTTAGATAAGGCTTCTTCTGATAATGAGAGACTTATTCTTGGCATGGATACTGAAAATGGAAAAAAAATAGCATTTGTTCAGATTGCAGGATTAGTGGCAAGAAGAATTATTTGTGATGTTGATATCGGTTCTGATTTAAAAGCTGGTGATATGTTTGGTCTCATAAGATTTGGTAGTAGAGTAGATGTGTATTTCCCATCAGAAGCCTCCACAATGGTTTTGGTCGGTCAGAAAATGATTGCCGGAGAGACTATTGTTGCTGATTTTACTAAAAGTAGTAAGTCAGTAAAGAGAAATATTGATGAAAAATAAAGGAATCAAATTAGCTAAAAAAGCATTGCAAGCCAGACCTAGACGTTTTTCTGTTGTTTGGATGCTGCCAAATTTTCTTACAATCTGTGCACTAATCTTTGGCTTGCAAGCAATGTATCAGGCTATTTTTAATAATTGGGATAATGTTATTATAATGATTATAATAGCATCGGTATTTGATATGCTTGATGGAAGAGTTGCAAGATTATTAAAATCTACAAGTGAATTTGGAATGCATCTTGATTCACTCTCAGACTTTGTTGTTTTTGGAGCTGTTCCAGCATTTAGCATCTATCTATGGATGGATAAACCTCAAGGAAATTTATTTTGGATTGTGATTGTTTTATTCGTCATTTGTTCAGGTCTTAGACTGGCTAGGTTTAATTCAGAATTATCCGAAAGGCCAAGTTATGCTAAGAATTATTTTAATGGTGTTCCAACCCCTGCTGCTGCATTTTTGTTGTTGTTTCCAATTGCAATTGACGAATATTTACAATTTCATAATTTGAAAACTTTTGAAGTAGTTGGGTTATGGATAGGTTTTATTTCAGTTGCTATGGTAAGTAATTTGCCAACTTTTTCGGGTAAAGTTTTCCAGATTCCTAAATCTTTTGTGATACCACTATTAATAGTTTTGGCACTTTTAAGTAATGCTATTATTAGTAATCCAATCAGAGGCTTTATAATTTTGGTACTTGTTTATATATTTAGTCTACCTCTTGCATCAATTTTTTACTGGCGTTTGAAAAAAAAAGCACAGGCACTTAATTTAAAAGATTAGATAAAAATCTTATTCAACTTCAAATAGACTCTTCCAGCTTGGCTTAGATTTTCCTACTTTAATAGCCTCGTAAATAGCCTTATTGCATGCTCTGGCTAAGCAGTCACTGGCCCTAGCACCTAAAGCTAAAATATCTGTACTTTCTAAAATCTCTTTATTTATTACTTCGTTACTAGAGATGGCAAAAATTGTATCTCCATCCATTGGGGTATGAGCTGGACTTAATGATTTAGCGATTCCATCATGAGCCATCATTGCCATTCTTTTTAGATTGGCTCTTGTAACAGGGGCATCAGTTGCAATAACGGCTATAACCGTATTACTTGCAATATCATTAAAGGTATTTGAAAGGCCAAGAGAAGATGGAACTCTTTTTGCTCTAAGAATATGGTCGTAATTTTCAGAAGAAGCACCATAACCTCCAAACTCATTTGCAATTTCTAAAAAACCAGATAAAAAATGAGGGCCTTCATTTAGTAATGGATTACCAACAGCGTTATTTATAACAAGAGCTCCAATTGTATATTCTTCTTCATTTGAAAGTTTTTGTACCCAAGATGAAGAGCCTTGCCCGCCTTTTAATGTAGCGGTAGTTGCACCGCAACCTGCACCATATGATCCCTGCTTAAAGTTCTTGCTAAGTGAGTTATAAGCTTTATTTGCTAATTTTCTCCATGGAGAGTGTTTTCCTACTTCATTAACATGTGGGTTTTCGTTGATATTAAGATCAAATATAACAGCACCTGGAACAAGAGGAATAATAGCCTTACCTAACTCATAGCCTTTTTTATCTTGTCTTAATAAATCTTGTACCTCAGAACAAGCATCCAGCCCATAAGCAGATCCTCCAGAAAGGACAATAGCATCTGAACGTCCAATAGAATTTTCTAAACTTAACATATCAGTTTCCCTAGTGCCTGGCCCTCCTCCTCTAACGTCAACTGCTGTAGAAAAAGGTTTGTCACCAGAGATAACTGTTACACCTGTCCCAATCATCATGTCCTCTGCATGACCTACTTGCACTCCAATAACATCTGTAATAAGGTTTTTTGGTCCGGGGCCAGAATACCTTTTCAAATCTATCTCCATCAGAAATTTTTTGAAAGATTATTTAATGAAGTTAATATCATCTCTTTATAAAGACAATAAGTAGTTGCAATTAGATAAAAGAAATACGCTTATACTTTCAATTGCCCAAGGTTTATCTATTACAACCACTAACATTAATATGATTAATACGGGCTTGGTTGGAACTATTTTATCGACTAATTCAGCTTTGGCTACTTTACCTCTATCAATTCAGTTTCTTACTATAGCGCTTACTTTAATACCAGTGTCTCTCTTGATGGGTAAATTTGGAAGAAGGCCTATGTTTTTATTTGGAGCGCTTTCTGCATTAATAGGTTGCTTAGTTATAGTTTTTTCAATTTATGATAGAAGCTTTTCATTGTTTATTCTCGGATCAATTTTATTAGGTTTTTCTCAAGCCAATCAACAGTTTTATCGTTATGCAGCAGCAGATAATGTCCCCATAAATTTAAAAAGTAAGGCTATTTCATTAGTTCTTGCGGGTGGTGTGATTGCAGCTGTGGTAGGGCCTGAAATCTCAAAAAGCTCTTTTGATTTTTTCCCTGATTATATTTATTTAGCGTCTTATTTGCTTGCAGCGTTTATTCAGGTTTTGAACTTCATAATTTTATTATTTATAAAAATAGAAAAACCATTACCAAACAAAAATCTATTAAGACCTCTAAGTCAAATTTTATTTAGAAAAAATTTGCTAATTGCGATACTAGCTGCCGCAGTAGGGTATTCTCTAATGAGTTTTATTATGACGGCTACCCCGCTTCAAATTGTTAATGTGTGTAAATTAGGAGATGAAGCAAGTGCTACAGTAATTCAGTGGCATGTAATTGCAATGTTTGCACCCTCTTTTTTTACAGGGTTTATTATAATGAAATTTGGCAATAAGAACGTAATGATGGCAGGTGTTTTACTATATGTTATTTCAATTTCATTTGCTATAGTTGGAGAAACGGTTCTAAATTTTTGGATTGCTCTTTTCTTATGTGGTTTAGGTTGGAATTTTTTATATGTTGGTGGTAGTGACGTTATAGCAAAATCAGCTTCTCCGGAAGAAAGACCTAAGGTACAAGGTGTAACAGATTTCATTATTTTTACATTTGTTGCCACTGGATCATTTTTGGCAGGAGCTTTACATAACACACTTGGTTGGGAAGTAATGATGTTTTATACAACTATTCCTATTATAACTTTGTTTATTAGTATTTTAGTGATTAAACCCCAGGAACTTAGTTTTAAATAACTTTATCCACCAGTAAGAGACATGTGCCTATTTACAGAAACATTAGTTGATTGACGAGAGATCTCAAAATCATGACCTTTAGGCTTTCTGCCAATTGCACTTCTAATAGCATCCTCTAGAGCTTCAGCACCTTTATCTCTTAGAACTGTTTTTAGGTCAGCGTTATCATCTTGTCCTAAACACATATAAAGAATACCAGTGCAAGTCAGTCTAACCCTGTTACAACTTTCACAAAAATTATGTGTCAGGGGAGTTATAAAGCCTAATTTATTTTTGGTTTCTTCAACGGAAACATATCTTGCAGGACCACTAGTTCTTTCTGGCAGATCTTTTAAGGTAAATTCTTTTTCCAAATCTTGACGAACTTGTGAGAGAGGTAAATATTGCCCATATCTAGTATCTCCTCCAATATCACCCATGGGCATAACTTCAATAATAGTCATATCAAAACCTTCTTGACCACACCATTTAAGGATATCTGGCAAATGACTTTGATTAAAATTACTTATTGCTACAGTATTAATTTTTATTTTTAATCCTACTTCGCGTGCCTTATGCAACCCTCTTTTAACTTTCTCAAGGTCACCCCATCTAGTTATTTCTTTAAATTTTAATGGATCAAGATGATCTAGAGAAACATTTATGCGTCTTACACCTGCATTATAAAGATCCTCAGCCTTTGTTTCTAATTGGCTACCATTTGTTGTTATAGTCAATTCGTCAAGAGAATTTCCAACTTCTTTACCCAAGTTTTTGATAACTTGCATAATTCCTTTTCTTACAAGAGGTTCACCACCAGTAAGCCTAATCTTTCTAGTACCAAGTTTCATAAAAACTCTACAAACTGTTTCTAGCTCTTCTAGACTCAGAATATCTTTCTTAGGAAGAAATTGCATATCCTCAGCCATGCAATAGGTGCATCTAAAATCACATCTGTCAGTAACAGAAACTCTTAAGTAATTTACATCTCTGCCAAATGGATCGATCAATTTATTTGAGTTTTCAAAAATATTTTTCATTAAATTTTAACTAATTAATTAAGATTAAATAAATAACATATCATAACATCAAGTAATACTAGTAACATTTTTTTGATAGGGATATATTCATGTAGTGAAATTAATAATAGGGCTCAAATGAAAGATAATACTAATATATATAGACAAGCACCTGCAGCTGGAGGGAACCCAAGCAAATTAGTAATTTTTTTACATGGTTATGGTGCAGATGGAAAAGATCTTATTGACCTTGCAAACCCATTTTCTATGGCATTACCCAATGCTACTTTTATTTCTCCAGACGCTCCTTTCCCATGTGCAATGTCGCCACATGGTAGACAATGGTTTCCTATAGAAGAAATTCCCATGGGAGCGATCCAAGCCTCAAATAATTTATTATCTTTAATTGAAAAAGAGACTATGAGTGTTGGTCTTAACTTCAAAGATGTAATTTTGATTGGTTTTTCGCAGGGTGCAATGATGGCTATGCAATGTTTACTTATTAGCAAGCATCAATTAGCTGGTATAATCGGATATTCAGGTGCTCTTAGGTTAGAGAACGTTCAAGCTTCAAAAGATAATATCATTGATGATAAACATAAATTTTTTTCTACTCCTGTTTTATTAGTTCACGGAGAACAAGACGAAGTGGTTCCTTTTATCTCATTGGAGAAATCAAAACTTCTATTAGATCAAGTTGGCTTCGATACAAATATTTTCGCAAGGCCAAATTTAGGTCATGGAATTGATCCAGAGGGTATAAGCAAGGGTATGGAGATGTTAAAAAAACTAAACTAATTAAATAAATAAAATTTCCTATTTAATAAAAATTTAATATTGTTAATCTAATTTATAATAAAAAATTAATCAAAATAGAGTTTATGACAGCTTATTCTTTTTCACCCACATTAGTTTTGAATGCTGATTATCAACCCTTAAGTTATTTTCCATTATCACTTTGGTCTTGGCAAGACACTATAAAAGCTGTCTTTCTAGATAGAGTTAATATTGTCTCAGAGTATGATGAGATCATAAGGTCTCCTGGATTTTCTATGAAACTACCAAGTGTTATTTCTTTAAAGGAGTACATTAAAAGTCAAAAATCACCCGTGTTTTCAAGGTTCAATGTTTTTTTGAGAGACAAGTTTTCGTGCCAATATTGTGGAGTTCTTAAAAAATCTCATGATTTAACTTTTGATCATGTAATCCCAAGATCTCATGGTGGTAAAACGAACTGGACAAATGTTGTTGCAGCATGTAGGCCATGTAATTTTAAAAAAGGAAGCAAGAACACAAAAGAGATTAATATGTTTCCTCTAATAAAACCTATTCCACCAACTTCACAAATATTAAAAAATAATGGAAAGAATTTTCCACCCAACTATCTTCACGAATCTTGGCGTGATTTTTTGTATTGGGATTCTGAATTAGAAAATACTAACTAAAATACACTAGATTTTTTCAGAAATTTTTATAGCTGTTCTACAACCCATTTGAACAACGGCTTTCATTAATTTATATCCAGGTGCGTTTTTGCCATCGTGCTCTACACCGGTTTCAAGATGATCTAATTCATCGTCTCTAAACTTTATTAAAGTAGATTTAAGGTCTTTGTGATCATCATCTAAGATCTCAGCCTGTTTAGCATAATGTTCGCCAATAACTTCCTCAACAGCTATAGTACAAGCCATTGCAGCTTTTTCACCTAATACTGCACTAGCAACACCTAGTCCAAATCCCATTACATTCCATAATGGAAGAAGAGCTGTTGGTCTTGTATCATTTTCTACCAAAAGTTTATTGAAAGTGTCTAAATGTTCTTGCTCTTGGTCTTTCATATGTTGGATTGTTGGACCAACTGGAGTATTTTTTAAAATAGCTAATTGACCATCATAGATTTTGGCTGCTGCAGTTTCACCTGCATGGTCTACTCGTAAAATAGAATCTAGTTTTTCTTTATTTAAACTATTGCTCATATGCTTAATGACCTTTTGAAAATTATAAAATAACTTATTGTCAAAGACATCAGGAATGATAGTAGAGCATTCCAGCCTGCAAGAGACAATCCTAATATTTTAAACATTATTTCATCACATTTAATAGGTGACTTATTTAGTAAGTATGTAAGTAGATCTTTTGAAAAATCAATATTCGAAGAGCAATCATCTGGTCCTAACCAGAAATTCATTTCAATTCCGAAATGATATAATCCAGCTATGGCACTTACCAGCCAAGTAAATGAGAGGACTATTAGTATAAAAATTTTTACATTAATAAATTTTTCTAAAATAAAAATTGATATTAGTGAGTAAGTAATAATTAAACCATGAAACCATCTTTGAGTTATACATAGCTCACATGGTAAAGCATCTTCAAAATATTCAAGATAAAAAGCTGAGAGAAGCATTAAAGAAGATGCTAATAAGGATATTTTATATATATTATTGTTAGTCATTTAAAATATATAAATTGAAAAAATTATTATTACTATTCCTAAAATACTTGATGCAAATACTAGATGTTTTTTTAAGAAAAGTAGCGCTGGTTTTCCAAAAAATTTTACTAAATATGCTACAATAAAAAACCTAATACCTCTTCCTACAATCGACATTAAAATAAAGGCAAAAATATTTACACCAGCAACTCCACTTGTAATTGTAATGATTTTATATGGAAGGGGGGTAAACGCGCCTAAGAAGATAATCAACATACCATTTTCTTTATAAGCATTTTGAACAGCAGTAAATTTTTCTTCAGTGAACCAAGGAATTTGCATAAAAATATTTTCTATAGATGTGCCCATCAAAAAACCAAGAAGCCAACCTATTATCCCACCAACTACTGATCCTAAAGTACAAACTAACGCAAATCGAAAAGCTTTTTGAGGAGCGGCTAAAGTTAAGCCAGCTAATAAAGGATCTACTGGAATTGGAAAAATAATTGATTCAATAAGTGAAATAAATGCAAGAACCCTATCAGCCATTGGTTTAATTGCATTTTCTTTAGCTTTTAAAATTAAAGCATTAATTTTGTTTTTATAATTTTTTGGATTCATCGCTATAATTTGTTAAAACATATTAATATCTTTTATAAATTTCTTTCAATTTGATATCATTGATATATATAATCATCCAATACTTATTTATGGGGATATGGTGAAATAGGTAAACACGCTGGTCTCAAAAACCAGTGCCGCAAGGCTTCCCGGTTCGATTCCGGGTATCCCTACCATATTAATTAGTTTGGGATTTGTTATGGAATTAAAAGATGAAATAAAATTGCCCGCCAAATTAAACTATGTCTATGACTCTTTAAACGATCTCGAAGTTCTAAAGATTTGTATTCCAGGATGTGAAGAATTATTAGAAAATGAAGATGGTTCTTTATCAGCTAAAGTTGTTTTAAAAATTGGTCCCATAAAGGCTAAATTCAAAGGAAAGGTTGTATTAGACCTCTCAGGTGCTCCAAATAAATACGCTCTTAGCGGAGAGGGTGATGGTGGAGTAGCTGGATTTGCTAAAGGTGGTGCAGATGTTGAACTTTCAGAAATTGATAATGAAACTATTCTGAAATATACTGCCAAAAGTGAAGTTAAGGGTAAAATAGCTCAGCTTGGTAGTCGCCTAATACTAAGCACAGCAAAAAAATTATCTAAAACTTTTTTCGAAAATTTTAGAAAACATATTTCTGAACAAACACATTAATTATTAAAATATTTTCAATAAGATATTTTAAAAATATTCATTGTTATATAGAACGTTTCCAATTAAAATCTTTATGTTTTGGGGTTGATATTAATCTCCAATAATAGACAAAATTTAATTTTAAATTCTTGATAATTAAGATTGCAAGGGAACTCATGACTTTATATTCAAACTACTTAGCAGAAATTGAAAATCGTAAAAAAGATGGTTTAAATCCAAAGCCTATTGAAGATGGTGAATTGTTAAAAGAAATTATTTCACAAATAAAAGACACAAATAATGTTCACAGAAAAGATTCAATTCATTTTTTAATTTACAATACTATTCCTGGCACAACTACTGCTGCAACAGTGAAATCAAAATTTTTAAAAGAGATAATTACAGGCATAACTAAAGTTGATGAAATTTCAAAGTCATTTGCTTTTGAATTACTATCTCATATGAAGGGTGGTCCATCAATAGAAGTCCTTTTGGATATAGCTTTAGGTAATGATCAATCTATTGCTTTAGAAGCTGCTGAAATATTAAAGACTCAATTTTTTCTTTATGAAGTAGACACAAATAGATTAGAGACTGCTTATAAAAGTGGAAGTAAAATAGCTGAAGATGTACTGAGGAGTTACTCTAAAGCTGAATTTTTTACTAAACTTCCTGAAATTGAAGAAGAAATTAAAGTTGTGACTTATGTTGCGGCTGAAGGAGATATTTCAACTGACTTGTTATCTCCAGGTAATCAAGCACATTCTAGATCAGACCGAGAGCTACATGGTAAATGTATGATTTCTGAAAAAGCACAACAGGAAATTGAACAACTTAAAAAAGAAAATCCAGACAAACAGGTAATGTTAATTGCTGAAAAAGGAACAATGGGAGTTGGTTCTTCAAGAATGTCTGGTGTTAATAATGTGGCTTTATGGACGGGAAAGCAGGCAAGCCCATATGTGCCATTCGTTAATATTGCTCCTATCGTAGCAGGAACAAATGGAGTTTCTCCAATTTTTTTAACAACTGTTGGGGTAACGGGTGGAATTGGTATTGATCTTAAAAATTGGACAAAAAAATTAGATTCTGAAGGAAATCCAATAATTAATAATGACGATAATCCTGTACTTGAGCAAAGATACAGTGTTGATACAGGAACAGTTTTAAATATTAATACTAAAGATAAGAAACTTTATGATGAAACTGGGGACAACGAACTTGTTGACTTGTCTTCTTCTTTCACTCCACAAAAAAAAGAATTCATGAAAGCAGGTGGATCATATGCGATCGTCTTTGGAAAGAAGCTCCAAAGTTTTGCATGCAAAACACTTAATGTTGAACTAAAATCTGCATTTGCTCCTTCAAAACAAGTATATAATCCAGATCAAGGTTTTACGGCTGTTGAAAAAATATTTAATCAAAATGCTGTGGGTATTGAAGATGGTGTCAAGCTACACGCAGGTTCTGATGTTCGTGTAAAAGTGAATATTGTAGGTTCGCAAGACACTACAGGTCCAATGACTGCGCAAGAATTAGAGGCTATGGCAGCAACTGTAATCTCACCTACAGTAGATGGTGCGTATCAATCTGGATGCCATACTGCATCTGTATGGGACTTTAAAGCGCAAGAAAACACACCAAAGCTAATGAAATTTATGAACAAATTTGGTTTGGTTACAGCTCGTGATCCAAAAAATTCTTACCATGCAATGACAGATGTGATCCATAAAGTTTTAAATGATATTACTGTTGATGATTGGTCAATAATTATTGGTGGAGATTCTCATACTAGAATGTCAAAGGGTGTTGCTTTTGGTGCTGATTCTGGAACAGTTGCTCTGGCTTTGGCTACTGGAGAAGCTACGATGCCTATACCTGAATCCGTAAAGGTTACATTTAAAGGTAAGATGTCAGATCATATGGATTTTCGTGATGTAGTTCATGCTACTCAAGCCCAAATGCTTAAAGAATTTGGTGATAATGTTTTTCAGGGTAAAATAATAGAGGTGCATTTAGGAACTCTCTTAGCAGATCAAGCTTTTACTTTTACAGATTGGACTGCTGAGATGAAAGCAAAAGCTTCGATCTGTGTTTCTGAAGATGAAACACTTATCAAGTCTTTGGAAATCGCTAGAGACAGAATACAAGTTATGATTAATAAAGGTATGGAGAATAAGGATAAAATGCTCCATAAGTTAATAAGTATTGCTGAAAGGCGAATGGCCGAAATTAAATCTGGAGAAAAACCAGCTTTAGCCCCAGATGATAATGCTAAATATTCTGCAGAAGTTGTGATTGATTTAGATTTAATAGACGAACCAATGATCGCAGATCCTGATGTAAATAATATTGATGTATCAAAAAGATACACTCACGATACGATAAGGCCTATTTCATATTATAAAGCTGAGAAAAAAGTGGATCTTGGTTTTGTTGGATCTTGCATGGTTCATAAAGGAGATATAAAAATTGTAGCTCAAATGCTTCGTAATCTTGAAAAATCATCTGGTAATGTAAAATTTCAAGCTCCTTTAGTTGTTGCCGCTCCGACTTATAATATTATTGATGAACTTAAAGAAGAAGGTGACTGGAGTATTTTGCAGAAATATTCAGGGTTTGAGTTTGATGATAATAGTCCTAAAAAATCAGCACGTTTAGATTATGAGAATATACTATATCTCGAAAGACCTGGTTGTAACTTATGCATGGGTAACCAAGAAAAGGCAGCTAAAGGTGATACTGTTTTAGCTACATCAACAAGATTGTTTCAAGGCAGAGTGGTTGAAGATTCTGAACAAAAAAAGGGAGAATCGTTACTTGCATCTACCCCAGTTGTTGTTCTCTCGGCTATATTGGGAAGAACCCCAACTATAAATGAATATAAAACAGCAGTGGAAGGGATTGATCTTACAAAATTTTCACCACCAGTTGAAAAAAATCAGAACACATTATCAGCACATTTTTAATATTAATAAATTAAATGATTGATTGTTTTTAACAATTTTTTTTCAATATGGTTTTTAAAAATGAAAATAAAAAATCTTGAACAACTTAACACTCCTTGTCTAATTTTAGATAAAAAAAAGCTTGAAAAAAATTGTAATAAAGCTAGACAAAAATGTCGTGAATTAAATACAACATTAAGGCCACACGTAAAAACCCCTAAAAGTATTGAAGTTGCCAAGATAGCTCTTGGAAAAGAAACTGGTCCTATAACAGTATCGACAATAAGAGAAGCAGAGTATTTTGCAGATGCAGGCTTTAAGGATATTTTATATGCAGTTTGTATAATTCCAAAAAAACTTGAAACATTACATTTCATTCAAAAAAAATATAATTGTACAATAAGAATAGTAATAGATTCTGTTTTTGTAGCAAAAGAGATTTTAAAATTTGCCAAAACATTTAATGCTAATTTCGAAGTTTTGATTGAGATAGACTGTGGAGAAGGAAGAGGTGGTATAAATTTTCAAGATGAAAATATAAGAGAAATATCTAAAATTTTTGATGAATGTAGTTATTCAAAACTAGTTGGTGTTATGTCTCATGCTGGTCATAGTTATTCAACAAATAATAAGAATGAGATTGTGTCTATCAGTAATACAGAAAGAGACGAAGCTTTAGCTTCTATAAATAATTTCACAAATATTAATCAAACACCTCCGGTTGTTAGCATAGGTTCTACTCCAACTATGTTTTATGCTTCTCACCTTAATGGCGTTTCAGAAATTAGAGCTGGAATTTATATGTTCTGGGATTTGGCCCAAGCTTCTAAAGGAATATGTGAAATAAAAGATATCGCTGTCACTGTTTTAACTAGTGTGATCGGTCATAATTATCAAAACAAGAAGATTATAGTAGATGCAGGGGCATTAGCTTTATCTAAAGACATAAGTGCAAATAAGTTCATGGAAGAAGTGGGTTATGGTTTGGTTTGCAATCCTAATACAGGTCTACCCTTGTCAGACTTAGCTATTTCTGAGGTTCACCAAGAGCATGGTGCAATAAATATAAGTGATACTAGCTGGTTTGATAAATTGCCTATTGGCAGTTTACTAAGAGTTTTGCCCAATCATGCTTGTCTTACATGTGCAGCTTATGAAAATTATAATGTCCTTGAAAATGAAACTATAAATGATAGATGGGATAGAATTAATGGTTGGTAAAGGGTAACTGTTTAATTTACTCAGTGTAAATATTTTAGAAACGGATTTTATGAATAAAGTTAAATATGAAGCAGTAGTCTTTGATTTGTTGACAGGTTTAATTAATTCTTGGTCTTTGTGGAATGAGATTGCCGGTTCAGATTTAACAGGTCAAAAATGGAGGAGTAGATACCTTGAAATTACTTATAATACTTTTCAATACCAAGATTATGAAAAGTTAGTTTTACAAGCCGCTCGTGATGTTGGTTTTTCTGAAAGCAAAGCTGCAAATCTCTTTGACGAATGGGACCGACTTTCACCTTGGCTAGAAGCCGAAGAAGTTTTAAACAAAATTAGAAAAAAATACTTAATTGGGATAGCTACAAATTGTTCGATTGTTAGAGGTAATAAGGCAATAAATACTATGAATGTAAAATTTGACTTTTCAGTTACTGCTGAAGAAGCAGGCTTTTATAAACCTCACCCAGAAATGTATAATTCTATCTTAAACAAAATGAATACTTCACCTACCAAAACATTATTCGTTGCAGGGTCACCTTTTGATGTAATAGGCGCAAAGTCTATGGGGATGGATGTATATTGGCATAACAGAATTGGATTAGATAATATAACTAAGCAAGAGCCAGATTATAATGAAAAAACTCTCTACAAATTGATTGAAATCTTAAATTTACAGTAGAAATTATATTAAATAATTATAGAAGGTACCCAGCAATAGCCATCATTATCTAGAATATAGCATTCTCTCATACCATGTGCTTTGTTAGAAGAGTTCGATAATATTTTGTAACCTTTTTCTTTTGCTCTCTTCTCAACTTGATCAGGGTTACAACCAATTAACCTTAATTCTATTCCTAAGCCTTTTTTTTCTGAGGATTCTGTATTGGTCCTAAAAGGATGTAAATCATAAGTGTGATACGTATGAAAACACCATTGAGATCCAAAACCTTTAATTGCTGCAAAATCAGGATCTTCATATATAACTTTAGCTTTTAGAACATCTTTTACAAAATTTGTAGCTTCTGCCATTTCTTGAACTAGCAAATTAACAGTAAGGCCAGATAAGTCTTTTGAATATTCTGGAGCAGGTTTCCAAGGTTTGTTTTTGCGTAATTTCATCAACTATTCCCTTAAAGATTTTTAAACTTTGTATTAAACAAAACATTATTATATTAATACACAACATTTAATTTTTAACTTTGAAAGATAAATAATGTCAATTTGGGGTACTCTACTTGGTGGTGTGATTGGTTTTTCATTTGGAGGCCCTTTTGGAGCTTTGTTAGGATCTTTTCTTGGTGGTAAAATTTCTAGAATTGGTTCACAAAAAAACATTACTAATCAGCAAAATGCTCAAGAAATTTTTGCATTATCGTTAATTGTCCTCTCGGCAAAGTTGAGCAAAGCCGACGGGCAAGTTAGCAAGGAAGAGTTGTTTGCAGTAAAAGAAAAATTACAAATACCTGATAGTGAGATAGATAAAGTTGCAAAAATTTTCAATAAAGCAAAGGATGAAAGCACAGGCTATGAACCTTATGCAAAGCAAATTGCAGAGATATTTCAAGGAAACATAAATGTTTTGGAAGAGGTTATAAATATTTTATTTTATATTGCTGAAGCTGATGGAAATGTAAGTCAGGATGAAGAATCAATGATAGCTAACATCGCTTATATTTTTGGATTAACCCAAAAACAATATAATAGCATAAGAGAATCTAGGAAATCATCTGATAAATTAAATCCTTATATTGTTTTGGAAAGTCAACCTTCAGATGATCTTCAGATGATTAGAAAAAAATATATAAAATTATCAAAAGAGCATCATCCAGATTTATTGATTAGCAAAGGTGTACCCGTTGAAGTAATTAATGAGAGTAAGAACAAAATGAGGGCCATTAATGCTGCATGGGACCAAGTTCAAAAGTTAAAGAGTAAATAAAAATACTCTGAATTAACTTTTTATTTCCTTAACTCCATTTAGATTGAACTCCTTTGAAAAAAAATCATTTATATTATTTTTATACCAATAATCAAAATTCCAAGGCTCCTCAGCTATCAGAGTTTTCTGTGGCATATAAATCTGTGCGTCATAAAGCTTATCTTTCATATTGATTTTTACAAATTGACGAAAGTAATTTTTACCTTCAAATTTATCTAATTTTTTTATTTCTTCTGTGGTTAGATCTTTTATTAAAATACCCTCAACTTCATCGCTTTTTTGATTAGTAAATTTAATTAAAGGATAATTAGCATTTTTTACTTTATACACTTTATGCTTTTGTAAAATACCACGGGAAATATTGAATTTTTTTTGACCGATGACTGCTTCTCGTACTTCTTCAGATCGTAATGTTCCATAGAAGAACAGGGAGTATTTTAATTTATGCTTTTTTAACGCATTTTTAATTTTTTTTTCATACGAAAAACAGTTATTATTTTTATCAAATTTTTTGAAATATTCGTCTGATTTACCTTCAATTTCGTAGTTTAAATATTCCACACAACTTCTTACAAAATTATTTATTAATGTTGAAATATCGTGATTGTAATTTTTTATATCAAAAATATTTGTAATAGAAATTAGGTGTTTTAACTCATCAATATTAAAGTCTCTTAAAACAAAACTTAATTGTAGGTAAGTGTCCTCAAACCTGTAATCATGCGGAAATTCTTCATTCCATAAGTCAGTATCAAGGTTCCAGTCTTGTTTTAAATTTTCTTTTAAAATATTTAATTTTAGTGACTTTACGTCACTATTAATACTTAAGTCTTTTTTCATTCTATTATATTTAACTTTATTATGTTTTGATTAAAACAATAATATTAAGACTAACAAAATAAAAAAATAATGTTGATAAATAATGAATAAAAATACTGACACAAATATCCCTGATTTTATAGACGAAGACACTATTTATAGGGAAATGGTAAGAATTATATCCTTGCATGAAATAAAAGTTTATCAATCAAGAGTTGATAGAGTGAACTCAAGAATGCAAAGATATTTTAATTCGACACCACTTAAAAATGTTTTTGCAAGAGTTTGTAACTATGCATTTTCTGTAAATGAATTTTATACTATCGCTTCCGTAGCAAGAGAATTAAGGAGCACAAGGCAGGCTATATCATCTATTGTTGATGAGTGTGAGAGTGAAGGATGGTTAAATATTCGTAGAAGCCCAAACCGCGTTGAATTCCAAGCTTCTGAAACTCTCTTTGAATCTTGGAGGGATTATATAGATGCCCGAACAAGTTTAATGAGTAAAGTTGAACATGATGAATGGATAAATCTTCTTAAAGTTTATAAAGACTTTAAAAGGGGATCAAGCGTCGTAGTGTAAAGCTACTTTATATTGAAATTTAATAATATTTTACTACGATTGTTTCTATATAAAATACAATTTAATTTTTTATTTTCTTGGAGGTTCAAGGGTGAAAATTAATAAACTTGGAGCGTTTATTGGGGTTGAAATTAAAGACTTAGACGTTACTAATATTCAAGATAAGAAAGTTATAAATGAAATTTCAGAACTTTTATCTGAGTTCTCAGTTGTTATTATAAGAAACCAAAACATAAGTGATGATGAACATATACGATTTAGTGAATTCTTTGGAGAATTGGAATTAACAAAAGTAGGAACTGATGGATCAGGTTCTAAATTAATTATTCTTCGTAATTTTGATGAAAATGGAAATATTGTACCTCCATCAGATAGACAAAGATTAAATAATTTGGCCAACCAAGAATGGCATAGTGATAGTTCTTTTAAAAAAATACCTTCAAAAATGTCTTTGTTATCAGCAAAAATGATTCCTTCAAAAGGAGGAAATACAGAGTTTTTATCGATGAGAGCTGTGTATAATTCTTTGCCAGACGATTTGAAACTCATGATTGAAGATAAAGTTTGTTGGCACGATTATTCACATGGAAGGTCTAAAATAGATCCAAATCTAGTTACCCCTCAGGAAAGAAAAGCATTGCCCCCAGTTAAACAAAAATTAGTTCTAAAAAGTAATAAACATGGGAAATCTCTATATTTAGGTGCCCATTGTAGTAAAGTTGATGGTATGAATGAGAAAGATAGTGCTGAGCTTCTTAATAATATTTTGCAATATACTAATGATCAAAAACTTGTTTATTCTCATGTATGGGAACCACATGATTTAATCATGTGGGATAATAGAGCAGTTTTACATAGAGCTACCCCGATTAGAGGTAAAGTGGAGAAAAGGCTAATGGTAAGAACAACGGTAGCTGGAGAGACATCAACTATTAATGAGAGCTTTTAAAAAAACATTATGCAAAATTATGACTATATAGTTGTTGGTTCTGGTTCTTCTGGTTCGGTTATAGCAAATCGCTTGTCTGAAATTAAAAACATAAATATTTGTGTTATTGAGGCAGGTGGAAGTAATCAGCATCCATACATAAAAATGCCAGCAGGTTTTATTAAAACTATAAACGATAAAAGATTTAACTGGTGCTTTAACACTGAAAAAAGTTCAAATGTAAATAATAGAGAAATTTTTTTCCCAAGAGGAAAAGGGTTTGGGGGTTCAAGTTCTATTAATGGACATCTTTACGTCAGAGGCCAACCTGACGATTACAATCAATGGGCTCAATTAGGAAACCATGGTTGGTCATATGATGATATACTGCCTTATTTTAAAAAATCAGAATTTAAAGAAAATGGTAATGAAGATACGAGAGGAAAAGATGGGCCATTATTTGTGTCCGATATTGTTGAAAAACATCCTATATGCGAAGAGTTTATAAAAGGTTCTAAAGAGTTAGGTATAGAAACCCAAAAAGATTATAACTCTGGTAATC
>Ga0213865_10000217_pt1 | contig 38448 bp, 34 predicted proteins | sample PICome_6_FD_160100 | JGI IMG/M metagenome (GOLD analysis project Ga0213865, IMG submission 160100) | Coastal seawater microbial communities near Pivers Island, North Carolina, United States - PICO282 | ecosystem: Environmental > Aquatic > Marine > Coastal | place: USA: North Carolina...
TACCTAGACCGCGCATGAGCTCTGGAATTTTGCGCCCCCCAAAAAGAAGAACAACCAAAACAACAAGAAGAACAATTTGCCATGGGCCGATTGCTAAAAGAACAAATACTGCGGACATAAGAGATTATTTTAAACAAATGTAATAAAGTTTTTCGAACTCTCAGACACCCCAAAACAGAGTTAGTTATATTTGCAAACGATGGCCAAATCAAATCACAAAGACAAGAAATCGCTACGCGCCAGATTTTTGGCAAAATATCGTTTTGTTGTTCTCAATGAGAACACGTTCGAAGAAATGCTGTCGTATAAACTCAGCCGATTTAACGTTTTTATGATTGTGAGCATTTCTGCGATCATTTTAATTGGAGCAACCTATATGATTATTGCCTTAACTCCCCTCAAAGAATACATTCCGGGATACGATTCTACCGCTATGCGCCGACAAGCAATCAACAACACCTATCTCATGGATTCCTTGCAGCAACAACTGCTTTTAAACCAACGCTATATTTCCTCAATAACTGACGCGTTGACTGGGAATGTGGATTTAGAGGACATCCCCTCAAGGAATGTTCAGTCAGAGATTGACTTGATAGAAGAGTTCGATTTTAGCACAAACCAACAAGACTCTATCCTACGTGCAGAGGTTGCACAAGAAGATCGGTTCAATTTATTTGAAACAGCTGGAACGGAAAGTAACTTTACCTTGTTTCCCCCTTTAACAGGGGTGATTACCCAGGGCTACAATCCTTCAGAAAACCACTTTGCAGTCGATATCGGGGTACCAGAAAAGACACCAGTCAAAGCAGTCTCGGACGGGACTGTGATTTTGGCCGAATGGACAACAGAAACAGGATATGTTGTTATTATAAAACACGAACAGAACCTGATATCTGTGTACAAACACAACGAATCATTGGCGGTAAATCAAGGAGACCTCGTGGTTTCAGGCGAAGTAATTGGCTTTGCAGGAAGCACTGGCATCTTGTCAACAGGACCTCATTTGCACCTGGAATTGTGGAGTGATGGTTATCCAATAAACCCTACGGAATTAATTGAATTTGAGTAAGATGTCATTGCGAAAAATTGTAGCCAAGCAGCTCGCAAGACGAGCACGTAAAAAAATAAACAACTGGGCAGCAAACCCGATTGAAACCCAACAAAGAGTTTTTGAGCAGCTCATTCAAAAAGCAAAACACACGGCTTTTGGGAAAGATCACAGTTTTGATCAAATTCAAAATCACAAAGACTTTATCAAACGAGTTCCAATTGCAGATTACGAGGGCTTACGCTCATACGTAGATCGGGTTGTTACAGGTGAAGCAGATGTGTTGTGGCCAGGCAAACCACTGTATTTTGCAAAGACCTCAGGCACCACTTCAGGGATCAAATACATTCCCTTGACCAAAGAGTCAATGCCCACTCATATAGATGCGGCAAAAAACGCCCTGTTTTGTCATATTGAAGCAACAGGAGACGCTTCATTTGTTGATGGAAAAATGATTTTTTTACAGGGCAGCCCAATTCTAGAACACAAAAACGGTATTGCACTGGGTCGTCTTTCGGGTATTGTTGCGCATTATGTGCCAAAATACCTCCAAAAAAATCGTTTACCATCATGGGAAACAAATTGTATTGAAGACTGGGAAACCAAAGTCGACGCGATTGTCGAAGAAACCCATAACGAGGATATGCGACTGATAAGCGGCATACCGCCGTGGGTAAGCATGTATTACGAAAAATTAGCAGCAAAAACCGGAAAGAAAGCGGGCGACCTCTTTCCGAACTTCAACTTATTTGTATACGGAGGGGTAAATTTTGAGCCATATCGAACGAAGCTAGAAAGCTTGGTTGGGCGTCGTGTTCCGAGTGTTGAGCTCTATCCTGCTTCAGAGGGCTTTTTTGCATTTCAAGACCAGCCAGATAGCAACGGAATGTTGTTGCAGCTTGATTCGGGAATTTTTTATGAGTTTATTCCTGTGAATCAGTTTTTTGATGAATCACCACCTCGTTTCGGATTATCCGAAGTCGAAGTCGGAGTTAATTATGTGATCATCATTTCTACAAACGCTGGATTGTGGGGGTACAATATCGGAGACACGGTTATGTTTACATCTACATCTCCATATCGAGTTGTGGTTTCCGGGCGGATTAAGCATTTTATCTCTGCTTTTGGCGAGCATGTTATCGGAAAAGAAGTTGAGCAAGCTCTATTACTAGCGACAGAAAACACAGATGTTGAAATCAGTGAGTTTACAGTTGCGCCCCAAGTAAACCCCAAAAATGGATTGCCATATCACGAGTGGTTTATTGAATTTACTACACCACCAAAAGACATGACTCAATTTTGTTTGGGTCTCGATAAGCAGCTGTGCACCCAAAACACCTATTATCAAGACCTAATAGAAGGAAAGGTGTTGCGTCCGTTGGAGATTCGAACTGTTGAGAAAGGCGGATTTTCCCGTTATATGAAAAGAATCGGTAAATTGGGTGGACAAAACAAAGTTCCTCGTTTGACCAATGACCGTAAAATTGCAGACGAGTTAATAGCAGAATGTCGATGACACAACAAGCAACAGTATCACCCTCAATAAGGAAGCGAGCGCAGGAATCCTCTAACGCCATTGCTCGAATGTATATCAGCATGCGCCATTTGCTTAACAGGGGATTTTACAAACCGATGGGAGTCTCAGGAGCTTCTTTACGCAATGCTTTGCTGACGTTAAAACCAGAAATTTATGGATCAATAGCAGAATCCAAAACTGAGCTAAACGGCTTACTTTATGTGATTGACCGATTACCCGAAGGGATTGCAGAATGCGTTTCTGTCACCCTGACCGCGGAGGAAGGTCTTTCTTCATCTAGTTTTCAGCCAATCATTCCAGCTAAAAGAAGACGAAACTGCTATCGCATTGACAAAGATCAAATGGTCATTGAGGTGACCAGAGGACGATCGGAGGTTTATGATATTTTGACCCACCTGACATTTTTATATATCGAAGCAGATAAAATCTGCAACCGTGTTTATGTTTCGTCTTCTAAACAAACGACACGAGAATGGCAAAAAATAGAAGCGACAGCGACAGCGACCAAAGCCATAGGAAAAAAGGAACTAGAATCCACAATGGCCTATCTAGCCCAATTACTAGAATGCACGTATAATGAAGCACTTGAATTTTACGACCGATTCAAAACACCCAAATCCCCCCACCGGTTTATTCAGTTGATATACCACATGGTTCGTGTTGCGGTCAAAGAACTGCGCAATGGGGAGAAGCGATCCGTAACTTTTAGCGCAATGTTGGGAGACCAGATTGGGCACCATGTTCATGGCGAACGATGGGTAAATCAGCTATATCAAGTCTTGGAAAAGCACAACTTGACCGACCGACCAATCCACTTGATATCTGCAAACCGACATAGTTTTTTAAATCATCTCTATGCGGAAGACGCTTTGGGAACACCCGCAGAGGACATGACATTTTTCGGACAGTTTGTCGCTGATGAAAACAAGCAAAAGAAGGTGCAGCACTTTGCATCCAAACAGGGATTTATTGATGTCTACGACAAATCTGGCTGCAATGTACACGCACAAATTATAGATACCGACAAAATAAAACGCAAGAAGATTGCGTTTACCAAAGGAACAGTATTGTTGGTTTTTGATTATGCGTTTGGCGAGCAAGCCTATGAGCTGATGGACGAACTGTTGAAAACAAAGATTGGAAAACAACTCGAATCCATCTCAGTGATGGGAAAGGCAGGAATTATGAAAGGCAAGAAAGGGGACATTATGGTACCAACAGCTCATATCTTTGAAGGCACTTCTGACAACTACCCCTTTCAGAACGATTTATCGTCAGAAGACTTTAGTTACACAAAGATTCCAACCCTCGAGGGCACAATGATTACGGTCCTAGGCACATCGCTTCAAAACAAAGACATTTTAACGTATTTTTGCCGCTCCTCATGGAAAGTAATCGGAATAGAAATGGAAGGCGTTCACTATCAAAAAGCGATTCAATCGGCAATGCACATTCGAAAAACGGTTCGCCCCACCATCAAACTGCGTTATGCGTATTATGCATCTGACAACCCTTTGGAGACAGGAAGTACATTGGCCTCTGGTTCATTGGGACAGGTGGGTGTGGTGCCAACCTATACGATTACCCAAAAGATTTTAGAAAAAATAAGCACGGAATAAATGCAAAAACGACCTTTTAGAACCCCACTGAGCGTGGTGCTCGCAATGTGCGCAACGGCACTGTTTTTATGTACAACACCCGCTGTTGCACAAGAGACCACACCTTTTTTGACGCAGATTCGAAACCTAACCCCCAAGCAACAAATCAACTATGTTCTTGAAGCGCGTAAGCGTGGGTATTCTCTACTGCAATTAGAAGGGCTAGCCAAAGCGCAAGGAGCAACCCTTGAAGACCTCTCATTGCTTCGAACTGCATGGTCAGATTCGCAATCAGGTGGAGTTGTTGAAGATCAGGCACAGAATGCACAAGTAGAGGAACCCCTTATGTTTGGCAATGAATCGGACATATTTGATTTCTTAGAGGAAGAGTCTGATATTTTTGGAAGCGCGTTTTTTGCTAATAAAAACATCACAGAAACCCCACAGTTTTATGTGGCCACGCCCGCGGGCTATCGTTTAGGTCCATCCGATGAAATTACCATTGACGTTTGGGGAGCATCGGAAAACCGTTACGAGGTAACCCTATCACGACAAGGTGTTGTGAGAATCGACCGCCTAAAACCGATGTATTTATCGGGGCTCACTTTGGCAGCTGCTGAACGCAAAATTAGAAATGAATTTTCTTCGATCTACACAGGGCTTTCTCCAGATTCTCCCAATGAGTCAAAGGTATACCTAGATGTTAACCTTCAAAAAGCGAGAAGTATCGTCGTGAATATCACAGGAAGCGTAGAAGCCCCAGGAACCTATACGATATCTGGATTTTCATCCGTATTAAATGCGCTTTATGCGGCAGGAGGCCCAACGGAAAACGGAAGTTATCGGGATATTTCGATTTTACGCAACGGAAAAGAAGTTACTTCGATAGATTTATATGACTATTTTGTAAAAGGAACTTATCCCTCTTTTTTTCTAAACGATCAGGACGTAATTGTGGTTGCCCCGCATCACAAACGCATTACGGTTGAGGGAGCTTTTAAGAACACTGGCCGCTTCGAAACCTTAGAAAATGAAACCATCGAAGACCTGCTGTCATACACAGGAGGTTTTTCTTCTACTGCTTATAAAAAAGCAGTTTATGTCGATCGTGTGGTGGAACTCCAGCGTGAAATCATCAAAATTGAACACAATGCGTATGTCACTGCTCAACTCTCGGATGGAGATACTGTAGAGGCAAAAAACGTCACAGACAAGTATACAAACCGCATCAGTATTTCAGGAGAAGTCTATTTACCTGGAAACTATCCATTTAATGAAACACCAACCCTTTCAGCGCTTTTGAAAAGCGCAAGCGGGTTAACCCCTGATGCCTACTCTGAGGCGGCGATTTTATATCGGTCAAAACAAGGTTTTGTGAATGAGGTTAAAACCATTGATTTGGCAGAGATTGTTAACAACACTCAAGATGTACAGTTGCAACCCAATGATAGTTTGGTTGTCATTTCAATGGAAAACATTAACCCCGAGAAAACGGTTAAGATTCAAGGGGTGGTTAACAAACCAGGCGAAGTGCCCTTTTTTAAGGGGATGACCGCTAGGGACTTGATCTTGATTGCCGATGGCTTTCAAGACCGCGCAAACACCGATCAAATCGAATTATACACCAATGTCACAGAGGAGCAAACCAACAAACGAGTTAACGCACGTTGGTTCTCGTTTGAAGAAGCTAAAGAAGTAGAATTGGCACCTTCCGACTTGATGGTTGTCCGTCTAAAGCCGGGCTTTCAGTCAACGACCTTTGTTCGTTTAGAGGGACAAGTGAGTCGTCCTGGCACCTACCCCATTATCAAAGAGAATTATACAATTTATGATCTCTTTTATGATGCTGGGGAAGCGCTAGAAGGCGCAAATTTAAAGGGGGTTTCCGTAGAGCGGACAATCAACAAGGAAACACAAGAAAATATTGAGGACACAGCAGACTCCTTAAATCTCTTTTTTATTGACGAGGACACGACCATTAAAATTGGAGTTGACTTTGAAAAAGTGCTCTCTAAAAAAGGGAATCACCCAGACAACGTGTTGCTAAAACCAAGCGACTTGATTTCATTTCCAAAAGAAGACTCTACCATTTCTGTGTTGGGGGAGGTGCAACGAGAGACAGCAACGCCATACGCCAAAGGCATCAGCTTGCGTGAAGCCGTTAACCGAGCGGGAGGAGCTAAACGTACCTCGGACTACAAAAACGCCTACGTGGTTTACCAGAACGGAGACGTGAGAGGAACCAAGAACTTTTTATTTTTCCGCTCCAGACCTAAGCTTGAACCAGGAGCCATAGTGGTTGTGCCTGTTAAGGACAAAAGACGCTCAATTACTTTGCAAGAGACCATCAGCATGACATCGGCTCTTGCTTCATTAACGCTACTAGTAAGATCTCTAATCCAATAATTAAATATAGTATGGATACGCACAAAGACGATGAAATCGATCTGATTGCCCTGTTAAAAACCGTATTTGTCTCAAGGCGTTTTGTCATTAAAACGACCATACTTTTTGCAGTTTTTGGAGTGATTTTGGCCCTGATTTCACCCGTAAAATACAGCGCGTCCTCCACATTTGTACCACAACTATCTGAAGGACGCACAAATTCATCTTTAGGCGGCCTAGCATCTTTAGCAGGCATTAATTTATCTGCGATTATGGGCAGCCAACCCCAAGAGATCCCCCCATCGTTATACCCGCAAATCGCGAAAAGCATTCCCTACCAATTGGCATTGTTAGAGGCTAAAGTGGGGTCAAATGATACCAGTTTTCGAAACTATATCCTGGATCAAAATGGCGGTGTGGCTATCTTACCATTACTGAAAAAATACACCATAGGCCTCCCAGGCTTGTTGTTCAAAAAGAAAACAGACAACAACGAACCCGCAGACAGCTCCCTTTTCCAAGTTTCGGAAGAAGATAAAGGCCTTTTTGCGTTTGTAGCACAGGTTCTTTCAATTGAAGTGGATGAGCAAGAAGGGCTGGTTTCCATTAGCGTTGAGCTATCAGACCGCATGGTGGCCGCACAACTTGCGCAAGCTGCTACAGACTTATTACAGAGCAATATCATTGCATTTAAAAGCCAAAGTGCGAGAAATAACTTAGACTTCATTGAGAGGCAGTACGAGTCAAAACGGCAAGAGTTTGAAGAGGTTCAGGATTCGATAGCGATTTTTAAAGACCAAAACCTCAACATCACATCCTCATTATATCAAAACCAACTTTCTCGTTTGGAGTCACAGTTTACAGTGATCTCTTCTGTTTTTCAGGAACTGGCAGGGCAGGTTGAACAAGCCAAAATCCAAGTCAACAAAGACACCCCCATTTTTACAATTATTGAACCTGTAAGTGTGCCGCTAGAGCGATCGAAACCTAAACGAACCACGATGGTCATCATTTGGGCGTTTTTAGGCGCTGTGTTTTCTGTCGGATGGGTTCTTGTGAAATCTCCTGTACAACAAATTATAAAGGAGCTACGGAGCTAACGAAAGCGTTCTTTTCGCACGATTCGCCGTATAAAAAAGAGCACGACATACCATACGAATAGGTATATCAAAAAGACGATTATTGTGACTTCGTGGGCAAGTGTAAAGGCAAGCTGAGAAAACAACATCAGGGTTGCGGTTAAGCCAGCAATAATTAACAACGAAGCCATCACATGGTTTTTGGTAAAATGTAAGACCAAGTGGTGAATGTGATTATTGTCTGGCAAAAAGGGACTTTTTCTGTGCCAAACTCGACTAAAAAACACACTGCCAGAATCGAGTATGGGAACAATAAAAATGCAAAGAGCAGCCAAAGAGACAAGGGACTTATGGGGAATAAAAACCGATAAAATGACAGACTCATTGGTCACAAAATACATGGTAAAGAGGTAAAACATAAATCCTAAAAACAAAGAGCCCGTATCTCCCATGAACACTTTCTTTTTGTGTGAAAGATTAAAACGCAAAAAAGCGAACAAACACCCAATTAGAATGACACAAAAAGACAAGAACAGATAGTCCCCGACAATATAAAAGATTGACCCATAGCACACGGACATCACGATGCCTAACATAGCTGCTAGGCCATCAATGCCATCACAAAGATTAAAGGCATTGATCATAAACACTCCGATAAAAAAGGTGAGAAAATAATCGACACCAATGGGGAGGTCATAAACATTTAAAAACCCATAAAGATTGCGAACAACAAGGTCGTCTCCAAAAGCAAAAAAGGAAATCGCGACTAACTGAAGGATAAGTTTAATAATCGGCCGAAGCTGATAAATGTCGTCGCGAATTCCGACATAAACGATAATTGCACCCGCACCCAAAACGAGAATAAGTCGCTGCACATCGACAAAAGGAATAAAAGCAAAAGCGACCACCAAGAGTGCAACATAAAAGGACAGACCAGTGAGCTTGGGGACAAAACGCCAATGCAGATCTCGATCACTTGGCTTTCGAAAAATTTTATACTTTCTAACGACTTCCGCCACACGAGGAATGGTTAACCACGTAAAGACAAAACCATAGATTAGCAAAACCAATAAAGAGCTGATGGCCATAGGGCAAAAATACATATCTTTGTAAAAACACATCACAAATAGTCTTATTTTTATGCGACTATTATTTTTTATTCTTTTTAGCACCCAGATTTTCGCGCAATCTCAAGAAGCGATCAAAACTTGGTACGATCAAATCAACCAAACAACCTACACCTTTTATGAGGATCAAGTTGTTAAAGAACTGTTTTTCAACAACAAAAAAGACACGATTTTTTTCAATCCCATACCTGCAGATTACCCAGATTACAGTTCGATTTGGTACAACGATGCGCTTCATTTGACCAGTAACCAGGGGGGCTTAATTTATCGGGTTGAAAAAGACACGACAATTCGTATCGATCGCTCCTATCAACATCGGAAACAGAGCAAAGCCAGCCAGTTTGTTTATCGCGATACCCTATTTCGCTATGGCGGCTATGGGTTTTGGAGGGCGAATAATTTCTTCACGTATTTCGACAAGACGACAAAAGAGTGGGAATACTACCCGATTGAGGGATTTCAATTTCCACCCGAAGCTTACGGCGCTCCTTGTTTTTTATTGGGGGACACCTTTTACAGCTTTGGCGGAATGGAGGTTGACAAATTCACAGGCCTCGAGGGTCAAAAAAACAATGATATCTGGACATTTGACTTTACAACTCGAAGATGGACAAACCTTGGCAAAACAGCCGTCAATTTATCTCCATACAAAGCGGTTCAAAAAGACAGCTTGTTTTATCTCATTGGCCATCCCCAGGACACGGATTACAACCTGTTGGTAGACTTAAAGAACAACCAAGCACAATTTTATACACAGACATTGATTTCAACAAACATCAGTAATAAGGAACCTGCTTTTTTCCGTGGTGATACACTTTACTATTACAAAACCAACAATCTCTACAGTGGAGTCCTTTCCGAGAATATCTTTAACAAACCACAGCAGGTTGAACGCCTCTACTTTGACCAAAGTGCATTGTTTACAAACCTGACCTATATCGCCTTATTTGCTTTTGGGATAATTATATTGAGCTATTTATTGGTCACCTATCAACGCATGCGAGCACCCCGTTTGGTACGCGGAGGAATTCGAAACAACTTTGATTTTTATCCGCTTCGGGAAGAAGAAGAGTTGATTTTAGGGCTTTTGCAATCTAAATTAACCGCAACAACAGAAGACATTCTCCGCGTGATCGGCCGAGAGGATTTGAGCAGTTCGCAAAACAACAAACGTAAAGCAGATGCAATTGATGAGATTAATAAACTGATGAAACAGCTCGTTGGTAAAACGATTATCAAAACCAAAAAAGACCCCAACGACAAGCGTCAGCTGATTTATTATTACAAACGAAACCTACTGAACTAAATGACAACACAAGCGATTTTACAAAGCATTCCTTTTCCTAAACTGCTTTTGACGTTTTCCTTTTTCGTCGTGAGTGTACCTATTATTGCACAAACGGAAGCCAAAGTCAATCTCGCAACACTCCCATTTTTGATACCAAACTTTGGCTTGGAAGTTCCCTTAGGTGAGAAACAATCTTTTCAGCTTGATGTACTTGGGTCGTTTTGGGACGAACAGCCACTTCTCGATGACACCCCTTTTCATGTGAATCAAGTGTTTTTGGAGTATCGATGGTATCAGCAAAGCGATACCCAAAAATGGTTTATTGGCCCTCACATTGGCTTTGGAATGTTTACCCTACAAAAGCCCGATTTTGCTATTATTTACGACTATTGGGAAGAGAAATCAGGTGCGGAAAAACGTTTAGATGTCCCAGATGACGAATACCAATCAGGGCGCGTAGCTTTTTATGGTCTTACGGTTGGCTACAAAAAACGACTCAAAAAGGGCTTTGGTCTGGAATTTTTTATCGGTGCAGGGCTAACACAGTCTTGGTATAAAGGCTATAAGGGACTACGGCGAGTAGATTTAGATCACCCAGATGAAACGGCTTATCGACCGTTCAATGGGTCAGGCGAGATCGTGGCCTACCGTGGCGGACTGATGCTCACCTATAAAATCCCTACTTTTGCAACCAAAACTAACCTGGATGAATAAAATCTGCTGCATTGGAGCGGGATATGTAGGTGGGCCCACCATGGCAGTCATCGCCAGACAGTGTCCTGAAATCACAGTTACTGTGGTTGATATCAGTGAAGAGCGCATTGCCGCTTGGAATGACACCAACCTAGACAACCTCCCGATTTATGAACCGGGTTTGGCTGAAGTCGTGGCTAAAGCAAGAAACAAAAACCTCTTTTTTTCAACGGAAGTTGACAAAGCAATTCAAGAAGCAGACATGATTTTTATTGCGGTCAACACGCCTACCAAAACCTATGGAAAAGGGAAGGGCATGGCCGCAGACCTCACCTATGTGGAGCAATGTGCTCGCCGCATTGCAGAGGTCGCAACAAGCGATAAAATCGTGGTCGAAAAAAGCACACTTCCTGTTCGCACCGCAGAAGCGATTCAAACCATATTGGAACAATCTCCCCATGGCGCACAGTTTGAGGTCTTATCCAATCCCGAGTTTTTGGCAGAAGGCACGGCGATTGAAGATCTATTTAAATCAGACCGGGTGCTTATCGGGGGTCGCAGAACACCTAAAGGCGAACAAGCCGTCCAGGCGCTAGTTGATATTTATGCCAATTGGATTCCTCGCGAAAAAATTGTGACAACCAACGTCTGGTCCTCTGAGCTGTCAAAACTCGTCTCCAATGCCTTTTTGGCACAACGAATAAGCTCCATAAACAGCATTTCAGCACTTTGTGAAGCCACAGGTGCTGATGTGGAAGAAGTCGCCGCCGCAGTTGGTAAGGACAGTCGGATTGGCTCCAAATTTTTAAAAGCATCAGTTGGTTTTGGTGGGAGCTGTTTTCAAAAAGATATTTTAAATCTAGTTTATCTGTGTCAGCAATATGGTCTAGATGAAGTAGCCGACTATTGGAAGGGCGTTATTACCATAAATGATTACCAGAAAAATCGCTTTGCCAATCGGATTCAACAGGCCTTGTTCAATACGGTGAATGGCAAAAAAATTGCCTTTTGGGGCTGGGCCTTTAAAAAGGACACCAATGACACAAGAGAATCCGCAGCGATTTATGTGGCAGATCAATTACTTTCTGAGGGCGCAGAGATTGTTGTGTATGATCCCAAAGTGTCTTTAGCTCGGATGCAGATGGATTTGCAAACCCTATTGGAATACCGCGGAGAAACAGAAACAGACATCAACGGAAAGCTAGCTAAGCTTTACAGTGTCGATTCGGCGGCGGCCGCATGTACGAAAGCCCATGCTTTGGCCGTTATTACAGAGTGGGATGTGTTTCAAACCCAAGACTTTGAAACCATTTATACCCAAATGGAAAAGCCGGCTTTTGTTTTTGACGGCAGAAAAATTTTAAATCACAACCAATTGCAATCGATTGGCTTCACGGCCTATGAGATTGGAAAAGCAACAGAAAGCTAATATGTGTGGAATTGTGGGATATATCGGAAATCGCGGAGCATACCCCATCATTATTCAAGGGTTAAAACGCTTGGAATATCGTGGTTATGACAGCGCAGGGATTGCCTTACTCAATAGCGAGTTACAGCTAACGAAAACCAAAGGTAAGGTTGCAGATTTGGAAGCCAAGGCGCAACAAGATAAACGATCTGGTACGCTTGGAATTGGACATACACGTTGGGCAACACATGGGATTCCCAATGATGTGAATGCCCACCCACACACCTCCAATTCAGGTCGTTTGGTATTGGTTCACAATGGGATCATTGAAAACTATGAATCCTTACGTGCCTATTTGACTGAACAAGGGTTTACGTTCTCATCCGAAACTGACACCGAGGTTTTGGTCAATTTGATTGAGCATATCCAAATCACTCAAGGGTTGAAGACGGGAAAAGCCGTACAAATCGCGCTGAATCAAGTAGTGGGCGCCTACGCCATTGCGGTTTTTGACAAAGAGCGACCCAAAGAAATCGTGGTTGCCAAGTTGGGAAGCCCCCTTGCCATTGGGTTGGGGAAAGACGAATATTTTGTGGCCTCTGACGCTTCTCCTTTTATTGAATACACCAATCGTTCCATTTATTTGGAAGACAATGAAATGGCGGTCATCAATCAGGATAAGGGATTAAAAATGTATGCGATTCCAGACAACAGTCGGGTTGACCCTCAAATCCAAGAATTGCAGCTCAGCCTAGAAAAAATTGAAAAAGGGGGTTATGACCATTTTATGCTCAAAGAGATTTATGAGCAACCTGATGCGATTATTGATACTTTCCGCGGAAGACTTCACAGAGACCAACAACAGATTTTGTTGTCTGGATTGGAAGAACACAAAAAAGTGTTTCAAAACGCCAAGCGAATCATCATCATTGCTTGTGGCACCTCGTGGCATGCAGGTCTTGTGGGGGAATATCTGTTTGAGGATGCTGCACGAATCCCTGTTGAAGTGGAATACGCCTCAGAGTTCCGCTATCGAAACCCAGTAATCACCAATGAAGATGTGGTCATTGCGATTTCTCAGTCTGGCGAGACGGCAGACACCTTAGCGGCGATTAAGCTGGCGAAAGAATCAGGTGCGTTTGTCTTTGGGATTTGTAACGTGGTGGGAAGCTCGATTGCACGTGCTGCCGACACGGGCGCATACACGCATGCAGGCCCAGAAATTGGAGTAGCATCGACCAAGGCCTTTACCACACAGATCACCTTGTTGATGTTGATTGGATTGCGTTTGGGACAATTGCGCGGAACATTATCAGCTGAAGAGTTTAATCGTGTTGCAGAGGAGCTGGAATCCCTTCCCAAAGCCGTACAAACCGTATTGAAAAGCGAAAAGGAGATTGAGCAGATTGCAAAAAACTACAAAGACGCTGCCAACTTTTTGTATTTGGGACGCGGGTATAATTTTCCAGTGGCTCTAGAAGGTGCGCTGAAGCTCAAAGAAATCTCCTATATCCACGCTGAGGGCTATCCCGCAGCAGAAATGAAACACGGTCCGATTGCGCTTATTGACAAAAACATGCCTGTTGTGGTGATTGCCACCAACAAAGGGCATTATGAAAAAGTAGTGAGTAATATCCAAGAAATTAAATCCAGAGACGGGAAAATCATAGCCGTAGTCACTAAGGGCGATAAGTCGGTCAAAGCATTGGCTGATCACGTGATTGAGATTCCTGAAGTGACCGAGTCGCTTACGCCTATTTTGGCGTCGGTTCCTTTGCAGTTGTTGGCCTATCATATTGCTGTGATGCGGGGTTGTAATGTTGATCAACCAAGAAATCTGGCAAAATCCGTAACGGTAGAATAATGAAGAAAAAGGCAATCATCGTATCAGGCTATTTTAATCCTTTGCACAAAGGGCATTTGGAATATTTTAATAACGCCAAGGCGCTATGCGACGAGCTGTTTGCGATTGTCAATAACGATCATCAGAGGGAACTCAAGGGCAGCAAACCCTTTCAAGACGAAGAGGAGCGCCTGTTGATTGTCAGCAATATCAAGGCAGTAGACAAAGCGATTTTGTCCATTGACCAAGACCGTACGGTGTGCGAGAGTATTCGCAAAATAACAGAGCAGTATGGCACCGATTATGATTTGGCCTTTGCCAATGGGGGCGATCAAAACAACGAAACCATCCCTGAGACCCCTGTATGTAAGGAGTTAGGAGTAGCGCTAATCGATGGATTAGGAGATAAGATACAAAGTAGTAGTTGGTTGTTAATGAATGATATATGAATATTACAGTTACTGGTGGAGCGGGGTTTATAGGGTCTCATCTTATTGACAAATTGCTATCTGACGGTCATACAGTCATTAACATTGATAACTTTGATCCATTTTATGGTAAAGAAATAAAAAAGAAAAACATAGAAAATCACTTTGAACACAAGAACTATAGTTTTTATGAATCAGACATTAGAGATAAAAAGAGGTTAGACGAAATTATTAGTGATGAAACTGATGTAATAGTTCATTTGGCTGCAAAGGCGGGAGTTAGACCTTCAATTGAAGACCCAATTGGATATCAAGAAGTAAATGTAAAAGGAACTCAAAATATGTTAGAGGTGGCAAAAGAAAAAGGCATTAAACAATTTATTTTTGCGTCTTCAAGTTCTGTCTATGGCAATAACCCTAACGTTCCTTGGAAAGAGGACGATTCGGTACTCAATCCAATCAGCCCTTATGCGAGTACTAAAGTTAGTGGGGAACTAATGGGGCACGTCTACAGCCATCTTTACAATATTCGATTTATAGCACTTCGATTTTTCACAGTATATGGGCCAAGGCAAAGACCAGACCTTGCAATTCATAAATTCTATAACTTGATTTCTAAGGGCGAGAAAATCCAGATGTTTGGAGATGGATCAACAAGAAGAGATTATACATACATCGATGATATTATTTCTGGAATAGTAAGTGCCATTAATTATAAAAAAACAATGTTTGAGGTCATTAACTTAGGCAATAATAACACAGTTACGCTTTTGGAACTCATCTCAAGTATTGAAAGCATATGTGGTGTTAATTCAAAAAAAACAAAACTTCCCGAACAACCTGGAGACGTTAGGCAGACTTGGGCAGATATAAACAAAGCTTTAAACATACTGGGCTTTAGTTTTCAAACAGATTTTTTGAAAGGCTTAAGATACTTTACAGAATGGAAAGCAAGACATTAAACTACTAATTTGAAAAGAAAACAAAATTTTATTGTGATCCTCAAAAGAATTTACAACTCTTTAAAACTTTTCAAACTTCTTTTTAGAGATAACATTAAGTTTATTTTTTCTTCAGCAGTTTTATTTGGGGACTACAAAAATGATGATACATTATTATCGTCAATAACTATGGATTATCATAGGATAGAAAAGGGACTAAGCTTACCTAATCCAAGAGAAAAATTTGGATATTGGTTTATTCCTTCGTTAATAGAAAGAATTCTGTATTTTAAAGGAAAATATGGAAATCACGATGTTTTAAATCATGCCGTAGGAGCCATAAATGCATATCGAAGTTATCATAGCAAAAAAGACGTTTTATTATCCGATCTGCAATTTTGGTTTAAGAAATTGGATGATTCTAGAATATTACCAAAAAACATTGGAATCAAAAAACTAAACATAACAACTTCAAGTAAAAAAAGCTTCGAAACTCTTTCTTTAGAAAGAAGCAGCGTTAGAAATTTTTTATCCAAAGAAGTTGATATTGAATTAATTAATAATGCTGTTGAAATTGCTAAACGAACACCCTCTGTTTGCAACAGACAGCCTTGGAGAGTAAAATTTGTTGCGGGCGAAAAAGTTAATCCATTACTAGCACTTCAGAATGGTAATAAAGGGTTTTCGGAATGCATTAGAACGCTTATAGTTGTAACAGGGAAAATTTCTTATATGAGACTTCCTGTTGAACGCCATCAAATATATATTGATGGAGGAATGTTCAGCATGTCATTAATTTACGCTTTACAAGATCTCGGAATATCTACCTGTCCATTAAACTGGTGTGTAAACACAAAAAATGACAAAATAGCTTCAAAAGAACTTGGCCTTGATGGCGATGAAGAAATAATTATGTATATAGCAGTTGGATATCCAAAGAAAAAGTGTTCGGTTGCGAGCTCACCAAGATTACCCAATAAACTAATTCTAAAAAAGATTTAGTTAATGGCAGCACTATTGAAATTTGTCAAGAATACTAGCTGGCTTGCAGCAAGTAAACTAGGAGTAACAGTTGTTTGGGTTTTACTTACTCCGATTTTTACCCTTGAGCTCAGCTCAAGTCAATATGGCGTGGTAGATTTATTGAAAACAACAGTTGCCTTTGCCATACCTTTAGTTTCATGCCAAGTTGCCGATGCAATTCAGGTTTATTTATTAAAAAACAAATTCACAAAGGAATCAATTTTAACCCACTCAATTTTAATTTTCTTAGCGGGGTGGCTTTTTAGTTTTATTTTTTATGTTCCAATCAACAAACTTTTGGAGGGTTTTGCAGTACCTTTTTATTTGTTGGTTTTTTTTCAAGGGCTTTCTAGCCTATTTTATTCTTATTTTAAAGGAATCGACAATGTTAGAATAGCTGCTATAATCAATTTAATTGAAGTTTTTTCCTTTCTTTTACTGTCTCTATTTACTCTTATTGGATTAGATTTAAATCTTGAAGGATTAATTTTATCCTTAATTGTATCGAAAGGCATAACGACAGTAATATATATTTTTTCAATTCCGCTCTGGAACAAAATCAATTTATTTAGTTTTTCTTTAAATCAAACTAGGGCTATTTTGCTTTTTTCCGTACCACTTATACCCAATATGATAGGGTGGTGGTTAAACAATATGTCTGACAGATATTTGATAAAAACCTTTGTAGGGGTTGAATCCAATGGCATTTACGGAGTTGCAGCAATATTCCCAACACTAATTAATATCATTTGCACAGTATTGATTTCAAGTTGGATTATCACGGCGATGCAAAATGACAAGAAAAAAGATGGGCGGATGTTTAATATAATGAGTTCATTATTTTCCATATCCATAACAACTATTGCCATGTTAATGATTCTGGCCTTACCCCTAATTTTTCCAATTTTTGTTCAATCCAAAGATTTTTTACCCGCTCAAAATTTTGTACCTATTTTATTGATCTCTGCAGTTTTTTCAGGCGTGGCTTCGCTTTTTGGAGTAACGTATTTATCACAAAACGACACCTTTCAAGCTGCAATAACCACTGTCGCTTCGGGGGCGTTAAATATTGTTTTAAACTTTATTTTAATTCCGTTCATGGGAATAATGGGCGCGGTTGTTTCTACCTACCTCTCCTTTTCTTTATTAGCATTCTTAAGATATTTATACATCAGGAAAACAACAAGTCTTATTGTTTCACCAATTGCCCTATTCGTTTTGATTGCATATCCTGCCTTATTTTTTATGGAAATGTATGGATTCATTAGCAATAGGTTACTTATTCTATTTTCTATCTTATTTGTTTTGGGCATGTGTCTCAAGGCCTCTTTAATTATAAAACAAAACAAAATAATTCGTCAACTCATATCGTGAAAAGCATTGAAAACACAAACTACAATTCATGAAAATCGGAATAATTACATATCATTTTGCTACAAATTATGGTGCGGTTTTACAAGCCTATGCTCTACAGACATATTTAATCAGTAATGGCCATGAAGTCGAATTTATAAACTATACACCAATAAACAACAAGACCAAACTCATGTCCCAAAAAAGATTGACCCTTAATAAAGTAATAAAAAAGCTTAACACACTAAGGAGGATATCTAAATTTAATGGTTTTAGAAAGAAACTAAAAATAGGTAGCACCTCTTACAACACCATTCAGGATTTAGAAAACGGATCATTAAAATATGACGCCATAGTTTGTGGGAGTGATCAAATTTGGAATCCTCTTTACTCCTTTGGAAATGATTTCCCCCACGCATATTTTTTAAATTTCTCCTATGCAGGAAAAAAAGTCTCATACGCCCCCAGCTTTGGAACAACGACGTTAAATAATTCAAACAAAAAAAAAGTAAAAAACTGCTTAAAAGACTTTCATATGAATAGCGTGAGGGAAAGAAGCTCACTGACCATGTTGAAAGAAATAGAAATAGAGCCAGTTTATTGGGTTCCAGACCCCACACTATTGTTAAAGAGTTCAACATATACTGATTTGCTTCCAACCAGTAACCCTCAAAGCTTAAATTATATTTTTTCATATATATTACATGATGATAAAAAAACTGCCAAAAAATTAATATTCCGATGCCAAGACACCTTGAGCATAAATGATGTTTATAATGTTAATGCAGGGGTCGTTTTAAACCAAAAAGGGGTAAAAACAAGAACCGTTAACCCAATCAAATGGTTAGATAAAATTAAATGCGCAAAGTTTGTGATCACAAACTCATATCATGCATCTATCTTCTCAATAATTTTTAACGTACCTTTTGTTTTTATATCTCAAACGGGCGAGAAAAAAGGGATGAACGAAAGAGCACAATCGTTGCTTGACAGGTTGGGGATACGAGCTAGAATTATTGATCCCAGCCACTCTGAAAACATGAGTGAAGTAATAACCCAAGAGATTAATTGGGATGAAGTAAACAATAAGCTTTCAGAATTTAAAAAAGAAGGAGAAGAATTTTTGTTAAAAGCACTTTTGTAATATTATAATGTTGGTTAGATTATACACATTTATTTTCACAAGTTAAAAAAATAAAATTGGCATATCTAACCGTATATATTTCCCTCTTATTTCTTTTTATTACAAGTTTAGATAAAAGGAACAAGGAACATAGGTACACTAAACTTTTCTTGTTAATTGGACTATCATTTATTTTTTTATTAACGTCACTACGGTTTGAGATGGGGACAGATTACGGGACATATAAATACATTTTTGACAACATAGAGCCGTATTTTTCCATTGATGTTGAAAAGACAATAAGCTTTCTCAACTTTGACACACTTCAAGTTTTATTTGTTTCATTATTAAAGGTGTTAAATAACAGTTCAATTTTTGTTTTTGCCACATATGCATTTCTTTCTGTTTTTTTATTGTTTCGCCCGATAATAAATTATTCACATTATCCATTGTTATCAAGCTTATTGTTTTTGAACCTGTACACCCTACCGTTACTTTTTAATGGAATGTCACAGGGCCTTGTACAGGCAGCTTTTCTATACTTATTACTTACTAAAAATAAACGCAGTAGAAATCAAATCTTTTGGCTTAGTCTATCGGCTCTTTTCTTAACATTTTTTCATAGAACGGGACTTTTAATAATTCCTATTTTTTTAATCTACAAATATGTTAAAGTGGGTACAAAAACATACCTCATTGTATTAGTTGTGGTGGCAGTCTTAAAACTATTCAATGTAGACATGATTGTTTTTGAGATTCTCTTAAAGTACATTTTCTCCGACGACTTAATCCAAGTTTTACAACTTTACAATTCAAAATATGAGCTTCCAAACACAACAGTACAAATCGTATATAGGTTGTTTTTAATTTTACCGATGTTTTTATCTATACGACACATTCAAAATAGCATTAGATTTAGGCAAATATTTTTATTGTACTTTATTGGCTTTGTTGCGTTTATAACTTTTGATTTTTTAGGCTTGTTTATGGCAAGAATCAATCTGTTTTTTAGGATTTTAGAGATCTTTTTAATCCCTTATGTAATATGGGTATCCCCGAAACACGTTAAGCCATTACTGTTTTTGTATTATATTATACTAACCACTTATGTATTAATTAGCAATTTTTCTAAAACAGCTTATTATCCATATAAATCTATAATTGAATTAATATTTTGAAACCAAACCCTTTAGTAAGCGTAGTCATACCAACACACAATAGGTCTTCTTATTTAAAGAATGCTATAAATAGTGTGTTAAACCAAACCTATACCAACACAGAGATTATTGTGGTTGATGATAACTCAACAGACAACACCAAATTAGTTGTTGAGAGCTTCAAGAACACAAAACTCAGATATATAAAAAACCAAAAAAATTTAATGGCTGCGGGGTCTAGAAATGTTGGAATAAACTTATCCCAAGGAGAAATCGTTGGGTTTTTAGACGACGATGACGAGTGGTATAATGATAAGCTGGCGTTACAGGTTCCATTGTTTTCAGAAGAGAAAGTAGGACTAGTCTATGGCGGAATGAATTTGTTTTTTAAAGAAGAGGGATTAAATTATAATACTCAACCCTCAAAGGAAGGGAACATAATTCGTGATATGCTTATTGAAAATTTTGTAGGCGGAACAGTATCGGTTTTAGTAAGAAAAAATATTCTTGAACAAGAAAAGTTCGACACATCATTTCCAGCAAGAGAAGAGTATGATTTATGGATTAGAGTATTAAAAACTCATGAGGCAAGGTGTATCAAGCGCCCTGTAGTAAAGGCAAATTACAGAAATCAGATTAAGAGGGTTTCTACAAATGTTGACAGCTATGTGAAGGGTATAGAGCTACTAAACAAGAAGCATGAGCGACTGGTTAACGAAAAACTTACGAACAAAGAAAAGAAGAAGAGAAAATCAGAACAACTGTTTTTTTTAGGATCACAGTCTGTTAAAGTTTATAATTTAGGATTAGCCAGAAAGTACTATTTCAAAAGCATTGTTCAAAGACCCTCAATGAAAGCTATTTTCTCTTTTTTAGTGAGCTATTTTGGTGTTAAAACAGTTTTACGATTAAGAGATTTAAAGTCAAAAATTAAATTGAAATGAGAAATGAATTTAACAGCAATGAACGCAAGGTAGCCTCACTTCTTGATCACTTCCCAGAAGCAAAAAAAATAATTAAATTCATATATCAACGAGTTCAATTTATTTTCAATAAAAAAAAATTTAAATACAAGCTTCATGACGCTATTTCTGCTGAAGGTTTTTCTGCAAAAGCCAACACTTTTGGGGGATATTATGACAAAGTTTTAATAAACAGTAACAACAGTGTTTTATGTCACAAAATTTCTAAAAAGTCTTTAAATATATGTCTCAATAACAAGATTCTCGACAAATCAGAGTCCTGGAATTACCAACAGGGAAGTATGCTGTCTTTCATAACAGACGACACAATAATTTACAATGTGTTTGAAGACAACCAATATAAAAGTGTTATAAGAGAGATATCCTCAAGCAAAAAAACCATTATCGACCACCCAATTTACACCATATCTAAATCGGGAGACTTTGCAATAGGCATTAATTTCGAGAGATTAGGAAAAAACAGACCTGATTATGGATATTTCAACAGAAGCAACCCAACAATTCCAGCAGATTATGAAGACGGGATTTTTAAATATAATTTTTCAAATAATCAATATAAATTAATTCTGACTCTGGAAGAGTTAAAGGCGTTTAACACTATTGAATCAATGAATGGTGCTGAACATTGGGTTAATCATATTATGATAAACCATAACGAAAAAAGATTCATGTTTCTACATCGTTGGTCAACAAAAAAAGGTAAAATAAATTCAAGGTTAATAACTTCAGATTGTAATGGTTCCAACCTCTACTTACTAGCAGATGAAAAAATGGTCTCTCATTGTTGTTGGAAAGATTCAAAAACCATTATAGGATGGATGAGAAAAAACGGTAAAGACGCATACTATGAATTAATTGATCGGACCAACACTTGCAGTTCAATTGCAAGCGGCGTTTTAACACAAGACGGCCACCCAAGTGTTTCAAAAAGTGGCGAATGGCTTTTGACAGACACATATCCAGATAAGTCAAGAATGTCAAAATTATTATTATTTAACCTGGTTGATAGTCGTTTAATTGAAATAGGTAGATTTTTTTCACCACTAAAGTGGGATGTTACAAAAAGGTGTGATTTACACCCACGGTTTTCAGAAGATAACAACAGAATATCCTTTGACAGTGAACACGAGGGGTTTCGCGGGATGTACATTGTCGATATACACAATTTAATTTAAACATATGACTTCCCCAGAAATTAGTGTAATAATGTCTGTTTACAATACAGAAAGATATTTGGAAGAAAGTATAAAAAGTATTTTAAATCAGACGTTTAAAAATTTCGAATTTCTTATTGTTGATGACAAATCATCTGACGGGTCATTAAACATATTAAAACGATATTCATTGATAGATAAAAGAATTCAAATTTTTGAAAACCCAAAAAATGTTGGATTAACCAAGAATTTAAACTTCTTAATTTTAAAATCAAAAGGGAGGTTTATTGCAAGAATGGATGCTGACGATATCTCACTTAATGACAGGCTAGAAAAACAAAGAGAATATCTTTCCAAAAACCAAGTGGACTTAATAGGCTCCTCTTCAATAGAGATTGACGGAAACGGACAAAAAATAGCAATAAAAAGGTATCCTTTAACTCATAAAGCCGTTATGAAGAAGTCCCTCAAGGCATGCCCTATTCTTCACCCTACAGTTTTTGCTAAAGCTAAAGTTTTCAAAGAAAACCATTACGATGAGAACTATAAGACATGTCAAGACCTTGAACTTTGGTTCAGACTTCTCAAAAAAGGAGTAATTATTGAAAACATAAGTGAACCTCTTTTATTGTTTAGAAGAGATAATGAGTTTTTGAAAAGAAGAGGTTTAAAAAAGGGGATTTTAGAGTTAAGGATATATTTTAAAGGAATCTGGGATCTCAAACCTTTTTCTGCCGCATACATTTTCCCAATAGCCAGGCTAATTATTAGAGCCTTCCCCAGCTGGGCCCTAAAAATTATATATAACTCCAAGATAAGACTCTAGTTTGTAATTAAGGAGTTTATCCAAACCAAAAATTATCTCTTATAAAACCTATAATTAACGGATAGTAGATTCAAGCTAAAATGAATAATGTAATTTACAATATGCAGCCGATAAACATATATTGAATCACGTTGTATATTATCATTACTTTTGTAAAGCATTAGCGCTCCAGTTTCTGATAAACACTACTTAACCTCTAAAATACACACCAACCCAATGAGGATTGTTTTAATTACGCAAGATGAACCATTTTACTTAAAAGAGAATCTTGACTTTCTGTTTAGTAACCTCCATAGGGAAGCCAAAGTAGCCGGATGTGTATTAACCCAACCTTCACCCTTTGGAAAAAAAGAATCGTTTATAGTAAAGCTTACCAATACATTTAAAATTTTTGGGGCTCGTTTTTTTTTGTACTATTCATTTCAGTACGTGAAATCGTTATTATCTAACAACTCGGTTAAATCGATTCTAAAAAAAAATGATATTCCAACTATTAAGCTCGAGGGGTCAATAAACAATAAATCAAATTTAGAATTGATTTCAGAATTTGAACCGGATTTATTGGTGTCCATATTAGGCAACCAAATTTTCAAAAAACCGCTGATTGATTTAGCTCCTAAAGGTTGTATTAATTTGCATACAGCTTTATTGCCTAAATATCGGGGACTAATGCCAACTTTTTGGGTTCTAAAGAACAACGAAGAGTATACCGGGGTTTCTGTTTTTTATGTAGATGAAGGAATAGACAGTGGGCCAATTATTGTGCAGCAAAAAATAAAAATTGGCAATCAAACTCAAAGACAACTCATTTCAAATACAAAGAAATTAGGTATGGAGTGCATATTAAAAGCGATTGAACTGATAGAAAAAGACCAAGTAGAGTTGATTCCAAACCCAGACTCTGAACAAACCTATTATTCATTTCCAACGAGAAAAGATGTTCTTGAATTTAAACAAGCCAAAAAAAAATTCTTTTGAATGAACATTCTAACTTTTGATATTGAAGAGTGGTTTCATATTCTAGATAATGACTCAACGAAAACATATAAGCAATGGGACAACTATGAAAAAAGAATCCATTTTAATATGGATAAAATTTTCAACCTCTTAGATAAAAATAAGTTAAAAGCAACTTTTTTTATAGTCGGGTGGATTGCTCAAAAATATCCTGAAATTGTTAGAAAAATTGACCAACAAGGATTTGAAATCGGCTCTCACACCCACATGCATCAGCTTATGTATGAACAATTACCAAATGAGGTGTCAGAAGATTTAAAAAAATCTATAGGCGTTCTAGAAAATCTTACAGGAAAAAAAGTTAGAAGTTTCAGAGCCCCAGGGTTCTCAATCACTGAAAAAAATAAATGGGCATTTGAGATTCTTGCTAATCATGGCATAACGCACGACTGCTCCATTTTTCCTGCAGGCAGAGCTCATGGAGGACTTCCAAGCTTCTCAAAAGCCATTCCATCAATTTTATCATATAAAGGGGTTCAAATGAAAGAGTTTCCAATTAATACCATTAGCACCCCTTTTGGCCCATGGATTTTTTCTGGAGGAGGATATTTTAGACTTACGCCATACAAGCTTATTAATTATTTCACATCGAACTCAGACTATATCATGACTTATTTTCACCCAAGGGATTTTGATCCAGAACAACCAATGATTAGTGGGCTATCAAAATTTAGAAAGTTTAAATCTTATGTTGGTCTAAAAAAATGTATGGTAAAGCTAGAAAAGTGGGTTACGGAATTTGATTTTATAGACTTAGATCAAGCAGATAAAAATATAAACTGGGGAAAAGCGCCAAGGGTATTAATACGATAAATTATATTCCTCTCCTTTTGATAAATTTACAAACACCACAAAAAGCATAAACGGTAAAGGGGACTCGTATATGCCACCAGCAAAACAAGCCACTAATAATGGTATTGACCAAGACCAACCAGGAACCATTCTATAAAAATATGTTCCAGCTAAAATCACACCCAAAACCCCCGAAAATATATATAAGTCAAAAGGCATCATTTCAACTCGAATAGGGTATCTGCTACGCCCCCCCACTATCCAATCAACAAAAAAAGCCCTTATTTCTGCATCAAAAAATAATTCATAAATATTTTCATTTCTTAAAGAAAAAATCACTCCCCACACTCCGTGATTGGTGTATACTTTCTCCCAAAAGGGAATAAAACCCACTACAATAGGCATCCATACAGGAGCAGAAATTATCCCTGCCACACTACTAATTAGAATGATTGTCCGAAGTAAAGTAGTTTTTATGATCATAATCATAAAAATTAGTAATAGATACAATATCCCAGCTTTTTGTCCCAGTAACAACAATGCCGATACAAATAGAAAAACACTCACCCAATCTTTATGCTCTTTCTGAAGTATATAAATTAAAAGAATTCCATAAGAAGTACAGTGAAAGTTTAAGTGCCACAACAACCCGCTATACCCCCATCGACCAGACAATGGATAGCTCTCAAAAAGAGAAACACCAAACAATGCTCCAGAGATGATGAAAACAGCATTGATTGTTAAAAAAATAAGTAGTTGATTAACAAAAACACCCCCATAGTGATTTGCTTTTTCCAAAACCGACCACACCCCCCAAAACAGCAAGGGCATTGTGAACTTTGCAGTATAGTAGCCTTGACTTTTGGTAAGGCTTTCCACAAGGCTGTAATCATGATGACCCCAAGCAAATCGAAATTCGTTAATCAAGAATATAAGCACAATACCACCCCAACACCAAAACACATAGCGGGGTATTTTTTTCCGTAAAAACCAAGCACTCATAAGAATAACTACATAAGCTAATCCAAATAAAACCCCTTCACCAATTTTAAGCTCTGTCCAACGATTATCTAGGTAAACGAAAGAAAGTTTTTGTAAAAAACGGTTAAGCAAAAAATAGCTTGTTAATATCACTAACACCCAATAATAAAACCGTGCACTTTCAAACACATTCACTCTGGCACTATGGATCAATCGTTGTAGCATCTATTGTAAAACGTTTAACGAGTTCAACTATTGTTGTTTTTTAGGACAACCTTTTTGGGTCGAATCGTGGGGGAGCTCGCACCACCCCACTCCAAAACCTTTTGGTTTGGAAATAACCGCCTTGCCAAATCCAGCCATGTCATTGCCTCGCCACCGCAATAATGCGAAATGCCTTTTGCAAGCTGTTGGTTAGCAATTCCGCTTAGCAAATGGGCAGCCAAATCTTCTGCTCGTGTCGGACAGCCCTTTTGGTCTGCTGTGACTTGTAGTGTTTTTCCAGCATCGATCTGGGCTTGGAGTTTGGTGTAAAAGTTATTGCCATATTGAGAATATAACCAAGAAGTACGCACAACCGAATACGTACCGCCTACGGCCTGTATGGCCTGTTCACCAGCTAGTTTACTTGCGCCATAGACGTTCAGCGGGTTGGGGGTATCGGACGGCATGTAGGGTCTGTCAAGTGTACCGTCAAACACATAGTCGGTTGAAATGTGCACAAGCCAGCACCCGTGTTGTTTACAGGATTTGGCAAGGGTCTCAACTGCTATTTCATTTATCGCATAGGCGAATTCTTTATTGGATTCTGCACCATCTACATCAGTATAGGCAGCAGCGTTGATACAAACAGCAAAGGATTGTGTAGCAAACACTTTGTTTACCTCCTCGGCATTGGTAATGTCTAGCTCACTTTTGTCCATTAAGACAAGCGCAAGATTAGAATCTTTTGCAGCCTCTTGTAAGGCAAGCCCCAACTGCCCATTGGCGCCAGTTACTAATACCCGCCTCATGAGTTGAGGTCTTTAAGAAAGGAAAGTTTTTGATCTTTTTCAGAAAGTATGGGATTGTCCACTTGCCAGTCAATGCCCAAGTCGGGGTCGTTGTAGCGAATGCCACTTTCGGCTTGTGGGTTGTAAGCTGAATCAACCTTGTACTGTACAATCGCTCGTTCGCTAAGCACACTGTACCCATGAGCAAAGCCCTTAGGTAAAAATAATTGGATTTGGTTTTCTGCGGAAAGCTCCACACCAAACCATTCTCCATAGGTGGATGAATTTGCGCGGAGATCCACTGCTACATCATAGATATTGCCTTGCACCACCCGGATGAGTTTGGCCTGTCCATGCGGATCGTTTTGCAGATGTAAGCCCCGAACAACACCCTGATGAGAAACCACTTCATTGTCTTGGATAAAATCGATTGAAAGGCCGGTTTGTTCCGCAAAAACACCTTTTTGAAAACTCTCGACAAATTGCCCTCGCGAATCCGCATGCACCTTGGGCGTGAGCAACCAACTGCCTGTGATGGGTCCTGGCTTACTGTTCATCGATCCACCGTTTTAGATATTTGCCATATTCCGCTTCCTTATAGGTAGAGGCGAGTGCTTTGAGTTGGGGGAGATCGATAAACCCTTGTTTATAAGCTGCTAGTTCTGGAGAACCCACCAATACCCCTTGTCGACTTTGAATGGCTTCGACAAAGGCATGGGCTTTGGACAAGCTTTGTACGGTTCCGGTATCTAGCCAAGCGGTGCCTTGTTCTAGGATTGCGACACGTAGGCGATCTTCTTTCCAATAGGCATTGTGAATGTCTGTGATTTCAAGTTCGCCTCTTGCACTCGGGTTGACTTGCTTTGCTTTTTCTACTACAGTATGATCAAAGAAATAAAGACCAGGAATCGCGAGGTTGGATTTTGGACTTTTAGGCTTTTCTTCTATGGATTTCACTTCTCCATTGGCATCGAGCTCCACGATTCCATAACGCTCAGGGTTTTGTACATGCGTACCAAAAATCACCCCCCCGGTAAAATCAGCAGATGGACTTTGTTTTTGAATGGCACTTCCGTAAAAGAGGTTGTCCCCTAAGATAAGCGCAACCGAGTCTATTCCAATAAAATCAGCCCCAATCAAAAAGGCTTCTGCCAGCCCGTTTGGTTTTGGCTGAACAGCATAGGAAAATGAACACCCCAACGAACTTCCGTCACCCAAAAGGGCTTGAAAGCTGTCTTTATCCTTTGGTGTCGTGACGATCAAAACTTCTGAAATCCCTAGTGAAAGTAGGGTGGACAAGGGGTAGTACACCATCGGTTTGTCGTATACAGGTAACAGTTGCTTACTCACCGTTTTTGTGATCGGGTATAAGCGTGAGCCCGTTCCACCAGCAAGGAGTATTCCTTTCATTTGTTGTCTAGATAAGCGGAGATAGTTTTTTCAATTCCTTCGTCCCAATTTGTTTTTGGAGACCACCCCAATGTTGACTCCAGTTTGCTAGGGTCAATCGCATAACGAAAGTCATGCCCAGGGCGGTCAGTCACAAAAGTAATCAACTTTTCGGCAGTGCCGAGATCTTGATCAAGCCGACGATCATAAGCCCGACAAAGTGCCTTAGCGACATCAAGATTTGATCGTTCACAACGCCCTCCGACAAGGTAAGTTTCTCCAAGATTGCCATGATGAAAAATGACATCCATTGCCGAAACATGATCTTCCACATATAACCAGTCTCTCACATTTAATCCGTCTCCATAGATCGGAAGGGGTTGATTTTTTTGTAGACACGACAACAAGGTAGGAATCAATTTTTCAGTGTGTTGATCAGGACCATAGTTGTTGCTGCAATTGGAAATCACATAGGGCAAGTCATAGGTCTCTCCATAAGCTCGCACCATATGGTCTGCACTTGCTTTTGAAGCTGCATAAGGTGACCGTGGCTGATAAGGGCTTTTTTCCGTAAAGACACCTTCTTTTCCCAAAGACCCATAGACTTCATCGGTACTGATGTGATAGAACCGATGGTTGTTTCCTTTTTTCCAATGTGTACGACAGGCATTGAGCAGGTTCATCGTGCCAACGACATTGGTTTCGGCAAAAGGCATTGGTCCTTCGATAGATCGATCAACATGTGACTCCGCTGCAAGATGAATAACGGCATCAAATTTATGCGTAGAAAACAAACTGTCAAGCAGAGATGAGTCATTGATGTTTCCATCCACAAACTGATAATTTGGGGCATTGTTTACATCATCCAAACGCGATAAATCAGCGGCATAAGTCAGCGCATCCAGATTGATAAGAGTATAATCGGGATAGCTTCTCACAAGATGTCGAACCAAATGAGACCCGATAAACCCAGCACCGCCTGTTACTAATATAATCATACGTTCAAAATAGATAACGAAAGAGTTGCTTCAAAAGTACAAATCATTTTTTGAGCAGGTCGTATGCAATTTTTTACTTTTGCCAGCGTTTAATCATTGTATAACACCAACCATACCCTATTTGGAATCTCTACTCAAGCGGAGTTTTGACGTATTGTTTGCCTTGACACTTCTGTCTTTGGTCATGTCTTGGCTTGTACCCGTATTGTGGGTATTGAATCTTTTTGTCGGCGGAGGACCATTATTTTTTAGCCATCAGCGTGAAGGGAAAGACCGCAAATTGTTTTGGTGTTATAAGTTTAGAACATTTCCCAGAAATGCCGTTCACCCAAAGCCAGGAGAACCGATGACCACCCCAATTCCTTGGTTGGGTACTTTGCTTCGCAACTCGGGAATCGATGAACTTCCGCAAGTCCTGAATATCTTAAAAAGAGAAATGTCTGTTGTTGGTCCCCGACCACATCTACCAGAATATAACGCGTATTATCAGAGTGTAGTCGGACAAGAAGAGATGGATAAGCGTCACAACGCCCGTCCAGGACTGACAGGACTGGCCCAAATCCGAGGATACCGAGGGGACACACCCAACAGCGCTTCTATTCATAATCGAATCAATAGCGATATTGAATATATCAACAGGAAATCTTTCCTTTTAGATCTTGAAATTATTACGATTTCATTATGGATACTGATCCGCGCCGCGGTTCGGCGAATTTTTAATTAGTCAACCGCCAATCTGCAAGCGACAAATTCCTATTTTTGCCAAAAACAAGCATGAAGGTACTTCTATTGGGAAGCGGTGGCCGTGAATACACATTCTGTCACCAACTGGCAAAAAGCCCACATCAACCACAGTTGTTTATTGCACCTGGCAATGCAGGAACTGCACAGTTTGGCACAAATATCGAGGTGTCCCCCACAGATTTTGAAGGGCTTAAACAAGCGGTTTTAATGCATCAAATCGAACTGATTATTGTTGGTCCAGAAGTCCCACTGGTGGAAGGGGTGGTTGATTTTTTTGCTGCGGATCAAGAGCTCGCACATATCCCTGTGATTGGGCCTCCTAAACAAGGCGCAGAACTCGAAGGCAGTAAAGAGTTTGCCAAGGCCTTTATGCATCGTCACAATATTCCCACTGCTACTTATCAAAGTTTTACCAAAGACACCCTTGCGGAAGGGCTTGCCTACCTTGAAACCGTAACACCTCCATATGTCCTTAAAGCCGATGGCTTGGCAGCTGGAAAGGGTGTGGTTATTCTCAATGAGCTTGCTGACGCCAAAGCGGAACTCACCGCCATGCTTGCAGATGCGAAGTTTGGAGAAGCCAGTCAGAAGGTGGTGATTGAAGAGTTTTTGGATGGGATTGAGTTATCGTGCTTTGTGCTCACCGATGGTAAGTCCTATAAAATCCTCCCCATGGCCAAGGACTATAAACGCATCGGAGAAGGAGACACAGGGCTCAACACAGGAGGTATGGGTGCCGTTTCACCGGTTCCGTTTGCCGATGAGGCCTTTGTGCAAAAGATCAAAGAGCAGGTTGTAACGCCAACCATGCAGGGACTCCACCAAGACGGAATTCCCTATGTAGGCTTTGTCTTTATCGGATTGATCAAAGTTGGAGAAAATCCCAAAGTGATCGAGTACAATGTGCGTATGGGTGACCCCGAGACCCAAGTGGTCTTACCGCGTATCCAAAATGACTTATTTGAATTGCTACAAGCCACAGCCTCTGGAACGCTCGATAGCGTAAAACTGTCGATAGACAAGCGCTCTGTTTCTACCATAGTTGCGGTTTCAGGGGGTTACCCTGAAAGCTATGAAAAAGGAAAGGCGATTCGTGGGATTGACCCAAGTGATTTTGTTGTCCATGCGGGAACAGCAATGGTTGATGAAGAATTGGTTACGAGTGGTGGACGAGTATTATCCGCAACGGGTATTGGCGCTGATCACAACCAAGCCATCGCACAGAGCTATCAAGCCTTATCCAAGATTGATTTTGAAGGCATATACTATCGAAAAGACATCGGCTTCGACTTATAAAAAGGAATGGGAAGTGGAGTCCGTATCCTCTTCGCCGCTATCGTTGAATTTTTTGAGCTGGCCAATCCAATAGGTCATAGCAGCAAACCCAATCCCCAAAAACACCCAATTTATGCCATTGGCCAAAAACCAACTTGTGAGCTCCAACTCACGCAATAGGTTGAGGGGGATAAATAAGATTTCTTGAAATAAATATGCAATCGCTTCGAAAAAGGCCTTCATTTTTTCAATGTTTGGTGGTACAAAAATAAGGCATACAAACATGAGAAACAACACCTAGTTGTTTGGAGAGTCAGGGGATTACTTTCGACCTAAGATTTTTTCCATTTTCCGACCCTTTGCCAATTCGTCAACCAATTTATCGAGGTATCGGCAGTTGCGATAGACGCCAAATTCTTCGGGGATTTCTTCGATGCGATATCCACAAATCACTCCAGTAATAAGATGTGCGTTTGGGTGGATGTTTGCTTTTTCAAAGAAGCTGGCAAAGGAGACATTTTCTTTGATGAGTTGCTGTATGCTTTGTTCATCAAAACCCGTTAACCATTCAATGACTTGGTTGAGCTCTTTTTGGGTTCTTCCATTTTTTTCCAGCCGGTTGAGGTAAAGGGGGTAGATCGATCCAAAAATCATCTTTCCGATTTTTTCATTTTTTTCTGGGGTGACTTTCATTGTAGATGTTTTTTGATGGAGTGCTATCCAAAGGTAGTATTTTATATAGCACGACAAACTTGATTTTACCTTACTATTGGGGAAACAAGAGAGACCTAGTATATTTGGATAAAAAATCAAATGAAATTGTACAATGACGAGGCACTTAACCCTGTTCTCTACAGTTCAAAACCCGACTAGATGGCCAAGCCAAAACATCTCATGATTTTTCGTTTCTCAGCGATGGGAGATGTGGCGATGTTGGTTCCTGTGTTGCGATGTTTATACGCCCAAAACCAGAACATTCAGATCACATTGGTTACACGAGATCGTTTTGCGCCGATCTTTAAAGAGTTTAGCGAACTCCAGCTGATGGCACCTGATTTTACTGGAACGCACAAGGGACTCAAAGGCCTTTATCGTTTGTATAAAGCGCTCAAACAAACCAAACCTCAACGTATAGCCGATATCCATCACAACTTACGCAGCCGTATACTTCGTTTGTTTTTTAGACTGTCATTTACACCGGTGAAAGCGATTGATAAAGGTGATGCCGAGCGCAAACGACTGACTCACCCGACCAAAAAAACAATGAAACCACTCACCCCACAGCATTATCGTTACGTGGAGGTGTTTTCCCGTTTGGGCTTTGCGCTCGATGTCGATAAGCACGAATTTCCGGTCAAACCAGGTCTTCCAAAATCAAGTTTGGAGATCGACCTTCCAGCCGACAGAAAATGGATTGGGATTGCTCCCTTTGCTGTCCATCCAGGCAAAGTATATCCTCTCGACTTAATGCAAAAGGTGGTGGGTTATCTTCAACAAGAACATTCGGTTTTTTTGTTTGGTCATGGTCCCAAGGAAGCTGCGCAAATCCACGTTTGGGCCAAAGCCTATCCACACGTGATTCCGCATGCTTTGGAGATGCCTTTTTCGGATCAGCTCGATCTCATCGCGAATCTCGATGCCATGATTTCGATGGATTCGGCCAATGGCCATTTGGCAGCCAATTTTGGAGTGCCAGTCATTACATTGTGGGGGATGACACATCCATTTTTAGGATTTTCTGCATTTGGACAAAATAACCACCTTCTTGTTGACCGAGAAAAATTCCCCAAAGTACCCACCTCTGCTTATGGTAAAACGGTGCCCAAAGGCTACCGAGATGCCATGCGGACCATTACCCCAGAAGAGGTCATCGAAATGGTCTTGGAAAAGATCTAGCTATACATCATCAAAGTCAACGATGACCCGCTCAGTTGTACAACTGGCTTGACAGGTCAATACAAGGCCTTCAGCTACCTCACCGTCGGAAAGAATTTGATTGCTGGCCATACTGACCTCACCTTCTTTTACGCGGCCAATACAACTTCCACAAACCCCCCCTTGACAGGAATAAGGAGGATCGACACCAGCGTCGATTGCGGCTTCCAATATGGTCTTGCTTGCATCGGCAGAAAATGGATGTGTTTCATCGTCTAATATCACTTCATATTGCACGAACCCTTCCACCGAACGGTCGATTTCACCACCCCCAGTGAAGTGCTCTACATGAATATTTTCATCACGCACTCCAGAGTCGGAGAGTGCCTGTACAGACGCTTCAATCATTCCAGTAGGCCCACAGACATAAAAATCATCAAAATCCAATTGACTAAACAAGGTGTTTCGTACATAGTTGATGTGAGACATATCGATACGACCAAAAAGGGCATCAGCTGTTTTCTTTCGACTGTAGATATGCACAATTTCAAAGCGTTGCCCGTATGCGGTTTGAAGGGTTTGCAATTCATCCGCAAACATCTTGTCATCTTCCGATCGATTTCCATACACCAACACCACTTTTCCGTCTGTTTCTTTGAGGGCAGTCTTGGCAATAGATAAAATAGGAGTTATTCCACTCCCTGCAGCCAGCAACAAAAGGTTATTCTTTCCGATGGGTTCATAGACAAATCGCCCTTCTGGAGCACCCACTTCTAGGGTGTCACCAACCTTGATTTGCGTATTGGCATAATTGGAAAATAATCCGTTGGGAATGGCTTTTATTCCCACGCGTAAAACCTCTTCGTGCGGCGCACTACAAAGCGAATAGGACCGCCTGACGTTCTCACCAGCAATGGTGTGAGACAAGGTAAGGTATTGCCCTGCCTTGAACGAAAAGGGTTGTGCAAGCTCATTTGGTATGGAAAACGAAATGGCAACAGCATCATCAGTCAGACGCTGTACCCCCTTAACTTGTAAAGGATGGAATCCAGACATAGCGAATTTTTTTACAAACATATAAAAATGATATCTTTGGGAGTCCAAAAAAACCCGATGTTTCTTCGATTACTGCAACTACAATGGAAATCTTATCGCCGCTCTGCCGCATTTACATCGGGCGTGATTACTTCTGTTTTTTACCTATTTGGGATGCTGTATTTTATCGGCATGTTCACGCTTTTGGGCTATGGGAGCTTTTATGTATTAGATGAAGAAATGGGGGTTGACCCCTTGCGCTTTATCAATCAATACATGATTTATGGAACCTCTTTCTGGATTGTTTGGCGCTATTTTATTCAAAAAATGCCAGTTCTAAATATTCAGGCCTTGATGACCTTACCGATCAAATTGAATACCATTGTCCATTACGCACTCGGGCGAACGATATTTTCATTTTTTAATGTCTCAAACGCGTTTTTCTTTATACCCTTTTCCGTTGTTTTGGTCAATAACGGATATCCATTTTCTCAGGTATTGAGCTGGCATTTGGCAATAGTAGCGATTGTCTTTTGCACCAACTATATCAATATCCTGATCAACGATCGCAACGATTTGTTTTATGCAGTTGCGGTGATTTTGGTTTTGTTTGCCGTTTTTCAGAGCTACGATATTTTTGATATTACAGTCTATATGGGCCCAGTATTTGACAGCTTTTACAACGAACCAATCTACACCCTGATTCCCTGGCTGGTACTGTTATTGGTGTACCGATTGACCTTTACTCATTTTAAGAACAGAATGTATCTCGATGCAGGACTACAGGTGGCCAAGAAAGAGGCACAACAGATTCAATTGGGCTGGCTCAATCGTTTTGGACGAACAGCAATTTTTATCAAAAACGACATTAAACTCATTTTGAGGAACAAACGCTCCAAAATGACACTTTGGATTTCTCTGATGTTTTTATTTTATGGACTTCTATTTTTTACAGACTCATCAGGGGGCTTATATGAGGGTCCTGTCTGGAAAATTTTTGCTGGAATTTTTGTCTCGGGGGGTTTTTTGTTCACCTTCGGGCAATATGTACCGAGTTGGGACAGCGCCTACTACCCTTTGATGATGAGCCAAAACATCGCCTATCGAGAGTACCTCAACGCCAAGTGGTCTATGATTACAATTGCTACTGCTGTCAGCACCCTATTGGGGAGTTTTTATATGTTGTTTGGTTGGGACGTATATGCTGCGATCCTTACAGGAGCGATTTATAATATTGGAATCAATGGGTACTTGGTACTGCTTTCGGGGGCCTATATCAAAACCCCAATCGATTTGACATCGACCAAAAAACCCTTTGGTGACAAGCAGGCATTTAATGCAAAGACCTTGCTCTTGACTTTACCAAAACTGTTTTTACCAATGGTTCTTTATTTTGTGGGGAGTCTTTTTGGAGGGGAATGGGCTGGTTATATGACAGTCGCTTGCACAGGAATTCTCGGATATTTCTTAAAAAACAAGGTCTTCGACTTGATAGAGACGCTGTATAAAACAGAAAAGTACAAAACCCTAAATGCATATAAACAAAGCACATGATTCGAATTGAACAATTGACAAAACGCTACGGAGACACGACTGTTCTCAACATTCCTGAAATGGATATTCCCAAGGGTCAAGTTTTTGGACTTGTGGGAAACAACGGGGCAGGAAAAACAACTTTGTTCAGTCTGCTACTCGACTTGATCCAAGCTACGGAAGGCACAGTAACGATTGACCAGGTTGATGTGAGTACTTCAGAAGACTGGAAGACAAATACCGCTGCCTTTTTAGACGATAGCTTTTTAATCGGCTATTTGACTCCGGAGGAGTATTTTTATTTCATAGGCGAATTGCGCAAGGTTTCAAAAGAGGATGTTGACGAATTACTGGCTGGGTATGCTGATTTTTTTAATGATGAGATTCTAAACAAAAAGAAATATATCCGTGACTTGTCGAAAGGAAACCAAAAGAAAGTGGGCGTGGTTGCAACCTTTATTGGCGATCCCGAACTCCTGATTCTCGACGAACCCTTTGCCAATCTAGACCCTACAACACAAATTCGGCTCAAAGAACTTTTGACCGAAAAAGGAAAAGATACAAACACAACCATCCTGATTTCGAGCCATGACATTCAGCATGTGACGGAGGTTTGTGAACGCATAGCGGTCTTGGAAAAAGGGGAAATTGTTAAAGACCTACAAACCACAGCGAAAACATTAAAAGAACTCGAGGCGTTTTTTACCAAATAAACAAGATGAACCCCATACCAAACCGCCAAAATAAGAGTTTTATCTACATGAAACATGTGTTTATTGTAGCGATTGTATTTCTTGTTTTTGCCAGTTGTTCAACGCGCAAGGATCGAGCGGTAAACAGGGCCTATCATCAAACGACCACCAAATTTAATGTACTCTTCAACGGAGAGGAAGCCATTGCTGCTGGAATCGAAGCAGAAATCGCATCTCACCAACCCAATTTTTGGCAGCAGTTGCCTGTAGAACCCTTTCCTTTAGTAGATTTGTTTACCCTCAGCCCTAAAGAAAATGCCAACTTTTCAAGAGGAGAAGAAAAAGCGGTAATCGCCGTGCAAAAGCACAGCATGCAGTTTGGCAACGAACAGCGCAATCAACAAATTGACGAGGCCTATATGTTGCTCGGCAAGGCACGCTATTACAACGGTAGATACCTCCAAGCCCTAGATGCTTTCAATTATATCATTGACCAGCTGCCAAACACAAGTAGTGTAAATAAAGCCCAACTTTGGAAAGCCAAAGTCTTTATTCAGCTTTTACAAGAACAACGTGCCATTACAATTTTTAAGGAGCTACTGTCCAACTCCGAACTCACTTTAGCAGAATCAGCCGATGCGTCTGCCTATTTGGCAAAGGCACACCTTGCCCTCAACCAACCGCAACAAGCTACCCAACCACTTTACAATGCAGCCGCCTTTACAAAAGACAACGCTACCCGCGCACGATACTATTATCTTCTCGGACAATTGTATGATAAACTCGAACACCGCGACTCGGCAGCGATTGCCTACCAAAGGGTAATCGATCTCAATCGACGGATTCCCAGAACCTATTGGATACATGCGAAGCTAAATCAGTTAAATACCAGCCAATCGGATGAAGAAACCGTCCAGAAACAATACGGTAAGTTGACCAAAAACGAGGAAAACAAACGCTACTTGGATAAAATACATTTTAGTTATGCACTATACAGCTTGTCAATCCATGACACCCTTTTTGCCAAAGAGTTGATCAATGCAAGCCTGCGAACCAACACCAAAGACAAGATTTTAAAAGGGTTGGCTTATGAAACCATGGGGAATGTGCTTTTTGAAGAAAATCAATTTGTCCTTTCTGGGGCATACCTCGACAGCACCTTGCAAGTCTTGCCTCCTAAAACACGTAAGTATCGAAAAATCAAACGCAAAAGAGACAAGCTCAACGACATTATTGACTATGAGACCACTCGACAAACCACAGACAGCTTGTTGGTTCTAATCGATAAAACCCCAGAGGAGCAAACCGCCATATTTGAATCTTATATCAAAGCCCTCAAAACAGCAGATTCACTTCAACTTGTCCAACAAGAACGACAACAGCAATTGGCTGCCAACACTTCTTTTTTTGACAGTGATTTTTATTTTTACAACCGATCGGCTCGGACTCGCGGAGAGAGTGAGTTTTATCGCATTTGGGGGAATATCAAAAAAACAGACAACTGGCGCTATTCGAGTTTGCAATCTGTTGCATTCACACCAGATGAAAGTGCGCCTGAAGATGAAGTTGAGGAGAAACCACTTGACCCCCGTTATATTGTTGAGACCTACACAAGTCAGATTCCGCCACCCGAAGCCAAAGACAGCTTAAGTCAAGTGCGCAATGCGGCCTATTTTGACGCAGGCCTGGCATACAAAGAACAGTTTGGGGCCTACCCTCAAGCCAAAGACCGATTGCAAACGCTCCTGTCTCTAGACACCGAATACAATTTGCCGTCTTTATACCACCTTTATCAAATCGAGTTGGAAACAGCTGGAGACCAAGCAGCGGCTTATAAAAACCGCATTATCACAGAATACCCAGACTCTCAATACGCCATGATCCTTCAAAACCCCGAGGCCATGGAAGAAGCGCTGAGCCGTTTTGAGGAACGATACACAGCGCTTAAAGACCGTTTTAAAGCCCAAGCTTTCGAAGAGGTCATCGATGAGTGCTTTACGGCTATGCTTTCGTTACAAGACGAGACCTTGCGCTCGCGTTTTGCCTTGTTACGGGCTCATGCAATCGGTCGATTGGATGGCATGACGGCATATCAAACGGCCTTGTCTGAAGTCGCAATTTCGTTTCCCAA
>Ga0213865_10000221_pt1 | contig 38266 bp, 31 predicted proteins | sample PICome_6_FD_160100 | JGI IMG/M metagenome (GOLD analysis project Ga0213865, IMG submission 160100) | Coastal seawater microbial communities near Pivers Island, North Carolina, United States - PICO282 | ecosystem: Environmental > Aquatic > Marine > Coastal | place: USA: North Carolina...
TTTCAGTTCTAGGAAGTTTAGTGTTCTTTGGTATTGGTTGGTGGTTCGCGTCAGCTTTTTCCGGCGTAATGTACGGTACCTATGAGGTTGGAACTACCCCTGATTTTCTCGACACCGACTTATGGACTGCATGGTTCAATTCTCAAGGTTGGGTTTTGAAACCCTGGATGATAGCGTCGTTCGTGACTTTTATCGCGGCCCTATTACCTTTGCCGCACAAACTCTATGGTTTAGCCGCCGGTTTGAGCGGCTTTGGCTTCATTAACTTTATGCTAGCTTCGATATTTGGGAAAATAGTTCGTCATGGAGTCATATTTTTTGCTGCGTGTAAATCATTCGGTTGGTTAGCGCTCTGGATACACGGGAGATCAAAAGGACCACCGAAATGGCTTAGCTGGATTAAGCCTTAGTAGTTAATAGCTGTTGGCTATCGAACGATAAACCAATCTCAACTTTGGAAATCTAGTTGATTGCGGAGATTTCCTTGGCATTCTCTATTTTTTTGACTTTGAAGCTGCCTTGGCTCGCTGCCTCTCTGTCTCTGCTTCTTTCTTTTCCTCCGACTCAGTTTTCGTACCGCGAGTGATGACCATTTGCTGAAGCACAGAAAGAAAATTGTTCCACGTCCAATAAATTACCAAACCCGCAGGGAAAGTAGCCATAAAGAACGTAAAGATTACGGGTAGAAAGCGCATAACCATGGCTTGCGTTGGATCTGTGGGAGCTGGTGACATGCGCTGCTGCCATACCATAGTGAGGCCCATAGCAATGGGCCAAACGCCAACAGAGAGCACGGCAAGCAATCCGCCAGTTTGTAATATTACTGGCAACTCAAAAGGCAGAAGACCGAACAAATTCATCCAGGAAGTAGGATCGCCTACGGACATATCCTGTATCCAACCAAAGAAAGGAGCATGTCGGATCTCGAGCGTATTAAAAATCACTTTATAAAGCGCAAAGAAAATTGGGATTTGCGCAAATAAAGGAAGACACCCTGCCATAGGATTCGCGCCCTCTTCCCTATACAGCGCCATTGTCGCCTGACTCATTGCTTGTCGGTCATCACCATGCTTCTCCTTGAGCGCTTCCATTTTTGGCTGAAGCTTCTTCATACGAGCCATAGACCGAAACCCGTTATTAGCAATTGGGAACAAAAATGCCTTGATAATCACAGTGATAATCAAAATTGCGACACCAACATTACCAACAGCATCGCTAAGCCAAACCAAGGCTGCTGTAAGTGGCATAGTAAAGTACCAGAACCAGCCAAAATCTATCGTAAATGCAAATTGCTCTGCATCAACAGATGCCTCATATTTGCGAAGCAGGTCTAGCTCCTTAGGGCCTGCAAAAAGATCAAATTGGAACTCAACAGGGTTGCCAGCTGCAAGTATTACAGGCTGGCCTCCCACCGCATTGGTAAGATTGGTCTGAAAATAACCAGAATCTTCGATGTAATCATACGATGCAACTGCCGCAAAACTTGGATTACGTATTAAAGCTGACATGAAGTACTTATCCGCTAACGCTATCCAATCGCTTCCTGCAGGCTGAGCGGTGCCAGAATCCGCAATCTGATCGTAGGCCTGACGTTTGACACGATTTTCATCAAAGTATGCAAGCCCTTGGCGAGCAGTCCAAATTGTCTCGACACCGGGCATCCGATTGAACTTCCCTAAGGAGTCAACTTCTCCTTGGCGCAAATTTCGGCCACCGAGCAACAATGCCTGGGGCTCATCAACAAGCGACTCCGCACGCATTTTAACACTATAAAGATATTGGTCTTTAAGCTGGTAGGAAACTTCAACTACTGCAGTGTCTAAGTTTGTACTTCTTAATACTACAGAACTACTATCTGACTGAACCTCCTCAAAAATCAAATTCGCTGGAACCAAGCCCGTGGTGGTTCCAACACGAGCATACGGTTGGAACATGTATGCTAACTCACCCTCATCAAACTGGAAGAGGGACACTTCGGGGCTATTTTCTGAGACATCCTCGCGATAATCGGTCAGGGTTTGGCTAAAGAACAAGCCTGAAGAAACATCTATCACCCCATGAGCTACTTCGCGGCCGTCTTTATCTACACTGTTAATCTCTGAGGCGCCTGACTGGCCAAACCGACTCAATAGTGTGTTTGATACTCTGTTAAATGTTGCAGAGGACTCTTCTATTTTAACCGCCGCCTGATCGTCCTGGGGAGATTCTACTGAAATGGGTGGAGCCAAGAGAAAGTACGCCACATATAGCAAGCCAATTAAAGCCATAGCCGTAATCATATTCGACATCGGTACTTGGCCCTGAGGGCCGCCGGGTTGGTTAAACATAGGTCTGTTTACTCTTTTTCTGCATCGGTTACTTTTGGCACTGGATCAAAACCACTGCCACCGAAAGGATGGCAGCGGATAACACGACGCACAGTTAAATAAAGCCCCAACATTACGCCGTGACGAGCTAAAGCTTCTAATCCGTAAAGACTACAGGTAGGCTGGTAACGGCAGGACCGACCAACAAATGGCGAAAATGAATAACGATAAGCGTAGATAAAAAGCGCTAAAAACCTTGCTGGCCATGACATGTGGCGCCATAAATCTGCGGCAGAAGTCTTATCGATGTAATCGGCGTTACACATTTCTAGAAGACTTTGAAGTTAAGACCTGATTAAGGGCTTTGCGCAGGTCTTCATCTAATTTTGCAAAGGGGGATCCCACGGAACTTCTGCGAGCTATAATAACAAAAGCCCATCCAGTTGGTGCTAATTTTGGAAGCACCTCCCGACTTAGGGCAGTTAGTCTGCGCTTAGCCCGGTTGCGTGCGATTGCGTTCCCTACTTTTTTCGACGCAGTAAAGCCGAGGAAAATTGCATCAGCCAAGTGAGGTTGCCGTGCAATTATTTTAGCCCTCGTTTGCTCGACTTCGCGCAACGGCAATGCCTGGAGAATCAAAGTTGGCCGCACTGCTTTGTTACCTTGCGCGGCTAACTTCAAAAATTGAGGGCGGGTTTTCAGCCGCACCAATGCAGGAGCGGCAGTCATCGACCGGTTTTAAGCAGACAGGTTCTTCCGGCCTTTGCTGCGACGAGCAGCTAACACGCGACGACCACCAACAGTGGCCTTGCGGGCGCGGAAGCCGTGGCGACGCTTGCGCACCAGGCGGGAGGGTTGATAGGTACGTTTGACCATGATCTAAACCTTATAGAATTCTTCTAGCTCCAACGGAATCGCGAAGCTTCACACGTGATTGCGGGGCCCTAGTGCCTCCTGCACATTTCGTCAACATTACTTCTTAGCTTCTAACTCAGACAAACGGGCTTCTAGTGCTTCGTTTTCTTCACGAGCCTTGGAGGCCATCGCTTGAACTATCTCAAATTCCTCACGTGTTACCAAATTCATATCCGCCATCGCACGCTCCATACGTTGTTGGAAAAGTGTTTCAACTTCAGATTTCATTCCATTGAGCGCTCCCATTGCACCTCCTGCCGCGCGAGCCAGATCATCGAAAAAGCGGTTATCTGTTTGCATGGTGTTAGTTTCCCTGTTTTTTAAGCCTGATAACTATATAGGAAGATCAAAATTCCTTAAAAGGCAGCGTTTAAAAAAAGAAGCCGATGTACAGATTTGATTATCCTATCTGGATCGATCCCGTAATTATCACTGTCGGGCCTGTCCAGTTAACCTGGTATGCTTTAGCTTATATGGGAGGCTTGCTTGCTGGCTGGCTTGTAATACGCGCACGTGTATCAGCCGACAGGTTTTCTTTGTCCCCATCAGATGTTGATGACTTGCTAGTTTATGTCCTTCTTGGTGTTATTGTAGGAGGGAGGATAGGTAATTTCCTGTTTGGTTGGGGCTACGATGCAGGAAGCTATACCGAGCAATTAAAGTCGATGTTCTGGCCCATCCAGGTGATGCCCGATGGAAGCCGTATGTTGGCAATTACCGGTATGTCATTCCATGGCGGGTTTCTCGGAGTTGTCGCTGCGACACTGATTTTCTGGGTTAGAAGAAAGAGAGTTTTCTCATTAATGAGACTAGCAGATTACCTCGCTCTAGTAGCACCAATCGGACTTTTTTTTGGCCGAATAGCCAATTTTATCAATCGTGAGCTTTATGGGCGCTCCGTAGAGCCTAACTCCGCTATTGGTATAAATTTCTACCCCGAAGGCAATCCACCGTACATGCAAGCGCAGTTAGAAGCCTGTTTAGCGAACAATCCAGCGATTAGTCAGAAATGTTATGAGGCTTTTGATCTTACCGTTTACCGACACCCAAGCCAGCTTTATGAGGCCTTTGGAGAAGGCCTGTTGCTTCTTGCCATTATTTGGTGGCTCTATCAGCTGCCCCACGTAAAAGAAAAAGCTGGTTTGCTTACAGGAGTATTCATTACGGGATATGGAGTCATAAGAACAGCCGTTGAATACGTGCGGTCTTTTGACCCTGTAATTGGCCTAGACTATCTTGGGCTTAACCGCTCTCAAGAATTAAGCCTACCTATGATAGTCATTGGTATTTTACTTATGTTTTGGGCCAGTCGTCGTGACACACCTTAAGGATCTTTTAAACAAACACATTGCGGCAACTGGGCCACTAGGAATAGATACGTTTATGCAGCTTGCTCTGCATCATAACCCACATGGATATTACTTCAGAGGAACAGGAATAGGGCGTTCAGGCGACTTTATTACCGCCCCAGAAGTGAGCCCACTTTTCGGTCGATGCCTGGCCAATTGGATAAACCACCAACTGGTAATTTTGAAAGCAAAGGCTTGGCGACTAGTTGAGTGCGGACCAGGAAGAGGCACTATGTTGCAGACAATGCTTCCTTTCGTGAAAAATCAACCAAATGAACTACACTTGGTAGAGGCTTCTCCAAGCTTTCAAGAACAAATAAGTAACAAGATCAGTCTACCCAAACTTTTTGTTACTGATTTAGGAAGCTTACCAGAGAGTAAATTACCAACGATTGTGCTCGGAAATGAATATTTAGATGCATTGCCTGTTAGACAGTTTCAGCGGCAAGGAGAAAAAATATTTGAAATTTGTGTAGGCCTAACCAATGGCAAATTATCCTTTGTACGCAAAGCAGCTGAGGAACAGCCCTGCCCCCTCCCCAGTGATAAAGACGGTTGGTGGGAAGTAAGTCAGACATCAGTCTCACATATCGAATTTTTGGCTAACGAGATAAAAGCATCTGGAGGAGCCGTGATGCTAATAGATTATGGATATACAGAGCCCAATGGAAAACCATCCTTCCAGGCAATAGAAAGTCACTCACGAGTAGACCCACTTTTAAATCCTGGGTCTGCAGACCTCACAGCACTGGTGGATTTTGGAAGAATGTCTGGGGTCGTCTCAAAAGCAGGCTTAGCCACCCACCTTGAGACCCAGAAAGAATTTCTCATCCGATTTGGGCTTGGTAATTTGCTAACCAAATCGCCAAACGAAGCTCTTGCTGCTGCGCGTTTGGTTCGAGAAGATGAAATGGGAAACTTATTCAAAGTTCTATCGTTTATTTCACCTATCCCTGATAAGTCATGAATACGCCGGTCTACTTAACCTCAGAAAGCCTTAATCACCCAAGTATTCGCCATGGGTTTTTCACTCGTTTGGGCGGCGTTAGCCAGGGACTGCAAGACGATAGTCATGACGACTTGGCCGTGAGCTATCATACAGGGCTGGAGATAGATGAAGTGACTATTAATCGCACCAGGGTACAGGAAGCTTTTGGAGCCAAATTTGTTAGCGCGAAACAAGTGCATGGGGCGAAAGTAATTAACGTAAAGCGATACTGGGACCCACTAAACCCACCAGTCGCAGATGGACTAGTTACTAGTCAAAGAGCCCTTGGAATCGGCGTCCTAACCGCAGACTGTGTCCCAGTTTTATTCGCAGATAGTACAGCAGGGGTGGTTGGCGCATGTCATGGAGGATGGAGGAGTTTGCGAGAGGGGATTATAGAAGCTACGATTGCTGAAATGGAAAAAAAAGGCGGATTACGTGAGAGAATTATAGCGGTTATTGGACCTTGCCTTGGGATAAAATCCTATGAAGTAGGCCATGATTTTCCGGCGAACTTTAAGGGAACTCTAAAACATTATCGGTCACTATTCATACCATCCGAGAATCCTGAGAAGTTGATGTTTGACCTCCCACTGGCAGCCAACGGCTTTTTAAAACAAGCTGGGCTTGAAAAAATAGATATTTTAGATTTTGATACGCTAACAAATAAAGACCGCTTTTTCTCCCATCGTCGAGCTACACGGTTGGGTCAACCAGATCTTGGCCGGCAAATAAGCATAATCGCAGTAAATTAAGCATATTTACTGATAAATTTGAGCAGTCAGGGGTTTGCATTTGAAGATTGAAGTGCTAGGGGCCGCGCTCTCAATTAGGGGATCAGCCCCGTATAAGGAGTCCATGTGGAAGTATCGGTACGCGATAATAATGTTGAGCAAGCGCTACGAGCGCTCAAGAAAAAGCTGCAACGCGAAGGCCTGTTTCGTGAAATGAAAGAGCGCCGTCACTTCGAAAAGCCAAGTTTGCGTCGCAAGCGCGAAAAGCAAGAGATGCAGCGGCGTCACCGAAAAAATCTAAGGAAAAAAATAGAGCGAGACGGGTTTTAAACGGTAACCGCACTCTTTTAACTCACGGGGCCTTAAGGGGCCCTTTTTTTATGTTTAAAGTTTAGTAATGTAAGAAAATGCTCGATGCAGTTTTGCGGCCTTTCATTGATCCCCCGTTAGATCGGCTTGCCAGGGCAATCGATCGGCCCGCGCTCACGCCAAACACGGTCACATTTATTGGCCTGTTTCTTGGACTAATTGCAATCCCTGCTCTGTGGCTGGGTCTCAATGAAATCGCAATAATATTTATACTTCTTAATCGCCTCTGCGATGGCTTAGACGGTGCAGTAGCTCGCATGAGGTTAGCTCGTGGCGAGAAGCTTCCATTACATGGTGGATTCCTGGATATTTGTGCAGATTTCATATTCTATGGAGCGATCCCACTTGGATTTGCCCTGCAAAACCCTGAATCAAATGCTGTTGGCGCAGCGTTCCTACTTGCTGCATTTATGGCCACAGGAGTAAGCTTCGTTGCATTCTCAACTTTGGCAAATCAACTAGGTTTAACGACTGATTTACGAGGTAAAAAAAGTTTCTACTATCTTGGGGGCCTCGCAGAAGGAACAGAGACGATCTTTGTTTTTGTGCTCGCCTGCATAGCTCCCAGCTGGTTTCCTTGGATTGCGCTCATCTATGGCATCATTTGCTGGGTAACCGTTATAGTGCGGTTCTTTGAAGTGCGGGAAAAAGTTAAAGATTTAGATCACTGAGGCCTAAAGGGTAACCTAGCTGCAGATCCTTCAAAGGTTTCCCAACGAATTCTTTCAATACATATGCGAACCCTTGGTCGCGATAAGATGATCGAATATGGCCAATTACACGGCCGTTTAGAGAAAGATCAGACCCTACCTCAGCGTGACCCTGATATGGGACCAAGACCCGCTTCAGAAGCCCCCTATAACGCATCCGAGCTGTAACTTCTTGCCCGATGAAGCAGCCTTTCCCCCAATCGATTGTACTTGCCAAGCCATTATCAAGTAACGTAGATTTCCCGGCAATTAAATCATACGCCCCCTCAGGCACTCCAAGCTCAGCTCGCGCCTGATGATATGATTCAACTGATTTACCCTGTCGGCTCACCACCAGATCGTGGCTAATTTCAGAATGGCGGCTATCTCGGAAATCTAGAGGAAAAGCACCAATCTGACTCACCAACTTCAGTCCCTCTAACTCAATTAAACTTACTTGCGAGCGAAGTTTAAATATCGATAGGCGCTTTATAACATCATCAAAGGCCTGTGCAGGCAACCCCATGGCCAGTTTATCCTCCGACATACTTAACAATGGAAAATCGACTAAAAACTTCCCTTGTGGCGTCAGAAGCGCTCCATAGGCGCCCTCTCCAACAGCTAAGTTGGTTCTTTGCGTTATGAGGCCATTGAGAAAACTTCGTGCGTCGGGACCACAAACAGACAGCACCCGCAAATCAGAACGTTGGAACACCATAGACATTAAATAGTGAGGGGGTCATAGGTTTCCAATGACCCAAGTATATGATCTAATATTAAAGAATGCGGATGTTTTTCTACCCTCCGGGCTAGCCTCGGTCGATATAGGTGTTTGCAACGGAAAAATTGAGGCTATTGGTAGCCTGAATGATTCCCAAGGCGAAATCAGTCGAGATTTAACGGGATTAACTATATTACCAGGTTTTATTGATAGCCAAGTGCACTTTCGCGAGCCCGGTATGGAGCACAAAGAAGACCTAGCTACTGGAGCAGACGCAGCAGTCGTTGGTGGTATCACTTCAGTATTTGAAATGCCAAACACCAATCCAACGACGACGACAGAAACCGCATTGGCAGACAAATTAGCACGAGCCAAAGGTCGAATGGCCTGTGACCACGCTTTTTTTGTGGGTGCCAGCCCAGAGAACATAGACATCATAGAAGATCTGGAAGATCTACCAGGATCTGCAGGTGTAAAAGTTTTTATGGGGTCCTCCACAGGCACGTTGCTTGTTGAAAGAGAAGAGCTTCTGGAAGAGGTTCTCAGGAGGGGACATAGAAGGGCATCCTTCCACTCAGAAGATGAAGATATGCTGCGAGCCCAGTACTCAGCTCTTGAGGAAGAAACCCATGTTCGAGAACATCATAAGATAAGGTGCATAGAGGCAGCTGTTACATCGACTGAGCGGCTGTTAAGACTGGCCAAGAAAACTCAGCGCCAAGTTCACGTATTGCATATTTCAACTGCCGAAGAGTTGCCGATGCTCTCGGCTAATCGAGCTTTTGCAACCTGTGAAATTACCCCAAATCACTTAAGCTTGGCAGCACCGGACTGCTACAACCAATTAGGCACTAAAGCTCAGATGAACCCTCCGGTCAGGGATGCAAGACATCAAGTTGCCCTTTGGGGAGCAATAAGAAATGGCCTTTTCGATGTCATTGGCTCAGACCATGCACCTCATACTCTCGAGGAAAAAGCAAAGACCTATCCCAGCTCTCCTTCCGGCATGCCTGGCGTGCAAACAACTGTACCGTTAATGCTCCAGGCTGTTAACGAAGGTAAACTAACCCTTGCACGCCTGGTTGATCTATTAGCAACAGGCCCTCAACGTATTTTCGGGATCCAAAATAAGGGAAGAATTTCACCGGGTTATGATGCCGACTTTACAATCGTAGACTTGAATCGCACCGAAACTGTGACGAACAAATGGTTAAAGTCCCGCGCGGGATGGTCTCCTTATGAGAACCAAACGCTGAAAGGCTGGCCTGAGATTACCTACGTGAGAGGCCAGCTAGCTGCCGAAGGAGGCGAACGCGTTGGCCCCGCTCTTGGTGAGCCTGTAAAATTTATTCATGCAAAAAACTAAAACCGAACAAATACTATGCTCTTAAATTATCGATATTGCCATCCGCAGAAAGCAAAATAGCTAACTGTCGAGATCCCTGAAAATTAGCGAGAAGTATCACCAACGAAGCCATAATTGGTGCAGATATAAGCATCCCAAATATGCCCCAAATTGACCCCCAAAAAAGCAAACTCGCCATCACCAGTATAGATGAAATATTAAAAGAGTTTGAGAGCAAGCGGGGCTCGAGCACTGATCCTATGCCCTGTTGAATCGTCAAAAGCCCTCCAATCAGAATCAGCCATTTTGTGACAGTGAAGTCAGGATCTACCAAAAACAAAATAATTGGTAGTACGGAAGAAATCAGCGACCCCACGACAGGAATGTAATTTAGCAGAAAAAGAAGAAGGGCAAATAATAAGGCAAAATTAACATCTAAAATGGACATCACAACATAGCCGAGTACTCCCGTGAGAGCGGACGTGAATGTTTTTATCCTGATATATGAAGAGAGCCGAGAGACGATCAGTCCAATTAATGAGGACCATCGCTCATGATCGGCTTGCTCTCTATTCAAAGCTGCTAATTTCCGAGGAAAGCTGCTACTCTCCGAATAAAAGAAGATAAGATAGATAATGACCGTTGTTACTAGCGTAATCGTTCCTTGCGTCGCGGATAGCAAGCTACCCGCTGCCTCAGGAAGAAGCCGCACGCGCAAAGTTTCTATCGAGCTAATCACAACAGCTTCGAACTGGCGGGCATAATTTTCAATGTCAGCCATGTTCGTGGAACTATCACCAGATAGAATGGAATTAATGCGAACTACTTGCGCTCCTACCCAGGTTGCAAATCCACTCGCCAGCGCCCCCAACTGTGTTTCGTAGTCTGGAATTTGCGCGCTAAATTCTAAAAAAGTGTTAGAAACAGTGTTAGTTACCAACCAAGTCACGAGGACCAAAATCACCCAAGAAAAAATATGGGTAAGTAGTGCTTTTCCGACAAAGTCTGGCCCTGCACTTTGAAGCAATCGTGCAACAGATACTAATGCAAACCATACTAAGCCCGCCAGTACAATTGGGATCAAAATTGATGCACCAATCCACAATACATAGGTCACTAAAAATGCAGTAGAGAGCGTAAAAAAGATGGTCGCTGCGCTGTAACGGCTGTCGGAGCTTGTAGTCATCATTTTATCCTAGCGACAAAACTTTTTGTTCTAAAGCCTGAAATCGTTTATTTGTTAAACCTAAAGCCTTCAACTGTTCGTTTGTGTTTGTAAGGTAGTCTCTGTTTGTCCCCATGCCGCCGTGCGCGTGAGCAATAATTTCTGCTTGTTGATCTAAGCTTTTTCCAGGCGTAAATTCAGCAGCACCAAGTTTTGGCACAAAAGTTAATGCCGCAACAGAGTAAGAATCGACTACAATCTTAATTAACGCAGGCTTATAAGCATAAGTGCTGATTTCCCTTTCAATTAAATAGTCATATACGCGCATCGCATCTTTGGGTGGAATCTTGAATGCACGTCCGACACATGACCCCCCTGGACACAAGGTTAATACAAGCCCTGGCAGGTCAGGAGTACCCCGATGTCTGACTGAGCGCATTGCGAAATCTCGATGATAACCATGACTGCGAGCAAGGGTCTTATATGCGTAATGAAATCCGGGGTTCCACATTAAAGAGCCGTAGCCAAACACCCATAGCTTTGACTCAATAAAACGTTTTCTTACCTCTTCTATGCTTTGCTCCTGTTCTGACATGCCTTAAGGAATATAGGACAGTCCTGTTAATGAAAGCCCTCCCATGCGCATCCTGCGGATTTGCATTTATATTTTTATCTCGCTTGTGGTTATCCTCTGGATTGCCGGCTGGCTGATCGGCCGAAGCATACTCCTAGGTGAACTCAATGGCAGGGGACTTACCCAAAGTTTTGATCTGTTTCGTTTCAGAGCCAGTGACGTAGAGATTAGTGGATTTCCATTCTACTACCGAATTGATCCTAAAGGGGCGCTCATTGAGGATTCCAATGCAAACACTATTATAGAATTAGATGATAGATTCAGCGTCCAAGTTTCCTTGTTAGGCAGCGCTGCTGCGCTCTTAACAGGAAGCGAGGTTGGTGCCCGGCTCAACTTTCCTGGCACCTATGATCTTGGCGATACAGGACAACTAAGTTTTAAAAGTGGATGGGCCAAAACGGACCTGCGGGGCTTGACCCCTAGGAATCAAGAGAACTGGGTTTGGGGCGGATTAGATCTTAATTTCGAAATGGTCTCGTTAAGTGTGGAGCAAGAAAAAATTATTCAACTGGATGCTCTCATTCTTAATATGGAACCACAGGGCACGGAGTCAGGGTATACTTTTGATCTAGCTGCGTCAGAGCTATCTTTAGGTAACCAAACTTTTGACCAGGTCCCAAATTCTTTAGATTCCGTTAGCGCTTTTGGTCGGATCCAGCCGGACCTTCGTGCAAGCTACGTTGCGCTTGGCCTTAGCAGCGAGTTGCTATCGGCTAGAGAAGATCCTCTGGCAATAATTTCTCTAATGGCTGAGCATGGAGAAACAATCGCAGCCTTAATTAGCTCATCTCCAGGCATTTATGTTGATAGAAGTTTAATAAAATGGGGTGATTCTGAGATTGAATCACAGCTTAGCTTGCCAGTTATAATTTCACCTTTTCAAATGACAGCTAACTTTGGTGTTAATGGTTCTATAAGTTTTAGCAATGTAGGCACTCTCCTCGAAGATTTGCTGCGGGAACCAGTCATTCGACAAAACCGCGAACTAACGGTTCTAGTAGGGGGAATTAGAGCAGCGGCGCCTGGCTTGGGCATCGACCTTAATGGAGGGCGGCGAACTGTTGTTGAGGGAACCCTGGTGGAAGTTGGCCGAGAAGGTATTATTGCCCGGCTGAAACAGCTCAAAATTGATGGGAAACCGCTGCCTTTTTAGGATCTCACGTTGCGGCATGCTACAAGGCTTTTTGCGACATGTTTCATTGATTTGATGACCAGCCAGCCCTAAGCCCCCGCCAAACCGCTAAATGGAGAAGAAACTGATGTCCAAAATAAAAGTCGCCAACCCCATTGTAGAGCTTGATGGCGATGAAATGACTCGCATCATTTGGGAGTTTATAAAAGAGCGCCTAATCTTGCCTTATTTGGACGTAGACCTGAAATACTATGATTTGGGAATTCAGAAACGAGATCAAACGAACGATCAAATCACCGTAGACGCTGCAAATGCCATAAAAAAGTATCGTGTGGGCGTTAAATGCGCCACGATTACTCCGGACGAAGCCCGAGTTGAAGAGTTTGACCTTAAGAAAATGTATCGCAGCCCGAATGGGACTATTCGCAATATCATTGGTGGTACAATTTTCCGCGCTCCAATAGTTATGCAGAATGTACCACGACTAGTGCCGGGCTGGACTCATCCAATTGTTATTGGCCGACATGCATTCGGTGACCAATACCGAGCGACTGATACTCTTGTTCCCGGGCCTGGAAAACTACGCATGGTGTTCGAGCCTACCGATGGCGGTCAGGCTCAGGACCTGGAGGTGCATGACTTTGATCAAGCAGGAATAGCCATGGCTATGTATAATCACGATGAATCAATCCGCGGTTTTGCGCGCTCCTGTATGAATTATGGTCTTGATGTTGGATGGCCAGTTTATCTGTCTACTAAAAACACCATAATGAAAAAATATGACGGCCGATTTAAAGATCTATTCCAAGAAATTTTCGAAAACGAGTTCGAAGAAAAGTTTAAGGCTGCAGGTATATCTTACGAACACCGCCTAATAGATGACATGGTAGCCGCTGCGCTAAAGTGGAACGGTGAATTTGTTTGGGCATGCAAGAACTACGATGGTGATGTGCAATCTGATACAGTTGCGCAGGGATTTGGTTCATTAGGATTAATGACATCGGTATTGATGACGCCAGATGGTAAGACTGTGGAAGCTGAAGCCGCTCATGGCACGGTAACGCGCCACTATCGTCTGCATCAGCAAGGTAAAGAAACTTCTACAAACCCAATAGCATCCATCTTCGCATGGACACGTGGACTTGCCTATCGTGGGAAATTTGACGAGACCCCAGAGGTCGTTAACTTTGCTCAAACCTTAGAAAGAGTATGTATCGAGACCGTCGAGGCTGGATTTATGACCAAAGATCTAGCATTGCTCGTGTCTCCGGACCAGGGTTGGATGACAACGCGCCAGTTTCTAAACAAACTTGATGAAGGCCTCAAAGCAGCAATGGGTTCATAATGTATCGATTACTGGCGCTCTTACTTTCAGTATTGTGTTCCTCAGCTGCGCACACAGAGATTTACCTTGGTGTGCGTCCAGCTGATCAATTGGGGCCAGGCGAAAGCCGAGGGGTTTTTGTTGGCAGTTGGAATCAAGTATTGATCGATGAGAATGGGACAGTTCAGTCACTGGATAAGTTGATGGCTGAATATGGGTCCGTGTTTTCTGCCGTTGAATTAGCTAGAGCCAACACAGAACAAATGGCGTCAAACTATCAAATAGAAGACGCTGGACCAGTATCGCGAATATTGGCTGACCCGCTGCCCGCTGTAAGCGGCCTGCTTTTGGTGAGAGACTTCGTAGAAGATTTGTCTTCAGTAAGAAATCTAGATCCACTTAATATGATTTTACCAATGGGAGATCTCTTAATCTTTCAAACCACGTTAACACCAGAAATTGATGCAGGATTTGCTGATTTAGCCACCCGGCTAGCTCAGGCCCCTATGGGCTTGAGTAATCTAGTCATAACCTATGTTAATAATACATACACAACAAACGAACCCCCAACCGCAGAGGAAATCCTAATGTCGCTCGGAACCGACCCTGAAAACACTATAGTTGTAACGCTTAAAGATGGTGATGTAATCATTCGCATGCGTGATGATATCGCCCCTAATCATGTTACTCGTATCAAAGAATTAGTCCGTGAGGGTTTTTACGACGGTATTGTATTCCATCGTGTCATAGAAGGCTTTATGGCCCAAACAGGCGACCCAACAGGCACGGGAACTTCTGGATCTGGTCAAAACCTCAACGCGGAATTTTCCGATGCTCCGTTTTTACGTGGGACTGTTGGAATGGCTCGTGCAGCTAGCCCGAATTCTGCCGACAGCCAATTTTTTATCATGTTTGCTGATGGAAGATTCTTAGACAATAACTACACCGTGATAGGGCAGGTCGAATCTGGAATGGAGTTTGTAGACAATATCAAGCGAGGCGAACCACCTGTAGATCCTGATCAAATGATCCGTGTGCAAGTGCAGGCGGATTTGTAAACTGCTTTCAGTTCTAAGATCTGAAACACAAATCAGGCGGCTTGAGGCAAATGCTTCTTGCCGTCTTTTTCGTAAGCCATTCTTTGATAATTTTTGGGTCGTCGCAGCAGAGGATTTTGGTCATACACTTCGTTACATCTCAGCCGATAGAATAGAGGATGGGGCAATAGTCTGGGCTCAAATTCACAGTAATTTTGACAAGCTTTCTGAAACCTGTGACACCTCTGGTAGCAGCCCTTTTTGGTTCGTTGAGTGCAGGACCTGGCCCCCAAGCAGTCTGCTGGCTTGGGATGGCCTTAAGAATTGGTTGGCCCAAAGCCTTCAGGCCGATCGGCCTTGCGTTGCCGCAGCTTTCTCTTCAGAGCAGCTGATAGTTGGTTTCGCTGATTCTGCTGAATTTTATAACAGGTTATCCCACGCGCAAAGCACTGCACCCAATAATCCGTTATTTAGACTTCCCTTTCTGCTCCGCAACGAAGGACCATTGGCCATTGCGCAAATAGATGTATCGCTTGGCAAAAAAGTTGCACTCAAACCTGCCTTGAGAAGCCAACAAAGTATCGAGCTAGCTCTCGCTCCCTAGTAAAGCTGCAGCTAATTCCATCCGTTTTAAATCACTACCAGATATGAGGGTCCCTGAGAGAACGGTAGGGCAATAAGTTGACTTGTTTAGCCAAACTTGACCACCGGCTTCCTTTACTAACAAGGTACCAGGGGCATGGTCCCAAGGCATTAGTTTTGCCATCGCAACAAAAGCATAAGTGCCAAGTGCGGCCCTACAATAATCATGCCCCGCGCATTGAGTTTTCTGGGTTGGTGACAATTCATCGAGAATATGCTCTCTTTTTTCTTTTAGATCGGGTCGGGAAAAAAAACGGTTAGTGATTGCTGCGGTCGAATTTACTTTTGAGGTTTTAATTTGTTCATACTCTTTACCAACACATTTCCGCCATGTGCCATTTCCTTGAGATGCCCAGAAAAGTTTGCGAGAAGTGGGAAAATATATCCATGCTGCTAAGACAGATTGTTGGTGACAAAGCGCCACCATGCAACAAAAATCCTCGTTGCCTTTTGCAAAATTAAGAGTTCCATCCACCGGATCCAGTGTCCAGACTAGATCGTTGCTAGCCATAAGATCCGTCGAAGCCTCGCCTCGGCTTACCGCCTCTTCGCCAACCACAGCCGAACCAGGCAATAGATCTAATAAGCGCGGGGCAAGCCAGGCCTCAGCTTCAATATCTGCTATGGTTACAATATCATTGGGCGCCGACTTTGTTGATATGTCATCATCCCTTAGCGATCGAAATCGGGGCATTATTAAAGTGTTGGAAACTTCCTGGATCAGTTCTGATACTTGATCCCTCAAATGAATTTGATCAATGCTAGCCAACAAGGAAATCAGTCACCGATTCTCGCACAGCTCCTAGGGCTGCATCAGCTGAATCTGCATTTGGCCCTCCCGCTTGAGCCATTTCCGGACGACCCCCTCCACCTTTACCGCCAACCGCATCGGCCGCCACTCGGACTAAATCAACCGCACTAATTTGATTACTGAGATCCTTATGCACAGCGGCAACAATGGAACATTTCCCACCATCGGTAGAGATCAAAATAACAATTCCACCACCCTGACCACGCATTACCTCATCGGCCATACCCTTTAGGTCTTTAGCTGGAATATCTGCCAGCACTTGACCACTAAAGACATGCCCATTGATTTCCAATATCTGAGAAGCTCCGCTCCCAGCAACTATTTGTTTACGAAGCTTTGCGATTTCTGCCTCTAAGCGTTTTCTGTCCTCCATCAAACTGATAACCCTGCCCGGAATTTCAGGGGCTGGAGTTTTGAGATGTGAAGATAACTCTTCAATTAAGGCATCACGGGTGCGTCCATGTTCAAGCGCTGCATGGCCAGTAAGTGCAGTTATTCTTCTAACTCCAGAGGAAGGCCCCTCTTCACTTGTAATAATTAGCTGGCCTATCTCACCAGTCTGGCTCACGTGTGTTCCTCCACACAACTCAAGTGAATAGACTTTCCCAGCATGATCACGAGTTCCCATCGCAACCACACGAACCTCCTCTCCGTATTTTTCTCCAAAAAGGGCCATTGCACCCTCAGCTTTAGCCTCACCCGGAGTCATCAGGCGTGTAGTTACCGTCGTATTAGCAAGAATTTCAGTATTAACCGTGTCCTCAACACGCCGCAGTTCATCGAGGCTCATTGCCGAAGAGTGCGCAAAATCAAATCTCAGTCGATCCGGCGCCACCAGTGAACCTTTCTGCATTACATGGGGGCCGAGCTCTTCTCTTAATGCTTCGTGCAGCAGATGGGTAGCTGAGTGATGCTGGCGAAGAGCAGCGCGGCGATCGGCATCAACAGTCAAAATAACCTTTTGATCCGCGGTAAAGACACCAGTTTCGATCCTTACGACATGAAGCCACAAGTCTCCTATTTGCTTTTGTGTGTCTATGACACGGGCCAGATTTCTATCATCTCGGATCCAGCCCTGGTCACCTTGCTGCCCACCAGATTCAGCATAAAACGGGGTCTGTGTAGTAAGTAATAGACCATCTTGGCCTTCTTTAAGACTTTGAACCTCAACTCCATCGTTAATTAATGCTGTTATCACTGCCTGAGATTCGAGGCTATTATACCCAAGGAACTCAGTTGGCTCTAACCGCTCGCTTAATTCAAAGAAAAGTTTGTCAGTTGCCTCCCCGCCCGTACCCTTAAATGACTGCCGCGCTTTTGCTTTCTGACCGGCCATAGCCTCTTCAAAACCTATTGTATCAAGACCACGTCCCTGGCCTGATAAAATGTCTTGGGTTAGGTCAAGCGGGAAGCCATAAGTATCGTAAAGTTTGAAAGCAACATCGCCTGGAAGCGCCGAGCCCTCCGCTAATTTATTAGTTTCTTCGTTTAGCAGACCGAGACCTCTATCTAGCGTTGCCTTAAATCGGCTTTCCTCCAGTTCTAGCGTTTGCTTAATCAAAGCCTGTGCATCATGCAGCTCTCCAAAATGTTCTCCCATCTGTCCCACCAATGCAGGAACAAGTTTATGCATCAATGGATCAGAATTGCCCACCATATGAGCATGACGCATGCCACGGCGCATAATCCGACGCAGCACATAGCCACGCCCTTCATTAGATGGAAGCACTCCTTCTGCAATCAAGAAGGCTGCGGAGCGTAAGTGATCTGCAATTACTCTGTGACTTACCTGATTAGCTCCGTCTGGGTCGTCATTTGAGGCATTAGCAGACGCCTCGATGAGAGCCCGCATTAAATCAATGTCATAGTTATCATGCTTTCCTTGAAGCACAGCTGCTAGCCTCTCAAGGCCCATACCTGTATCTATAGATGGCTTCGGCAGCGGTAATTGCTCTCCACCCTTTGATTCTACATTGTACTGCATGAAGACGAGATTCCAAATCTCTATAAATCGATCGCCGTCCTCCTCGGGCGATCCTGGAGGACCTCCCCAGATATCAGGGCCATGGTCAAAAAAGATCTCTGAGCAGGGTCCACAGGGCCCTGTGTCTCCCATGGTCCAAAAGTTATCTGATGTGGAGATTGGGACTATTCGATCGTCGCTTAGTCCAGCTACTTTTTTCCAAAGCTGCTTGGCTTCGTCATCATTATGGAAAACAGTCACCAACAATTTATCTTTGGGTAAACCGTAGACATTCGTAATCAGTTTCCATGCGCCCTCAATAGCATCAGCTTTAAAGTAGTCTCCAAAGGAGAAATTACCCAGCATCTCAAAAAAAGTGTGATGGCGGGCTGTCTTACCCACATTTTCGAGATCGTTGTGTTTGCCGCCTGCGCGAACACATTTTTGAGAGGTAGTAGCCCGGGTATATTGACGGGTCTCTTGCCCTGTAAAAACATTTTTGAACTGCACCATACCAGAATTGGTAAACATGAGTGTAGGATCGTTCTGTGGCACCAGAGGACTAGAAGATACTTCAGAATGTTCCCGATCTTTAAAAAAGTCGAGAAAGGTGCGTCTAATTTGATTTGCGCTGCTCATAAGATCCCTTATCTTTTCACAAGAGGAAGGTCCTTAGAGGTATTAGTTACATATTTGAACAGGCGTGACAGAAAAAAGGACGCAGTAACTATCTACGCCCCCTTAAATGTTAACTAGTTTTTGCTCGCCTAACTGTCATCGCCATCTTGATCACCTGGTCCCTCCAGCATGGCATCAGACACAAGACCTGCATTTGCACGAATTGCTTGCTCAATTCGATTAGCTATGTCTGGGTTTTCTATAAGGAATTGCTTGGAGTTTTCCCGTCCTTGTCCAAGGCGATCTTCACCGGCAGAGAACCAAGCTCCTGATTTTTCAACAACACCTGCCTGCATCCCAAGATCAAGCAATTCTCCTGTCTTTGAGATTCCTTCTCCATACATTATATCCAACTCAACAATACGGAAAGGTGGCGCTAACTTGTTCTTAACTACCTTTATTTTAGTCTGGTTACCCACCACCTCATCACGGTCCTTTACAGCCCCTATTCTACGAATATCCAAGCGAACAGATGAGTAGAACTTAAGCGCATTACCTCCAGTAGTTGTCTCTGGAGATCCAAACATGACACCAATTTTCATTCTTAATTGGTTGATAAATATAACCATTGTGTTCGACTTGGAGATTGTCCCCGTGAGCTTGCGCAACGCCTGTGACATCAGACGTGCCTGCAGACCTGGTTGGGAATCGCCCATATCTCCTTCCAACTCCGCGCGAGGCACAAGAGCTGCAACAGAATCAATAACAAGAACATCAACGGCACCTGAACGCACCAGTGTGTCTGCTATTTCAAGTGATTGTTCGCCAGTATCAGGCTGGGAAACAAGCAGAGAATCAATGTCAACACCCAGTTTACGCGCATATATAGGGTCCAACGCATGCTCAGCATCGACGAAAGCACATGTACCACCTCCTTTTTGAGCTTCTGCGATAGCATGCAATGCCAACGTTGTTTTTCCTGAACTTTCTGGCCCGTAAATCTCTACAATCCGACCCTTGGGGAAACCGCCTATCCCCAAAGCAATGTCTAACCCTAATGAACCGGTAGAAATCACCTCAGTCTCAACAACATCGCGCTGACCAAGGCGCATAATAGAACCCTTGCCAAAGGCACGATCTATCTGACCCATAGCCGCCTCTAGCGCCTTTAATTTTCCAGGGTCTTGTTTTGGCTCCATCTGAGGGCCTCCTTGAATAATCTCTAATTTCATTGCAGTCATGCTGCTATCCTCCTCGTTGTAAGTCGATGACCTGTGTCTAACAACGGGCCATTCAAGTCAGCGGTTAATCAAAAGAGTAATTGCTTAATGAAAACACCGAATCATATCGTTTGTTTTACTTTTGTTCTCAATTTGTCAAGAACATAATTAGAACATTTGTAGGATTACTCGTTGATTCTCAGACTGAGAACCCAGAGACGCTCAACTGCACTGCGTGATACCAAACGCTGAGAGAAACAGTACCGTAATGACTGTAATGACGGTACGAAGAAACTGCATAAATTAGGCCGCTCTAGTCATTCGCTCATCTTTCTCATGGGCTTCCTGGGCCTCAATACAAAGAGTTGCACTTGGCCGAGCCTTTAAACGCCCAAGGCCGATCGGCTCCCCTGTCTCTTCACAGTAACCATACTCTCCGAGATCAATACGCCTAATTGCTTGATCAATTTTCTTAATTAACTTTCTAGAGCGATCCCGGGTTCTGAGCTCAAAAGCTTTATTAGTCTCGAATGATGCCCTATCAGTGGACTCTGCCGACTGCATAGACTCATTGGCAAGAGTGCGCAAAGTTTCGTCAGCTTGGTCTATAAGAGACTGCTTCCATTTCTGTAGCTCTTTTCGAAAGAAAGCTAGGTGAAGTGGGCACATATACTCTTCATCATTGCTTGGAGAGTAGCCCGGCGGGACAGTTGGCAAATCCATATAAGACTCCATCAATTTGCCCGAGGCTTATGACCCTATTCATTTGTTTTCAACATGAATCTAGTCTCTTCATTTAGCGATACGGTGGATAAATTAATTTAGCTAGTAGCAACTCTAGTGTAGACCTATATAGCGGTCTCTAAACTCTAACTTTTCATGCGGAAAGCAGATCAGATGACTATATTTACTCGGGCTATCCTCGCAATTATATGGGCCACCTTTCCAGCCTTGGCGCAAGATAATGTCGATTCCTTTAACAGCCAAGTCGGCGCTTGGATGCTTAGCTGTGATGCAGAAGAAGACGCTCCTGAGAGGCGATGCCTCATGGCAGCTACTGCCGTAAACCCCCTTGCGCAGCGGGAACTTGCTCTTATCCAAATAACCAGAGTGTTGCCTGACGAACAACAAGGTGACGAGACATATGCCGCCCGGCTAACCTCCCCAACTAATGTAAATGTTAGAGCCGGAATTGACCTTCAGGTGGATCAGACTTGGAGCATAAACATTGGGTATGAAGTTTGTACTGTTAACAACTGCATCACCTCATTCGCACTAACTCAGGAAATGATTGCCGAAATGAGAGATGGTTTTGCTGCTTCACTCACATTCATGGATGCAACTGGAAATCTGGTCTCCGGCGCAGTGTCTCTGGATGGCTTCGGGCGGTCTCTCGACAGCTTATAATCTAGCCTCGATCAACTGGTACTCCGGGTTTTGTAAATGAGGCTCTTATCGCAAGAGCAGATTTAACATGCTTAATATTATCGGCAGGTGTCAGTTGCTGCGTTATAAATCTATTATAATGGTCGACTGTTTTTGCGACTACCTTAAGCAGGAAGTCATCTTCTCCCATGAGCATATGACATTCACGAACCTCAGGCCACGATTTAGTTAAGCTTTCAAATGCTGCCAAATCATTCTCTGCCTGGGAAATGAGGCCGACATGCGTGAAAGCAGTTACAGGGTATCCTAAAACGTCAGGTGACAACTGCGCATGGTATGCCTGAATTGCACCAATCGCCTCAAGACGACGCACCCGCCTAAGGCATGGCGGGGCTGATATCCCGACCTCTTTGGCCAAATCAACATTTGTGGTTCGACCTCCAGATTGTAAAGTTCTCAAAATTTGTAGGTCGATAGAATCCAAAACTTGTCTTTCCATGAATGCTTAATGCTCTGCAGCGCATGTTTGGGCAAGATTATTATCTTTGTAAGAAAGAAATATTCTTTCCTTGTGCAGATAGACAATTTTGATATCCACATTTTATGAAAACATTTAAAGAAATCTTTAACTATCAAGGCCCGCTACTAATTGATGGTGCCATTGGTTCTAACTTAATGGCCCGAGGTCTAGAACCAGGCCAAGCTCCTGAAGAACTTCTTTTTTCTTCACCAGAAACTCTAAAAAGTTTGCATCGGGATTTTATTGCGTCAGGGTCAGATATTGTCCTAACAAATTCTTTTGGAGGAAACGCGCGAAGGCTTAGACTTCACGGACTTCAAGACTCAGTGGCGCAAGTTAACTCTGTAGCAGCAAAATTAGCCCGAGACGCAGCTGAAGAAATTGGAAAGCCAAGCACGTTGGTTGCAGGGTCGATGGGCCCTACAGGCGACCTGCTAGAGCCGCTTGGAACACTTAGCATCAGCGAAGCTGTTAATATCTTCTCTGACCAGGCTAAAGGCCTAGCAGATGGGGGGGCAGACCTGATCTGGATTGAAACACTCGCTGCCAAAAATGAAATTTTAGCTGCTGTTGAAGGAGCTAGTATAGCGAACCTTCCCATCGCGCTTACACTCTCTTTCGACAGCGCTGGTAAAACCATGATGGGCATTAGCCCAGCAGATTTTGCCGCTTTAGCTGACGACTTACCTATTGCTGCTTATGGTGCCAACTGCGGCGCAGGACTGAGTGATATTTCAATTGTCATGGTTGAAATGGCTGAAGCTCGAAACAGTACCAAGGCACTTATTTCGAAGGGAAACGCGGGCATACCAAAGTTTGAAAATGGCGCTATCCGCTACGATGGCACTCCGATTTTGATGGGCGCCTACGCAAATCTTATGCAATCAGTTGGCGTCGATCTTATTGGAGGCTGCTGTGGCACCACCCCTCGTCATATAAAAGCAATGCGGGCCGCCTTAAACGGGCCAAACCCCATTAATGAGCCAAAACTCGATCGCAAAGATATCGAGCTTCTTCTCGGCGCAAGCAATATCAAAGAAGCCCCAGTGAGGGAACGTAGATCTCGCCGACGCGCCGCTTAAGCAATTATTTCTGCCCCTTCTTCATCGAGTGCCGGTTCTGTTCTTGGATCAAGTTCTGCCAAACCTGGAGAAGTAAGAGGTAAAGGAATAAAGTCTCCCTGTTCTTCGGGCGCAGGAGCAACGCGAGCCTGCATTCGGTAAATTACAACCAATGCAAAGATCCCAAACATCAATGCGATTGACCAGAACAGTGCACTTGGGGTCCATGCCATAGCTTGACCGGTAAGAAGTGATCCCAAAATAGCTCCCAAAGAATAAACAGTAAGCAGGCCAACCGTGGCGCCAACATACTTCGAATGATCTAAGTAGTCATATACCTGAGCAATGGACAACGGGTAAATCAAGTATGTCATGCCACCCAGCACACTAAATAAACCAAACACCAATAAAACAGGCAAATCATGATATGGCTTCACCATTATTGAAATGATGAGCGCACTTGCAATGCCTAACGCACATACAGCGATTATTAATGATCGGCGGTCAATTCTTTTTGTTATCCAACCTATCGGATACTGAACCGCAAATCCGCCAACCAAAATGGCTATGATCAGATAGATTGTGGAAGCATTTGAAAGCCCCAAATAAGTTCCAAAAGATGGCATTAGGCCTTGGGTATTAGAAACTATAACACCGGCAGAAAAAGAGCCAAAAGCTCCTGCGGGAGATACAGAAAAAAGCTCTTGGATAGTTAGTGGCTCATTGATTTCCGTTACTGGGCCGCGCCCCTGGGTCAAAAGTATAGGAACAAGTGACAAGGATATCAGTGCTGTGGCAAGCGCAAAAAACTGAGATGGAATCACGATGGCTCCAACAGGAACTTCGATGTCGAGAAAAACCCCAGGAAATGCCGCGGCCAAGTGGCCCAATATGTGGCCCAAGACGATGAGTGAATAATAGAGCCCCAAAACTCGACCTCGGTTTTCTTCATCGGTCCCATCATTCAGCCATGAGTCCACTGCCGCAAAAGCACCCGCTAGACTGATACCACTGAGGAACCGCAAAAAGAGATCAAATGCTGCAAATTCAAATAAGTTCGGAGCGATTGCTACGATAGAAATCATGGTGGCATATGCTGCATAAGAACGTATCTGGCCCACTCGAGCAATCGTCCTAGGTGCATAAAGAACCCCTACAAAAAAACCAGCGTAGTATAGCGCAAATGCTAAACCAGCGAGACCTTCTCCTCCAAGATTCTGAGCCCTTACCTGCATTGCAAAGGAGAGAAGCGTTGTGCCAAGCCCAAATATAGCAGCACCAATTATCAAAGGCAGTAACATGCGGGTTTGTTGAGACATGGCAGGACCCAAAAAAACTGGAAACAGAATCGAATTAACAAAATCGCCAATGCTCTTGTTTTTGAGACCCCCTATTACAATTGCGACGCTTAAAATTTGAAACCGACAGAAATATCTGTCAGTTTTGCTAGGGCCCTATGCAATTTTGACATAGCGGCCTGAGATCTATGTAAAGACAATGCGTAAGCTACAGTATCAAAGTCAATTATTTCTGCTGCAGATCAACATTATGTTTGATTGCGTAGGCCTACCAAATCATGAAAACCATGCACATGCTACCTAAGCTTCTGCAAACTTGGCTCAGGTCGAAAAACTGGACCTTACATCAACATCAACTGCAGATGCTGGAGGCGGGCAAAACTCAAAAATCCAGTCTACTGATTTCCCCGACTGGATCAGGCAAAACCCTCTCGGGCTTTTTACCCAGTCTATGTGAACTAATTGCAGCCCCCCACCGAGGCCTACACACGCTTTATATATCGCCTCTCAAAGCATTAGCCGTTGATATCGAGCGAAACCTACAGAACCCCTTAAGGGAAATGGGTCTCGCCAATTCAATTACTGCGGAAACTCGCACCGGAGATACCCCCCAAAGCAAAAAGACTCGCCAAAGAAGAGATCCACCTAACTTACTTATGACAACCCCAGAAAGTTTGGCTTTACTGCTGTCTTACCCCGATGCCTCAGAATTCTTCGGATCCTTGCGATGCATAATTCTCGATGAAATTCATACATTGGCCCCCACGAAGAGAGGCGATTTACTTGCCCTTGGGCTAGCCAGGCTGCACAGTTTAGCGCCGTCGGCAAGGCGTGTGGGATTAAGTGCAACTGCTGCCAACGAAGTTTATCTAATGGAGTGGCTCAGTAGCAATAGACGCTCAAAAGCTTCTCCGTCTCTGATAAAAGGACCTCCCGGACCAGATCCAGAGATTAAAATATTAGATATCCCTGAGACTTCAGAAACACAAATGCCATGGGCTGGGCACATGGCTCTCTACGCGATGGAGCAAGTAATGAAGGAAATTACTTCCCATCAAACAACCTTGGTATTTGTTAACACAAGAGCACAAGCTGAACTGGTCTTCCAGGAGCTTTGGCGTCTTAATAACGATGATTTTGCAATTGCTCTCCATCACGGATCTTTGAATCCAGCACAGCGTCGAAAAGTAGAGGCTGCCATGGCACGCAACGAACTGAAAGCAGTAGTTGCCACTGCCTCCCTGGACCTAGGAATTGATTGGGGCCAAATTGACTTAGTTATTCAAGTCGGCGCGCCCAAAGGCATTTCTAGACTGTTACAAAGAATTGGCCGTTCAAACCACCGGTTTGGCGAACCATCAAAAGCCATCTTGGTCCCCGCATCAAGATTTGAAGTGTTAGAATGTAACGCGTGCATAAGTGGTATTCTTGCTAATGATCTAGATGGAAATATTCGCGAAGAAGGAGGCTTAGATGTGCTTTCTCAGCATATTGTCGGAATGGCCTGTTCGGCCCCCTTTGAGCCTGAATTACTCTACAAAGAAATTATCAAGGCGAAACCTTATTGGGAATTAAGCTGGCAAGACTTCATCGACGTCCTCAGCTTTGTGAGAGACGGCGGCTATGCTTTAAAAGCATATGAACAGCATAAGCGCCTGGTGCCGCATAAAAATGGTGGACTTACGATCCGTAATGAAAAACATGCTCAACGTTATCGAATGAATGTTGGAACTATTGTTGAGGCAACAAATTTAAGGGTTATTCATTCAAAGAAAGGCTATTTAGGAGAGGTTGAAGAATATTTTGCCGCGCAGCTTAGGCCTGCCGATACATTTATTTTTGCAGGTCAGAAAGTTAGTTATAAGGGTTTGGAAAAGGGTGTAGTGAGAGTTGAAAATCCCCGGCACACCGCAAACCCACTGGTGCCTGTTTATGGTGGAGGATATCAACCATTAACTCAATCCTTGGCTGAGCGCGTGCGCGAACTTATGCATAGCCCAGAGCGTTGGCATGACTTTCCTGAGCAAGTTCAGAGTTGGTTGCAGTTTCAAAGCCGGAAATCGACAATACCGGGAGCCGATAAGCTGTTAGTAGAGACCTTCCCGAGAGGGGAAAGGTACTACCTAGTGGTCTATAGTTTCGAGGGAAGAAATGCGCATCAGACTTTGGGCATGCTGCTTACAAAGCGCATGGAGCGAATGGGATATGGCCCACTTGGTTTTTCAGCATCAGATTATATGCTTTGCGCTTGGTCTATCCGCCCCGTTAAGGACGTGGAGCATCTTTTTGATCAAGACATGTTAGGCGATGATTTAGAGGCCTGGATGCTTGAAAGCTCGCTTCTACGCATTTCCTTCTGGAAATGCGCAGTAATCGCCGGGCTGGTAGAACAAAACTACCCAGGAAGAGACAAAACCCAGCGCCAAAGAACAATTTCAAGCGATTTAATTTATGATGTTTTAAGGCGTCACGAACCCAACCACGTTCTTTTGCGCGCTACGAGAGCTGACGCAGCAGAAGGGCTCTGCGATATAAAGCGGCTGGCAGATATGCTGATCCGCTTTCAAGGGCGAATTGATCATCGAGACTTGCCACAAGTAAGTCCACTCGCAGTGCCAGCTATGCTAGAATATGGTAGACACAGAGTTAAGGGAGTCGCTGGAGATGAACTCCTAGCCGAAGCTGAGATTTATGCTTTCGAAACTGAATTGCTTGAGGAGGCATTTTCCGTTTGAAAATAAGAAGAAGAATCGCAGCATGAGAGCTAAATTCCACCACTCTGGTGCCCTTATATTGGGAACCACATTAGTTGTGTCAGATCTTCATCTGGAGAAAGGAACTCGCAGAGCTCTAAGTAATGGAGATGGCGGATTCCTTCCACCATATGACACTCGAGAAACCTTAGGCCAGCTATTGAGCCTTACAAACTCTATTGCTCCTCAACTTTTAATTTTTCTTGGGGACACCTTCGACGATGTTACAGCACTTCAAAGAATGTCCGATCAAGATCAAGCAGTGCTCAATGAAATTGTCTTCGGTCGGGAAGTTATTTGGATCACAGGTAACCATGATCCAATCTTAAGTGAGACATTGCCAGGACAAAGCACTACAGAATACCAGACAGAGCACTTTGTTTTTAGGCATGAAGCTGATCCCACTCATAGAGGACCCAAAATTGAAGTAAGTGGTCATTTCCACCCGTCTGCAAAGGTAAAAGCTCGAGGCACTATTCAGAGACGGCCTTGCTTTATTGAGGCGGATAATCGAATTATACTCCCCTCCATGGGTGCATATACAGGCGGCTTAAATGTAAATAGCGAAGCTTTTTCACCACTCAATCTTGGCGTATTCAATGTCCATTTGATAGGGCGAGACAAAGTGTTCCGGTTTCCCATGACATCTATTGTCACATAATGGATTAGATCTACTTTTCGAAAATGACCACACCACCGATTATCCTCTGGTTCCGCAAAGATTTGCGCCTGGCCGACAACCCTGCTTTAACTGCCGCGACGGAGTTTAACTGCCCTGTTGTTCCAGTATTCATTCTTGATGAAGACAACACTCGCCCACTTGGCGCAGCATCCAAGTGGTGGCTTCACGAGTCTCTTGCATCTTTAAGCGAGCGGGCACCCCTTATACTCAGACGTGGCCATCCAAAAAGAATTTTAGAACAGCTCGTCCAAGAGACAGGAGCACGAGGTGTATTTTGGAACCGTCTTTATGAACCTGAGACAATGAGCCGGGATACAGAAATCAAGAGTCAGTTAAAAGAGCTTGGCCTAGATGTTCGCTCTTTTCCAGGCCGTTATTTAGCAGAACCTAATATTTTGAAAAATAAAGCTGGCGGGGTCCTAAAGGTTTTCACACCCTATTGGAAAGCACTTAACTCATACTATGAAACGAGCCCTCTGCCCGACCCTCTCCCGGTGCCGAAGGTTAATTGGGCCACAGCAAGGAGCGAAAACCTAACAGATTGGCACCTAAAGCCAGCCAGACCCAATTGGTCTTTGGGAATCGCAAAAGAATGGACACCTGGTGAGGGTGGTGCCTGGACTAGATTTAATCAATTTAGAAAGTCCGCAATAACAACTTATATCGATGATCGTAATCGCCCTGATCTTCCTAAAGTATCTCGCCTATCACCGCATCTGCACTGGGGTGAAGTCAGCGTCAATCAACTATGGCATGCCACAAAGTCTCACGGCTCCTCGCGAAGTCACGAACACTTTTTAAAAGAATTAACCTGGCGTGATTTTGCGGCATACTTACTATTTCATTTTCCAAGTTTACCGACAAAAAACTGGCGCTTAGATTTTGATAATTTCCCTTGGGTAGAAGACAGCGCAATGCTTGAGCAATGGCAGAAGGGACAAACTGGTTATCCGATTGTGGACGCGGGCATGCGTGAGCTGTATGAAACTGGCTGGATGCACAATCGAGTCCGAATGATTGTAGCCTCTTTCTTAGTTAAACATATGCTGCATCCCTGGCAGTCAGGTGAACGGTGGTTTTGGGACACCCTTGTCGATGCTGATCCAGCAACCAACCCAGCATCATGGCAGTGGGTAGCGGGATGTGGCGCCGATGCAGCTCCATATTTCCGTATATTTAATCCTATTGGACAAGCGGAGAAATTTGACCCAGATGGAACCTACATTAAAAAATGGGTCCCAGAGTTGGCTCGCCTGCCAAAGCAATTTTTAGCTAAGCCTTGGGAAGCATCTCCCCTAATACTCCACGCCGCTGACGTTAAATTGGGCGAGAATTATCCCACTCCCATGGTAAAACATGAGCATGCGAGAGCCCGAGCACTTGAAGCGTTTCAAAGCATTAAGAAAGAAGCTGCATAATGAAAATTGGAATAGTAGGCTCGGGCATTGCGGGTCTCTCAGCTGCTTTTGCCCTGGGTCCCAATCATGACGTCACTTTGATAAATGATGATAGTCGTCCGGGGGGACACTCCCATACAGTCACAGTAGATCTTCCAGAAGGCCAAATACCGGTAGACTGCGGCTTTATTGTTTTTAACCGCAAAAACTATCCAAATTTCTCTCGTCTTTTAGATTACTTAAATGTCAAAACACAGCTAGCAGATATGACATTTGCCACTTCGATTGATAGCGGTGGTTTGGAATTCAAGGGCGGGTTTGGCTTAAGTGCGCTTTTCGCTCAACGACGTAATGTTGTTCGGCCACGTTTTCTAAATTTATTGAGAGCCATCAACAAATTCCATAGAGTTGCAACGGACGCGTTCCTCGATCCAAAACCGCTTCCAAATACCCTCAGTGAATTCCTCTCAATACATAAGCTTGATAAAACACATCTTTCTAGAGACTACCTATACCCAATGATGGCTGCCATCTGGTCAGGCAAATCTGCCAGTATGGGTGAAATGCCCACCCGCACCTTCCTTCAATTCTTTCACAATCATGGGCTTCTCTCGATTGATGGGAAGCCTCTCTGGTATACGGTTACTGGGGGTTCAAAAACATACGTCTCAGCGCTGCTAAATCATCTAGATATCAGGACTAAATTCGGTAGCGCTGCTCGGAACATACAGCGACTTGATAGTGAAGTAATTATTAAATGTGAGGATGGGCACGCAGAATCATTTGATGAAGTGATCTTGGCAACTCATAGCGATCAAGCCCTGTCACTTTTAGGCGCTAACGCGACCTTGGCAGAAAAAGAGATTTTGGGGAAAGTTCCTTATGCTCCCAACAAAGGTTACCTGCACACCGATAAATCACTCATGCCGAGAAAAAAGCGCGCCTGGGGGTCGTGGAACTATCTGCGGCAAGGTAAAGCACATGAAGCTGAAAACCGTCCAGTTTCCCTCACCTATTGGATGAATAATCTGCAACGCCTGCCCACTAAAACTGATGTTTTCTTGACGCTTAACCCAGAACATCCTCCAGAAGAGAGAAGCATCCTGCACGAATTGCGCTTCAATCACCCGCAATTCGGGCCACAGAGTAGCGCTGCTCAAGCAAAGTTACATACTATTCAGGGACAGAAACGAGTTTGGTTTGCGGGGGCGTGGTGTGGGTATGGCTTCCACGAGGATGGCTGCCAAGCAGGGCTTGCTGTTGCAGAAACATTAGGCAGTCCAGCGCCTTGGGCACGTGAAGTTGTTCCCGTGTCTAGCGCTGTCAATTGCGTTGACCGAACCTCGTATTTACAACGTAAAAACGCCATAACAGAGGCGGTTGCTATCGCAGCTGAATAAGCACTAATAGTCTTATGGCCACGCTCTACCCAGCACGAGTATATCACAAGCGTCTTCGCCCAAAAGTGCATGAGTTTACCTATCATGTCTGGGCGCTTAAAATTGATCTCAGTGACATTCAAAATCTACAGCAACTCAACTTGCTCGGTGGCACATCGCCGTTAACTCTTGAGCCCAAAGATTTTGGCCCTCGGGACGGCAGCGATCTATTGACTTGGTTTCGAGGTGCTCTTGCAAAACGTGGTTATGATAACGACGGAAAATTAGAACTTTTATTTCTTCCCCGATTTCGCGGCCAAGGATTTGCTCCCATAACTGTTTGGATAGCTCCTGATGTGCTCATGTTTGAAGTACACAATACAGCAGGTGAAGCGCATACGTATTTTGTTCCTTCGAAAGATTTAGCTAACCAACAAGCTTGGAAACGAATGTGGGTAAGTCCGTTTACGCCGATGCACGGAAGATATGATTTTGACTTTGCTGCTAATAAAGATCTTTTACGACTAAAGGTTCGCTTAGAAAACGAAGAAGGGCCCTTGCTGACTGCGACTATGACTGGAAAAGGTCAGCAGCTAAATCATAAAACGTTAAAGGACTTAAAGCGGACGCCAGGCGTGTCGGGCCGAAGCCTGTTTATGCAAATCCTATGGCAAGGTTTACAGCTGCGGCTAAAAGGCTTGCGTCCATACTGGGGCGTGTTTGCTCCACGAACGCCAATCTCGACATCTCAAACTAAGTCTGTATCTCGTAAATCATGATTGTTTCTTACTTCGGAAAACGAGCGTTCTCTTCTATCCTCCGGAGTTTAGATGGGCGAATCGACAAGGGTGAGCTAACCATAATCTTGCCTGATCAAAGCACCCACTCAGTCAAGGGAAACGCACCTGGACCCCTGGCCGAATTACATATCCATGACTACCGCTTCATGCGCCGTATTTTGCGCTTCGGCTCAGTAGGCTTTGCAGAGGCGTTTATGGAGCAAGACTGCAGCAGCCCCAACATGCGCGCTGTTTTAGACTTTGCAGTAGCCAATACCAGATGGTTTGATTCTGGTGCTGCTAGCAGCCAAGGCTTCGCGAATTTCATAATGCGGCGCCTTCATAATCAGCGAGACAATTCTCGCGATGGATCGAAGAAAAATATCTCTTATCATTATGATCTAGGCAATGATTTTTATGCCCTTTGGCTTGACTCGTCGATGACTTACTCCAGTGCAATCTTCTCAGATGGGATAAACTCATTAGAAGCCGCGCAGAGAGAGAAATATGATCGTCTTGCTAAACTAGTAGACCTCAAACCTGGAGCTCGCGTTCTTGAAATAGGCTGCGGCTGGGGTGGATTTGCAGAACATGCCGCCCGTAATTATGGCGCCATGGTAACTGGATTAACCATCAGCCAAGAGCAACTTGATTTTGCCAAAGAACGAATGACTAAGGCAGGTCTAACTAAGCAAGTAGACCTGCGGTTTTGTGATTATCGTGAGCATGAAGTGAAAAACTACGACGCGGTTATTTCTATTGAGATGTTTGAAGCGGTAGGAGAGCGCCACTGGAGCACTTTTTTTAATCAACTAAACAAGTTTCTTAAACCTGGTGGAAACGCGGGCTTACAAATCATTACAATCGAAAAAGATTACTATGAAGATTACCGCGCAAGCCCTGATTTTATTCAGAAATATATTTTCCCTGGAGGAATGTTGCCAACTCCAGAGCATTTAGATGGTCTGGCCTCAGATGTTGGGTTTAGTCGCCAAGAATCAAACGGCTATGGCCATGATTATGCTCGGACACTGGAAGCATGGCTCTTCAATTTTCAAGCTCACTGGAAAAAAATTCATGAGATGGGTTTTGATGAGAAGTTTAAAAGGATGTGGGAGTACTACCTCCACTACTGTGCGGCTGGTTTTATGGATGGTCGATTAGACGTTAAACAGATTAGGTTTCAGAAACCTAGAAACTTAGCTGGATAATCAATGACACCTTATAAACGCTTGTTTAAGAGAATGTCCTAGCCAGGGCACGCTCTAAGTCATAAATTAAATCATCCACGTCTTCGATGCCTATTGATAGCCGCAACAAACGCTCATGCACTGGAAAGCCATCACCAGACACAGTCTTTCGATGCTCTATCAGGCTCTCCACTCCGCCCAAAGACGTGGCAGGATAAAATACGTCACAATTCGAAGCTACGCGAATTGCATCCTGTTCACTCCCCTTTATGATGATTGATAACATCGCGCTAAACTGTCCGTCAGTCTGCCTTCTAGCTATTTCATGACCCGGGTGCGATTTAAGGCCGGGATAAAGAACTTTTTCTACACGCGGATGACCTTCAAAGTACTCAGCCAACACAATCGCACTCTCACATGCCCGGGTAACCCTTAGATGTAAGGTACGCATTCCCCTAATTAATAGCCATGCATCATTGGACTGCAGAACGGTTCCTTGAAGCTTTCTTATAAGCCCTAACTCTTCCCAATCCTTATCAACGTTTTTAACTGACAAGGCGCCCGCAGTTACATCTGAATGCCCATTTAAGTATTTGGTTGCCGAATGAAAAGAATAGTCTGCACCAAGTTCCAGTGCCCGCGTCATTGTCGGTGGTGTTGCTGTTGCATCAACAATTAGCTTAGCCCCGGCATCGCGAGTAAGGTTAGAGGCTGCATTAATATCTGTAACTTCCCAATTAGGGTTATTTGGGGTTTCAACCCATACTAGTAGTGTCTCACCTGGACGAATTGCATCTGATAACTCCTCTATTTTACCCGCGGTATAGTATGAGACAACTAACCGGTTTTTAGCGGCGTAGAGCTGAATTTGGGCCAAAACCCCATGGTACATGACTTCCGGGACGACGATATGAGCACCTGTTGGCAATTGCTCAATAACCGCTGTGCACGCTGACATACCTGAGCTGAATAGCATGGTATCTTCGGCCCCCTCTAAGGCGGCGATCATTTTTTCTGCGTGTTCGGTTGTTTCGTTGCCATCACGACGGTACCAAAAAGGCTGTCGAATGTTGTAGTCATGGTCCCGAGCGTAAGTAGCGGCATGCTGAATCGGCGGAACCACTGAGCCGGTTTTTTTATCTTCATAATGGAGCGCTTGCGCAATTTGTGTAGCTAAATTTAGAGGTCGATTTCGATTTGGATTCATTCTGGTCAAGCAGCATGAAATATAGATCTGCGCAAGAAGTATCCGTTAAAACAAAAAACCCCGCTGAGGCGGGGCTTTCTAAGTGGTTGCGGGAGGTGGATTTGAACCACCGACCTTCAGGTTATGAGCCTGACGAGCTACCGGACTGCTCCATCCCGCGTTAATACCTGAAATCTTTCTTCTAAACAGAGGAAATCAGGTCAAAAAGCCTTAAAGCTTTAAACAAAAAAGGCCACCCTCAGGCAGCCAATCTCGTTATCGTGTGAGTGAAAAGAAGAAGATGCTCTTACTAATCTGGCAGCGACCTACTCTCCCAGCCCTTAGGGGCAAGTACCATTGGCGCTGGAGCGTTTCACGGCCGGGTTCGATATGGGACCGGGTGGTGCCACTCCGCTATGGCCACCAGATGAGAAAGAGCATCTGAAATTTTCTTGTCTGTATTAATTTTAGGTTATTCTGATCATTCAAGATGATCACTAGATCCTAGCCTATCGGCTGAAATCTAGTGGAGTGTTCAAGTCGATCGATTTATTAGTACTCCTTAGCTTCGCCGCTTACACGACTTCCACATGGAGCCTATCACGTAGTGGTCTTCTACGAATCTCAGCGAGACCTTGTTTTGAGGGAGGCTTCCCGCTTAGATGCTTTCAGCGGTTATCCCGTCCATACATAGCTACCCAGCACTACTGTTGGCACAATAACTGGTACACCAGAGGTATGTCCATCCCGGTCCTCTCGTACTAAGGACAGCTCCTCTCAAGTCTCGAACACCCACGGCAGATAGGGACCGAACTGTCTCACGACGTTCTAAACCCAGCTCGCGTACCGCTTTAAATGGCGAACAGCCATACCCTTGGGACCTGCTCCAGCCCCAGGATGCGATGAGCCGACATCGAGGTGCCAAACCTCCCCGTCGATGTGGACTCTTGGGGGAGATCAGCCTGTTATCCCCGGCGTACCTTTTATCCGTTGAGCGATGGCCCTTCCATGCGGAACCACCGGATCACTATGGCCAACTTTCGTTTCTGCTCGACGTGTCAGTCTCGCAGTCAGGCAGGCTTATGCCATTACACTCAACAGCTGATTTCCGACCAGCTTGAGCCTACCTTCGCGCGCCTCCGTTACTCTTTAGGAGGCGACCGCCCCAGTCAAACTACCCACCACACAGGGTCCCAGTTATTGTGTAACCGGTTAGACCTAACAGATGAGAAGGGTGGTATTTCAAGGACGGCTCCACGCGAACTGGCGTCCACGCTTCAATGTCTCCCACCTATCCTACACATCTGATCCATCAGGCCACTGTGAAGCTATAGTAAAGGTGCACGGGGTCTTTCCGTCTAACCGCGGGTACCCCGCATCTTCACGGGGAATTCAATTTCGCTGAGTTGATGTTGGAGACAGTGGGGAAGTCGTTACGCCATTCGTGCAGGTCGGAACTTACCCGACAAGGAATTTCGCTACCTTAGGACCGTTATAGTTACGGCCGCCGTTTACCTGGGCTTCAATTCAGAGCTTTCACCCCTCCTCTTAACCTTCAGGCACCGGGCAGGCGTCAGACCCTATACATCGTCTTTCGACTTCGCAGAGCCCTGTGTTTTTAATAAACAGTCGCCACCCCCTGGTCTGTGCCCCCGGCCTCTGGTTGCCCAAAGACCGGGCCTCCTTCTCCCGAAGTTACGGAGGCAATTTGCCGAGTTCCTTCAACATCATTCTCTCAAGCGCCTGGGTATACTCTACCAGTCCACCTGTGTCGGTTTAGGGTACGGTCTTACGATGGAGCTATTTCCTGGGACCCCTTCACCGCCCACGCAATCCAATAAGCATGAACGATACACGGGATCCGTCACTACCATCAGGTGCAGGAATATTAACCTGCTTCCCATCGACTACGCATTTCTGCCTCGCCTTAGGGGCCGACTCACCCTGAGCGGATTAGCCTAGCTCAGGAACCCTTGGACTTTCGGCGACAGAGTTTCTCACTCTGTTTGTCGCTACTCATGTCAGCATTCTCACTTCTCATACCTCCACCGCCCCTCACAGGTACGGCTTCAACGGCCTAGAGAACGCTCCGCTACCACTAAAAAAACACGGTCAACTCAAGATGAGATAGGCGGACCTATCTTGTCTTGAGAAGACAAAAGTGTCTTCTTAATCCGCGTCTTCGGTGCATGGCTTGAGCCCCGGTACATTTTCGCTGCAAGACGGCTTAATTAGACCAGTGAGCTGTTACGCTTTCTTTAAAGGGTGGCTGCTTCTAAGCCAACCTCCTGGTTGTCTTGGCCTTCTCACTTGCTTTCCCACTTAGCCATGACTTTGGGACCTTAGACGGCGGTCTGGGCTGTTTCCCTTTCCACCACGGACCTTAGCACCCGTGGTGTGTCTGCCGGACTCGACTCTACGGTATTCGGAGTTTGATTAGGTTTGGTAAGGCTCGCGCCCCCCTAGCCCATTCAGTGCTCTACCCCCGTAGGCCATATCCGACGCTCTACCTCAATAGATTTCGCGGAGAACCAGCTATCTCCGAGTTTGATTGGCCTTTCACCCCTAGGCACAGCTCATCCCGTGACTTTTCAACGTCAGTGGGTTCGGTCCTTCAGTGACTGTTACGTCACCTTCAACCTGGCCATGCCTAGATCACTCGGTTTCGGGTCTAATCCGTCGTACTGAACGCCCTGTTCAGACTCGCTTTCGCTTCGCCTACACCTAACGGCTTAAGCTTGCACGACAGACTAACTCGCTGACCCATTATACAAAAGGTACGCTATCACCCCGTAGGGCTCTAACTGTTTGTAGGCATCCGGTTTCAGGTACTTTTTCACTCCCCGCATAGGGGTGCTTTTCACCTTTCCCTCACGGTACTTGTTCGCTATCGGTCGAATAGGAGTACTTAGGCTTGGAGGATGGTCCCCCCATATTCAAGCAGGGTTTCACGTGCCCCGCCCTACTCTAACAGACGATCATTTTACATATACGCGGCTATCACGCTCTATGGCTTAGCTTTCCAGCTAATTCTACTTGTTTCACGTCAGGCCTGGTCCGATTTCGCTCGCCACTACTTTCGGAGTCTCGGTTGATTTCCTTTCCTCTGGTTACTTAGATGTTTCAGTTCACCAGGTTCGCGTCTCTCGACGGCTCTACAGAGCCGGGTTTCCCCATTAGGACATCCACGGATCAAAGCTTACTTGCAGCTCCCCGCGGCTTTTCGCAGCATGTCACGTCCTTCATCGCCTCTATTCGCCAAGGCATCCACCAAATGCCCTTCAGGCACTTGAACGCTCCACCAGATTTCAAACGACAGTTTAAAACTTGGCTTTGCGATCAGCTTGATTTTGATTTGAATTGTTCACCCCCGAAGTCATGATCGGGGGTTAAACTACTGATCCACCCCCGTGCAAAGGGTGGACCGCAATTAGTGTCAGACAAGAAGATTTCATGCAGTATAAATCCGGGCAAGCCCTAGATTAAACTTACATGTCTTCTTTTCACAAACAACGATTTGATGGCATTTGCCATGTTCAGCCCGAAGGCTGATGAAAGCAAACTTTCAACAGACCTCGGCGTATACAGTAAGTGGTGGGCGATGGAGGACTTGAACCTCCGACCTCACCCTTATCAGGGGTGCGCTCTAACCACCTGAGCTAATCGCCCGACACCTGAAAAGGTAGTGGTGGAGCCTAGCGGGATCGAACCGCTGACCTCCTGAATGCAAATCAGGCGCTCTCCCAGCTGAGCTAAGGCCCCGAAGATTTACTGGATACTGTTGAGAAGAGATACGTGACCGGCGGGATGCCAGACTTTTTTGCCTTTCGGCTGGTCGCCTGTCACATGGACAAGCTTTTTATTTGGAAGATCGCGAGCTGATCTAGCACTTGGCTAGGTAGCATTCCGAAATCTACTCTAGAAAGGAGGTGATCCAGCCCCAGGTTCCCCTAGGGCTACCTTGTTACGACTTCACCCCAGTCGCTGACCCTACCGTGGTCGGCTGCCTCCAAAAGGTTAGCGAGCCGCCTTCGGGTAGAACCAACTCCCATGGTGTGACGGGCGGTGTGTACAAGGCCCGGGAACGTATTCACCGCGTCGAGCTGATACGCGATTACTAGCGATTCCGACTTCATGCTCTCGAGTTGCAGAGAGCAATCCGAACTGAGATGGCTTTTTGAGATTAGCTTCCCCTCGCGAGGTCGCTGCCCATTGTCACCACCATTGTAGCACGTGTGTAGCCCAGCCCATAAGGGCCATGAGGACTTGACGTCATCCCCGCCTTCCTCCGGCTTATCACCGGCAGTCTCGCTAGAGTGCCCAACTTAATGCTGGCAACTAACGATAGGGGTTGCGCTCGTTGCGGGACTTAACCCAACATCTCACGACACGAGCTGACGACAGCCATGCAGCACCTGTCACTAGGTCCCCGAAGGGAAAGCTCCATCTCTGGAGTGGTCCTAGGATGTCAAGGGCTGGTAAGGTTCTGCGCGTTGCTTCGAATTAAACCACATGCTCCACCGCTTGTGCGGGCCCCCGTCAATTCCTTTGAGTTTTAATCTTGCGACCGTACTCCCCAGGCGGTCTGCTTAATGCGTTAGCGGCGCCACCGAGACACTAAGTGTCCAAACGGCTAGCAGACATCGTTTACGGCGTGGACTACCAGGGTATCT
>Ga0213865_10000223_pt1 | contig 38074 bp, 20 predicted proteins | sample PICome_6_FD_160100 | JGI IMG/M metagenome (GOLD analysis project Ga0213865, IMG submission 160100) | Coastal seawater microbial communities near Pivers Island, North Carolina, United States - PICO282 | ecosystem: Environmental > Aquatic > Marine > Coastal | place: USA: North Carolina...
CCTCGATGCAAAAATCATCTTGTGAATCAAGTCCTTTTCCTACAACGATGCAATCTCCCTCTTGCTGGGTTTTGACGGATGTTTGACCTCCGTGGGCAGAGTGTGATAACTGAGGCCTTGGACCCTGACTCAGAGAAGGATGGACCGCATGACGGACACATTCAACAATGGGTGCTACACTAGTTGGAATCCTATTGAGTCCACTCGTAAGATAATGCTCAGCCTTCATCGAGTTCGTCAAAAGATGATTGTATTTCTCGCGATTATACGGTGTTACTTCCGGGCAAGTATCTACCAAAACAAGAGCACCTGCTTCTTCAAGCATTGACAAGGTGCCATCTGCTTCTGCAAGTGCATGATTCTCCTTGCTGGTAAAAACCCACAAACGTTGATTTTCAATACGTTCTCCAAATTCCATGTGAGATCGTAAGGCAGAAGCGGTGGTTCTCATCTCTTCCAGACTCGCTTGAGGGCAACCGATAACCACCAAATCGACTTGCCCATCTGGCTTAAGCTCATCATAGCGTTGTGTAAGATCGGCAAGTGTAAACTCTAATTCACCTTCCCACTCAATATCAGAAAAATCTTCCAATGATTGCAATGAATGCCCATCAACCCACATCATTGGAGTTCCATAATTTGCTGCTGCGGCGGTAAGTGCCTTTTTGCGGGCAAATGAAATGTAATCTGGTAATCCTTCAACGTAAGGCATCGGACCAAAAGGAAGATTCCATTCAGGTTTAGCATTACGCCCAATCCAATCTCCGAGGATTGAGTAATCCGAGAGCGTTTCAAGTTCACAAGAAATCTTGACCCGAATGTTTGGAATTCTATGCTCAGGCAGGTGCAAGCCCCATTCTGGAGCATAGCCCGTCAATGCAGTCGCTAAGGCGCTCAATCCAGATTCTCTGTTTGTGATAAGGGAAGTCCAAGTATTTGTGAAACAAACAGCATTTGATTCTGCCCAAGAAGCAGTCTCACCCTGAATTTCAATTCCTCGGTCATAGGGTGTACAGGAAAGAGTTGATTCAATACCCAAACGGTCGTAGGCTTGCACAATCTCAAATTGTTGTTCTAGAAAATCTGGCCAAGCAATATCCATTTCCTTCATTTTTCGCTTGTCGCATCCCGCTGAATTCAAAGTTGTTGGGATCACTACTGTTCCATGTTCATCTCCACTCAAATCCTTCAAAAATCGACGTAAACCGTGCCCCCCAGTAATGACTGAAACGCCAGAAACGTGGGCATGATCGACTTCAACAAATGAGGACGCTTTAGCAGTACGAGCCAAGTCAACGACAAGTCGCGCTGCCTTTTGCCTAGTCGCCCCTTCCAAGCCGTCGAGTTGTCGAGATAGCCTCTCAGGCAGGTGCATGGTTTCCTCGAAGTACTGACGCTTCATCAAGACTCGTATGCTTCACCGATGGTTTTGATACCGTTGACGTCACTCCACCAATTATGTCCTCATCAGAGAACAATAACCAAACAGCCCGCGGAGATAGGCAACAGAATCGTTTTTTATCTCTCGAGAATGCAAAACGCATTCTCAAAACAACCGTTGTACTAAGCGCATTACTTCTGTCAATTTGGGCAGTTGTTCTCAATCAAGCACTTGAGCCTCTATCAAATGAAGATACTGAGGAAAAAGCAATACTTGTTGAAACAGAAGGAAGAGAATCAGATGTCTATTGTCCAGAAGGCGGGGCCGACATTTTTCTCGGAACTGATTTCGATGGAAACGGAAAATTGTCAGCAGATGAGATCACATCAAGCACAAAAGTCTGTCATGGTCAACAAGGCCTTTCAGGGCCTCAAGGCCAACAGGGCTATGATGGAAGTAACGGAGAACATGGAAACGGGAGTTTGGTGAATCTCACAGCCATATCCCCTGGAATTCCCTGTTCATTTGGAGGGATACAAATCCAATCGGGAATAGACATCAACAGAAACCAATACTTAGATTCAGAGGAAGTACAAACGACCGCACATATTTGTGATGGGCAGCTAGGAGATGATGGCCCTATTGGAGAACAAGGCAATAACGGAAGCCAAGGATATTCGGCTCTTATCGATCAACAACCTGCACCAACAGCACTATGCTCGAAAGGTGTCGTCATGCGATTTGGTGTCGACGATGGGATTGATAGGGGAATCGCAGGAGATGGTCTTCTTCATGAGGATGAAGTTCGAGAATCCCTTCGAATTTGTTCTGAACAATTATATCAAGGGATTGTTGGAGATTTAAATTTGGGTGTAACAAACGGACATTCCTCAACATGTAGTCAAATAAGTTTCAGTAACAAGGTTTTGACATCAGGAAATAATGGAATAAATGGTTGCGAATTATGGATGCTGGATGTTGATAATACACCTCTTCTGTTGAAAGATATTCATTCCTCTGGAGATTCTATTCCTGGGAAAATCCTTGGCATCCAATCCATGGAGACTGAGAGAGGGTTGCGATTTGTATTTGATGCAGATGATGGAATCCATGGACGTGAATTGTGGGTTACTGATGGAACTTCTTCTGGAACACTCATGGTTGGAGATATTGAAACTGGAGATGGAATTGATTACTCGAGCGAAATTACACAATGGATGAATGGGGTAGTATTCACAACTAATGGACAGCAAGGACAACGTATGTGGTGGACGAATGGAAGCGTTACAACATCAATCTGGCAAGCACCATGGCTCACAAGCAGTGCAAGTTCGGATTTGATGAATCAGTCGGTAACACTTTCATCGTTAGGACAAAATATGCTGCTCGGAGATGAGAATCGACTCTGGTTCGCAGCAAAGGAATCCAATATTGGGCTCGAAGTAATGCAATTGGATTCAGATGGAACAATGACCATGTATGATCTCCATCCATTTGGTGATTCATCCCCTTCCAAGGCGTTGGTTTCTAACAATGGCTTGGTGGTCGTCGCAGGCGATGGGACTGGACGGCAACTGGCACATCTGGATGGCTCGGGAGGAGTGCAATGGCTCACATCCATGACAAAGGAAGGAACAACAACACCTGTTACCACAATGGCACCGAAGTTTGGATTGCATCAAATTGGTGATACGATTCTCTTCGATGCTGTTTATCGAGGAGCTGATGCAACATTGTTTTCATACTCCTTTGCAACATCGAATCTTCTTGAATTAAGTTCGACAATTCTTGCACCAGGCCATAGCCTCGAACCGGTTTCTAATGGACATACGATTTGGTTTGATTGTGTGATTGCTAGCACTGGCATGGAATTGTGTCAAACGGATGGGACTGAACAAGGGACGCATCTTACAATCGATCTGATGCAAGGGATTAGCAGCAGTCTTCCAAGGGCTCTGATGTACACTGATTCTACATTGTACGTCCTTGCTCAAGGTATTGATCAAACAGGAACAAATAGTGGCCATGCATTGTGGGCAATTGATGGTCAAACCGCTTCAGTGGTTTTCGATCCTTATGCAGGAATTGGAAATGATTCAAGCGCAGGAACGTATGGTGGATTAATCGCTTCATCCACACATATATTTTTCATTGCTGATGATGGTGTGCATGGGCATGAATTACATCAGTACCTTTTGCCATCAATTCAAGATGATTGGGTCGTTTGGAATTGAACCCGATCGATACAGTATGAACAGGAAATGCCAGGAACATAAGCAGGATGCAATTGTTGCTCTGGAAGCAGGGGTTCTCTGCATGCAAAGCACACCGCTGTTCCAGTTTCTGTCAAATCAGGTTTTAGAGCTACTCGTTTATCGAAAACAAAGCATTCACCATTCCAGTGTTCGCCTCCAACCTCTTGGAAGTAGCCGAGTATGCCACCTTCCAGTTGTCTGACATTCGTAAAACCTGCATCTCGCATAATGACGCTGGCTTTTTCACAACGAACTCCACCTGTACAAAACATCACAATTTGTTTGTCTTTAAGCGAATCATCCATGTTTGCAACCGCTTCTGGGAAAGCTCTGAAAGTCTTGATATCAAGTTCGATCGAGTTCTGAAAAGAACCCAGTCGAGTTTCATATGTATTTCTTGTATCGAGCAAAACGATATCTTCGTTGTTTGAAAGTCGTTCATGAAGTTCATGCGGAAAAATTCTTCCATCTTCGGAATCAACACGGTCAAAGTTTGGAAGGCCGACTGAGATGATCTCTTTTTTCAATCGTACATTCATTCGGTTAAATGGTTGATTATCGGAGAGGGATTCCTTGAACGGAATAGTACTGAAACGGTCGTCTTCGTTCAACCATTCTCGAAACTGGGTAATGCTTGATTCAAGTCCTGCGACAAAAATATTGATTCCTTCATGGCTAAGCAAGATTGTTCCTTTCAATTCCAAAGAGTCACACTTTTTCTTGAATGGTTGTCTGAGATGATCTCGATCGGGAAGAGTCACGAAGGTGTACCCTGCGATATTGAGATACATCTCCGTCATGATTGGCCCTCGAATAGTTCCCTCTTATTTTCATCGATTACCTACGCCAGTTATGGCGACTTGCTAATGGATGACGCCAACCTTGTCCAAAAGCACGAGGAGATACTCGAGGTGCTGGTGCCATTTGCCATCGCTTGTGTTCATTGGCTTCAAGCCGTCGAAGCACAGACACAACAGTCTCTCTATCATGTCCTTTGGAAGCAATTTCATCTGCCCCATATCCGTCTTCAATATGATGTTTCAAAATGGAGTCAAGAACTGCGTAAGGAGGCAGTGTGTCATCATCGCGTTGATCTGGAGCTAGTTCAGCAGAAGGTGGTTTGGTGAGTGTCGATTCGTTCACAGGAGCCTCTTTACCGATGTTCTTTGCTCGGTTATTGAACACATGGGCAAGGCCGTATACCTCCATCTTGTAGACATCACCCAGTGGAGTATAACCTCCAGCCATATCCCCGTAAAGTGTACAATACCCTTGTGCAAGTTCTGATTTATTTCCTGTTGCAATCGCCATACGCTGCTGAGCGTTGGCATGGGACATCACAAGAATTGCACGCAATCTTGCTTGAATATTTTCACGGGCTACAGGTAATCCGTCGGTCAAGACCGTCTCAATTTGACTCTCGAGAAGATGATGAAGGTCGTCGATTGGAATGGAAGCAAATTCCATACCCAATGATTCTGCGGTGAATTTCGCATCTGATTTCGAATGCTCTGATGAGAATCGTGAAGGCATTGAGATTCCCAATACATTCTCTGGGCCAACTGCAGCACAAGCAACACATGCTGCAACTGCTGAATCAATTCCTCCGCTTAGACCGAGAACTATTCGATGAATTCCAGATTTCCTACAGTAATCCCGAAGTCCCAAGACAACTGCATCGGCGAGAGCCTCGAGTTTTGTTTCCTCATCTTGTTCAAAATCACTCTTGCTGGATAAATGAGTCAAACCACTGTTCTTTTCTTGTTCCATTGGAATCCATTGAGATTGAGTTGGATCCTTCAAATCAACAAGAAGAATTCCTTCGTTCCATGCGGGAGCAATGACCACATCTCCATTTGGCCATGCTGCCAAAGAACGGCCGTCAAACAATAGATCATCATTCCCACCTACTTGATTTGCAAGCAAAAACGGATGATTCAAGCATTTTGCTGCCGTTCGAGCAACTCGAAGCCTTGTTTGTATTTTCTCTGCATGATATGGTGACGCAGAAAGATTGACTGTTGCATCAAGTTGGACTCCTTGCCGACCCCATTCAGCGAGTTGTTCAATTGGGTCTGCATCGTATTCGGAAGGAGTTTCTCCTGAAACTTGCCATGCGTCTTCACATACTGTAACACCAAGTTCGAACGACCCATTGATGGTTCTTGCAATTCCTGGACGATCGTCTGCATCGAAGTATCGAGCTTCATCAAACACGTCATAAGTTGGAAGAAGTTGCTTGCGAGCGACAACTTTTGCAGGTGCTTGATTGCCAATAAGCAACACACCATTTCCTGGTTGCTCTCGTTGGTTTTCTGGAACGGTTGGCGTGCCGACCAATACGGGAATATCCACATTGATCTCTTTGGCCATATCTTGGGCAGTTTGTATGAAACTCGATTGCATCAGTAAATCTCTGGGAGGATAACCACAAATGGCAAGTTCTGTACTAACACAAACCGAAGCGCCATGGGAGTGCGCTAGACGAACCATCTCTTGTAAACGCTGAGCATTTCCTACAATATCACCTACTGTAGGATTGAATTGAAGCAGGGCAATGAGTCCCTTACTTTGATTGCCCATGGTTAAGCCAACCCTCCGTGATTCATAGCCCTGATGCCTTACTTGTATTGCAGAATTTCACCGTTGGCATCTTTGTACCACCAAGTTGAATCATTCGGATCTTGCCACCACCAAACGCCATCTGCACCTTGAGTCCAACCATCAGTAGAAGCAGTGGTTGTTGCAGTAGTTGTTGCTGGAGCGGTTTCAGGATCGAGTAAATCTGAATCAGGATCTTCAAACTCTTCCTCTTCTTCTTCAAGATAGTCAGAGTATTCATCCCATTCAATTTCTAATTTAGAACCACGTCGAACAGTGGCATTTCTTGCCATCAAGAGCAATGCTCCGATAATTCCAATCGCAAGTAAGATTCCAATTGAACCAAGAACTGGATTCACTTCTCCAAAGACGGACTCTGTGAAACTCGGTTCCCGTTGTGGACGTACATCGATGGATGGACCATTTGCATTATTTCCATTTTCAAGAACGACTTCAATCCATTGAAGACCTATTTTCTCTGGCCCCCAATCAAGAAGAATTGTCCCTACAGAGCCTTCTGCAACCTCAACATTAGCGTTTCGAAGAACATCTTTTGTTCCATCTGCACGTACAACAGAAATTGTAGCTGACGTCGAACCATCAAGTGTGCCTGTATTCTTGACAAAAATTTGAACGGCAGTCGTCTCACCTTCTTTTACATTCAAACGAGAATATTGAATGGCTGGATTGTCGAGTTCAAAGGTTGGCCTTCTCCATTCCATCAACCATGATGTCACAGAATTTCCTGAAGAATCCCCATTTGCACCGAGCACTTGGTTTCCAGCAAGGTCGCGACCTTCTATCAGAACGTTTACTGTCAACAGATCGATCAACATCTCATCGGTGATGACAGAAAGATCCATCTTACCAGTCCCTACAAGATTAAGCCCACTGATTTCAGTTCCCTGAAGTAAGAATGGAGCGTCTCCGCCTCGAATATAATCTCCTGTTACAGTATCTTCAACCCACCATACCAACCGTAAGGATTCGTAATCGATGCCACCTTCCTCTTCAAGAACAATGGTAACTTCATGTTCATCTGCGCTCAAAATCGCTCCGGGACGAGGTGTTTGAACTTCTTTTGGTTCAGGACCAATTCCGTCTACAATCATCCACTTCACAGACGATCCTTTCTCGGTTGAATCAATCCCCTGTGGTGGCAAACAACCCACAGACCAAGTGAGTGGAATCGTGCCAGAAGTCGAAGGACTTACGAGTGGAATGTTCCAAATGCCATCGTATGTTTGAACCGAATAAGTTTGTCCCGCAAACATGACATCAACACTGCAATTAAATTCTGGCATTGTGGTTGTTTTCTCAAAGACAAGACCACCAGTGAGTTCAAACGGAGAATTTGGGGGAATACGTGCTCCGTCTTCAAGTGATGAACCCTGAGTTAAAACCAGAGATACTGTTTCTTGAGGAATCATCAATGCAGGAGAAAATCGCCAACGTAGTGCAGGGAATGTTTGCAGCACTTCTTGCCCTGCGCGATCCACAATTCGGACACTCGGCTCTCTAAACGTATCACCCAAATCAGGTGTTGTCCATGCCAGTTCCAAATCGACTACAAGGCGAGTATCTTTCTCATAAGGTCCTGCTTCTAATCCATTAAGAGCAAGCATATCGCAAGAATGAATTATCAGATGAATGCTGTTCGAGGTACATGAATCTGTTACAAAGTCCCATGTGAACGAAAGCGGTGAAGTTAGAATATTTGATGCAAGTTGAATTTCAACTGTGGTCAAGTCAGAAGCTCCGTTTGGCTCGCTCATATCGACACGAAGCGTGTATGCTTGGCCAGGATGTATCCAAGATTGAACACCTCCACTCCAAGACATTGCATTCGATGTCAGCGTAGGCGGCCCATCAGGACCAAGTTGATACATGAACAGATGTTCACCATCGGCTGAAGTACCGCTATCCTGCAAGGGTTGTCCAGAAGCATCCGAACCAACGAGATATCCCGAAACTTTCTGACCCAGTGAACCCATTGAATCATCAAACAGAAGCGTATACAATCCTGTTGAAACAGTTAGATCGGTTGGTATAATCAATGACCTTGATTTGTATTCATCAGCACTTGGCCATCCGTTAAGGTCGTCATCATCTGCCCATTCACGCCAAAGCATGACGTGAACATCGGAAGGCAACAGAACTGGATCGAGAATTTGGAATTGAACTGTTTGGCTTGTGGAAGCTACTCGGTGGTCATACCAGTCAACACTTGAGAAAATGACCGATGGCGAGGTTGGATCGATTTTGAACGAACGGATTAGTTCTGATTCATTGACGATACCGCCTCCTTCCAATGGAATAACTCGAACGGTCCAGTCAAGGTCGCCAAAGGTAAACGGTGCTGCATCTGAAACATTCCACATGTCGCCATCAAGTGAGGTTGTGTTCGCAATCATTGTGGATCCTTGCCAAAGTTGAACCTCAGCATCTCCATCAGCAAATGAATCGATACCTTCAACTCCTTCATAGCCAACGTCGATTGAAAAGTTTAGACCAGTTCCAGCAGCTAAGTATTCCGTTGAGGATGAAACCGGGCCGTTATCATCTGTGATGAGAACAGATTTGATGACCAGATCGTTTTCAAGTGCCTGAAGTCCTGCTCCACCCCAGAAACTTTGGCTGGGCCTTGAAACGACATCATTATCCAGAACAACTCGCATTGAAACAGAGAGATGTTGCTCGTCGTCCCAACCTTGTTCAATTCTGAATTGAACTGTCATCTCACTCATGGTTGCGGAAATACTGTTGACGCTGATTGGCTGCGTTGGATGTAGTTCAACCAGATGACTGTCCCCTTGGCCAAGAGGCGTCCCTCCACCTACAGGGAGGAGCCAGGTTGCATGATTCAAGTCTCCTTGAACATCGAAGCGAACAACGGTTGCTGAAAAATCCTCATCGATGTTGAATATTGTACTAAAGGACATCCAACGTTGTGATGGCGTCATTGGCCAAGTTGCATTAACGATCGACGCTGTTCCAGTTTCAACTTCTTCACTAAATCCTAAATCGGTCACTTCAACGATGATGTTCCCTTGAGATAATCCTGTAAATGGGAATGTTATGGTTGGATTTGCGCTTACCGTTCTTGTCGCTGCATTGGCAGCCAACACCAAAGGAGATTGTTCATCAGCACTTATCAAAACCGAGGTATTGAATGGAACTGCAAGATTAGAAAATGTTGCAACACCGTTTCCGTATGCTTCGATGTCTACGAGTGCAAAACCTTCGCCCATGTGATATAGCACTCCGGATTGGCTTGCCAAGGCGGTTTGCATTAAGTCAAGTTCAGTAGAATTGAGTTGTAGATGGTATGCTGTCACTCCATCGATCACCTTTGAAACGATTGTCGTACCTCCAACTCGAAGAGAGATTCCAGTCATATTTCCGTTATCAGATGAGACTCCAAGGCCAAAACCACTCAATTCAGAAGTTGGAATCCAAGCTGAAGTCGAAGCAATCCCTGAAAATCCGAACCCAGATGTAGTGGAATGTTCACCTGTGTCAAATTTATCTTGGAATCCCCAAGACCCAATCCGAGTGTTTTCTCCGCCCCATTCATTGATCCCATCATTGTTGATATCAAGCGAGGGAGCATTCGTCTTTCCACCCGTCTGAAGCGTAACTTGCACCTTGTCAAGTAAACTTGGCGTGGTTGAGTTGTGAATAAATTGGAGTTGGAAAGAATGCTCATTTGCACTCAGTGAACCAGAGTATGGCAGATTTATCGGAGTCCAACTTTCTGATGCGTGATGACGTACATATGCATCGTATTCGTTCATGACTGCTGAGACCAAATAACCAGCCATTGGTGCATTGTTCGAAAACCAAGGCGAGGTGATAGTGCTGTTGTTTAAGGAAGTCAATCCTCCCGCTAAAATCGATGCATTTTCAACATTCCATCCACGATCGGAAGGGTCTGTTGTGAAATCTTCAGTCATCAGCCCTCCACCTGAGATCGATTCAACAATTGGCATTGCATTGGTGCTTGAACCGTGCAGTTCTAGACGCAACCTTAGTTCTCCATATTCTTCCCAATCAACCGCATCAAGATGGATTCGAGTTCCATTCATCGATTCAAAACCAGATATATTTTCACCTGTAACCTCGTCAATAAGTGTCCAAGTCAGATAGGAGTTTTCAGGGAAATCCGCGTTGATATACATCGGCGCATATGGGCCTTCTGCAAGTGAAAACGATGAGGATGTATTGTATCCAAACGAAGGGCTAATCCAAGAAGTGATAGGTGGAATAACGACTTTGACATCGTCTATGAACCAAAAGTCACAGCATGTAGTACCGCCGCCACTTCCTGATGTTTGCTGGATTCTAAATTGTGAATTCGCATGGAGAGCTGCTACGGGAAGAACAGATGAAAATTGGAAATTCGATTTAGGAGTTCCGCTAAATCCTGCTGCTTGGAAGGTATGGAAAGTAATCCATTGAGAATTCGCATTTTTGTATTTGAATTGAAGGTTCTCTCCGCTATCTGGAGTTTCCCCGCAACCACTTCGACCTTCATGCACCCAAGCGTTGAATGGAATATTAACACGATTTGAAAGGTCTATTACTGGTGAAGTCGCATGGGTTGAACCACCATGAGTGCGAATTGAACCTCCGCTCGAACCGTTGTATCCACACGCTGGTGTTGTGATTCGACTGCTTAATGAATTCGAAAAAGTCCAACCTTGAGCCCCATTGTTGAAGTCATACCCTGGCGAGGAACCAGACCCCGTTAACAATCCTGATTGAGAATACGTATTGCTATGATTTGCATCTGGATGGTCCCATGCGGATGCACCTTGCCACAAGAGGGTCTGAGAATTCTGAAGCGGCGAGGATTGCATCGTCATCTCAAGGTTTGTGATCGAACCCGTGGAGGAGGGCAGAGTCAACTCAAACGGATTTTGGCTGGATTGACCGGGACGGATATCAACCGAAACAGGTGTATTCTCACCGACAAATGAAGGCGCAGCGCCTTCTTCGAGTGCATCAAAGGATGCAATTGGAGCAAGTGAAGTGAACGGTGCAAACACGAACAAGAACAGAACGAAGAAAGCAATGCTTCGACCTCCCAAAGACTCGGCCATGATTCTCCCTAAGTTTGAAAGGTCTTGAATGTGTCACTCCCCAATCTTCCTCAAAAATGAGGGAGAGGTTGAAATCAACAGTGTGATTCGCAGGGTCATGGTTCGACCGTCAGCAGCAGGTGACCTCGATGCAGTAGCGCTTGAAACCGCTTTACTGAACACATGGAAGAGTGAAAACGCCTTCGAATCCTCAATCGGCTCGAGTAAGAATGGCGCTCCTTTCATTTTCTTGGAAGGTCCGCCGACTGCGAATGGCAAACCAGGAATACATCACGTCGTTGCGAGAGCCTACAAAGACCTCGTATGCCGTTGGAAGACTATGGAAGGCTTCCTCGTACAACGCAAAGGTGGTTGGGATACGCATGGTTTACCTGTTGAAATTGAAGTTCAGAAGAGACTTGATCTCATGAGCAATGAAGCAATTGAGGAATTCGGAATGCAGGCATTCAACGACGCTTGTCGAGAAAGCGTTTGGACCTACGAAACGGCTTGGAGAGAAATGACCGAACGAATGGCATATTGGGTAGATTTAGACAATCCATATGTCACGTTGGACAACAATTATGTCGAATCATGTTGGTGGGCTCTCAAACAAATGTTCGATAAAAATCTCTTGTACAGAGGCCACAAGGTACTTCCATATTGCCCTCAAACAGGGACATCTTACTCAAGTCACGAAGTTGCTCTTGGCTACAAAGAAGTTGAGGAACCATCCGTTTACATCAAATTCAAACTTACGGATGATGATGCATCCATCCTTGCATGGACGACAACACCATGGACGCTTCCAGGAAACGTTGGCCTAGCTGTTGGACCAGAAGTAACCTATGCTCGTTGTAGAGTTCGCGAAGAACCAGAAGGCTGGCAAGGAAGAGGCGGTGCAATCGTTGGAGAAGAACTGATTCTTGCCAAGGACCTCATGGGCGAGGTGTTGCGACACCACGTCGATATTATCGAAGAAATACCAGGCTCTGCCCTTGTTGGCAGATCCTATGAACCGCTCTTCCCTGGTGCTGTGCCACGAGGAGATTCGGATACTGCGTGGACCGTACTTTCAGCGGACTGGGTGACCACAACCGACGGAACGGGTGTTGTCCACACCGCTGTGATGTATGGTGAAGATGATTACAATCTTGGTATGGAAGTTGGACTTCCTGCCTATCACACCGTTGGAATGGACGGTCATTTCGTACCTGGCATTCATCCACAACTCGATGGAAAATATGTCAAAGACTGCGATGATTCTGTTATGGAAATTCTCGTTGGACAAAACCAACACGTTTCGTCAGGCCTCTTGTACAGAGAGAAAAGTTACCTGCACGACTATCCTCACTGTTGGAGAACAGATCACCCTCTCCTCTACTACGCCATGGATTCTTGGTTTGTTCGTATGACAGCAGTCAAAGAGCGACTTCTCGAGTTCAATGATGGTGTCGAGTGGGCTCCTGATTGGGTCGGTGAAGGCCGATTTGGAGAATGGCTACGTAACGTCAAGGATTGGGCTATCTCGAGAGAACGATATTGGGGCACTCCCCTACCTGTTTGGAGAGATGAAGATGGAAATATGAAGTGCATTGGTTCAATTGCTGAACTTCAAACTGAAGTCGCAAAAGCCCAAGCGGCAGGGATTGAGAATCCTGATTGCCCAGATGATGTTGATTTGCACCGACCTGTCGTTGACGCATTCACATTGGTTTCTGATAACGGCAAGCCGATGAAAAGAGAGCCTTTTGTCATGGATTGTTGGTTTGATTCAGGTTGTGCACCGTTCGCTCAATGGCATCATCCATTCAATGAAGAAAATACATTTGATTCCTCCTTCCCTGTCGATTACATCTGTGAAGGCGTCGATCAAACACGAGGATGGTTTTACACACTCCTAGCGGTTTCAACAACTGTGTTTGATTCACCTGCCTACAAACGGTGTTTGTCCCTTGGTTTGATTCTTGATGCTGAAGGTAAAAAAATGTCCAAATCACGAGGAAATATTGTTGATCCTTGGGATCATTTCAATCGAGAAGGTGCTGATGCAACTCGGTGGTACATGGTCACAGCAGGTGCTCCATGGAATCCTTTGAAGTTCGATTCAAATGGTGTCCGAGAAACATATGCAAAGATGTTCCTGACTCTGTGGAATGTCTATCGCTTCCATGCAGACTATGCTGCTTTGGATGGGTTTGACCCAGAGACACAACCGCTTCCCGTCGAAGAACGTTCAAGGCTTGACCGCTGGATTCTATCAAAACTCCACACCACTGCACGAGCGTATCATGAAGGATTCAAAAGTTGGAATTTCCATAAAGCATGCCGTGATCTTGAGGATTTCATTGTCAACGATTTATCCAATTGGTATGTCCGTCGTAGCCGACGACGCCTGTGGGATGAAGCAGAATCAAACGACAAATTGGCATGTCAACATACATTGCATGAAGTTCTTGTAACGCTTAGTCAACTCATTGCTCCTGTCAGTCCATTCATGGTCGATACAATTCATCGCAATCTCACGGGTACATCTGTACATCTTGCAGATTGGCCTGTTGGAATTCCTGGTTCACTTGAAGGAGCAACTGCTGATTCTTGGGATGAATCCTTGTGTGAAGCAACGACGAGCCTCCCGCCACAAGATTCTCAACTTGAGGCTGAAATGGAACTCGTTCGCGAACTTGCGGAGACTGGCCGACGTATCAGAATTGATGCACAAAGAAGACAACGGCTTCCATGCGCTGAAGGTTTCATCGTTGCTGGACCTAATCTAGAACCTTATCATGACCTTCTTTCTGAGGAATTGAATGTCGAAACGATATCGCTTGAAACAGATCTTGACAGGTTCCAACAAATTGCGCTTGCAGTGAATTTTAGAGCCTTAGCCCCGAAAGCAAAAGGTGATGTTAATGCAATTGCTAATGAATTGAAGAATCATGAAAATCCTGAAGCACTCCTCAATGAAATTAAAGCAGGAACTTGTGTGATTATGGGCGTAACAATCGAAGAATCTGATGTCGAAGTTCGCCGGACAGAACGTGACGGATTTGCCGCTGCGACAGTGACCCTAGGCGAAGGCGAATCAGCCCAACATGTCAGCCTCGTGTTGGATATGCAAGATACTCCTGAACTTCTTTCCAAAGGACTCGCTAGGGACATTACTCGGCGAATTCAATCGAAACGTAAGGATCTAAATCTTGAGATTGAAGCAACCATCGACGTAGACGTATGGATGGTCAATGCTCCAGAGTTGTTTGCAGATGATCAGGAATGGATAGCAAAGGAAACTCGCGCTTCAGGCATTGCATTCCACGGAGATAACGCCCCTGAAGGCACTGAGCATTTCGATGTCGATGGCGCCCATATTTCCTACAGAGTTCAATCCAATTGAGGCTGTGTAATGCGTATTGTATCGCTCGTTCCAAGCTTAACAAAAACCTTAGCAGATTTAGGTTTGCCCAAGGAACACCTTGTTGGAAGAACACCATGGTGTATTCATCCCGAAAATTATGTTTCGGACATACCTGTCATCGGTGGAACCAAAACCCCGAATATTGGGAAAATAATGGCACTCAGCCCAGATATTGTGATTATGGATAGGGAAGAAAATCCACTTGAAGTGTTTAATCAGCTCACCAGTAAGGGTATTGATTGCTTTGTTGCTGAAGTTAAATCACCAATAGAGGTTCCAGATATGATTCGTTCTCTTGGGAAAAGAATCAATCGCGAAAAGACCAGTGAGGAGGTCGCTGCATTGATTGAACGGGAATTAGATCAGTCGATTTCAAACACAGGGCCAAAGGTCGCTGCGATGATCTGGCACGAACCACTCATGTGTGTTTCACCAACACGCTACTCTGGTGCGATTCTGGAATTATGTGGATTCATCGTTCCCGATTTTGAACCAAATGGAAATGGATACCCCGTCGTGACAACAAATCACCTCATCGAACATAACATCGAAGGGTTGCTCCTCTCAAGTGAACCTCACAACTTTGCACTCGAAGAAGGTGAAGCGATTTCGGAAAGAGTTGTCTCCGAAGGTGGCCAAAAGATTTGGAACGTTTGCATCGATGGAGAAGCCCTTACATGGTTCGGAACGCATACCTTGCAGGGATTGAAAGAGTTCAAGGCTCTTTGCGAGGATTTGAAAATGAAGGCCTCTTAGCCTACATCATGCGAAGGCAACTTCTGGCTATGTTCGTTCTATGCAGCATGCTTCTAGCTGGGTGCTTCGGCTCAGGAGAATCTGTTGTCGAAGATGTGGAACAATCTTCAATCTGGGAAGAGTACACATTAATTGACGAACAAGGTCATGAGACACCGAAGGAGTTCATGACTGTTGACTTACGAACCAACCAATCCATGAATATGTCATGGGCTGTTTTTGATGCAACAAAAGGAGGAAATTGCTGTGAGCATTATCTCGCAACATCTGTGGATGGCTCAATTTTCAATATCGGGGGCGAGTACCCGGTATGGTCTGTTGATAGAGGGCATGAATGGGACACATGGATGCCAGGTGTCACTCCTGACCTCCAATGCCGAACATTTGTACCTACAAATCCAGGTCAAGAAGGGCTTGGCGAAGGTTCTATTGTGCAAGCGACAAATGGTGACATCATCTCTATGTCTTGGTTCCCATATTTAGGAGGAGATTTGAAACTTGACAAATTCTATGCCATACTGTATGACCAATCTGAAATGGAATGGAGATGGTGTTACAACCGAATCACTGAACCATTCTATGATCGTAGTTGGCAAGTCGAGGTCGTCGGACCAATTTCATCATCATTTGGAAATGGGGAATGGGCATCTCTTGTCGTCTCTAACTTCTGGCATCAAACCCAAAATGCTGGCGGGCAAATCTCTGTTGATGGATTAAACTATTATCCAATACAATTTCCTGGACGTGGCTCATCTCAGCCCTCCATCGATATCAATCTAGATTTCACCAACGATTCACTTGATCCATACTGGGACGTGAATAAACCCCACAAAGAAATGAGAGCATTTGCAATCCCTAGTGGAGGTTTGTTGTTCCCTCAGTATTTTGATAACGGAAACGCTGCTTTTCTTGATACAACACTTTCATGGAATGAACTCGCAGTTCAATTCCCCAGTGAATACTGCCATCTAGATACGACTGGTTCAATCCACTGTGTAGCAAATTCAGGGAACGCACTCACGCATTATCTCTCACGCGATGGAGCCATGACGTGGACAAACTACACCTATGACCTGTCATCCGTTGCCTCAGGAATAGAAGAATGGGAATTCCAAGGAAATGGAAAACACGATTTGTTTATTCTAAATGTTCGATATCAATCAGCAGAAGGACCTGATGTTGATGTCGTTTACCACACACGTGGCTACAGCCAAGACCTTTCTCCAGATACGTTGACATTCATTGGCCAAGGCGATCTTGATTCAACATCGGGAGCAGGAAATGATATTCGTTTCGACTTTGCAAGTCTAGCGATTCTTCCCGATGGAGGCGTCGTTGTTGCATACCATGATTCAACCGATGTGGACCCGTTATTTGCGGTTGAACTTAACCTCCCAGAACAATAAATTGAGCCTCTTCTGAGCGTTATCCTCAAAAGCCCTTGACAACCGATGTTGTAGCATGGTGCTTGCAACACTACCTGGTATCGGCGATAGACTGATGAAACGACTGGATGACCATTTTGGTGGTCGAGATGAAGTCATGCAGACCTTACAATCGGGTGATATCTCACGAATTGCAGAGGTTGAAGGAATCTCTGTAAAGCGAGCATTACAACTCGCAAGACAGGTTCATGGCCATGATGGAGCCTTCCTTGCCACCAAGGAATCCCAACGCTTGCATTCACAATTAATAGAATCCCTTCAATCATTTGCTTCTTCTTCCGCTACATCCTCAAGAATGCAGATGCTGATGCCTATGCATGAGATCGAACAGCGTCGAACACGTTGTTTGGAGATGATGGATTTTGCTAAAACTGATTTCCAAGCTTACGAACAATTACAGAACGTGTTCAAGCAATTAGGTCATCCAAGAAAACCTAGTCAACGATATGAGAGAGTCATTGTTTCAAGGAATGAGCAACCAGAATGGTCTTCCTTTGTTCGGGTATTGCAACCAAGTCCAAATGAAAAATGGAATGATTACACTGTTTTCAAGACCGTTACATGGATTGGCAATGATGGTCCTGATGAAATACCTCCTGGGTGGTTGGTTCTTCCTGAAAATGCAGAGAAAGAAATTATGGTTCCTGAATACACCATTGATTGGTTCAAGAACAATAAAAAGACCATCTGTTGTCTTATTGAAATTCTTCAATGGAAGCATGAGTGGAAAGGTGCTCTTCATCCTGTTCTAGAACAAATTTTCACATCAACCGAAGGTTTAGATGAACTTTCTGCTTTAGTTTCAATGCTGGGAGATGCCGGTGATATCGAAAGCATGGAACATGTTCGCGATGGACTTTGGAAAACCTCCAAAGAACTGGAGGAGACTCTCAATAAGCGTATTGCAGAAGGTATGGAAACTGCGTCTCTCGATCTATCGGGTTCAGACATGCTCGCCGCATTGGCTGATGCTGCAACATTCCAAAGAAAACTAGCACAAGCAACTGAAAACGTCATCGATGAAGCCTTGCAAGAAGGAAGAAAGGAAATGGCAGACTATCTAGAGGTCACTGGGATCAATTGCCCTCATGACTTGTATTCATCGTCTTGGCCTGTTAAGATAAAGCGTCCTACTCTTGACCAAATTGATGCTGAACTTGAACGACGAATCGGTGATTCACGCAGTGAACATCTGGTGCGCTCTTCTCGGAAACTTGCTGCACTCAAACCAAAGTGCGAAGTTGCTCTACGCACGCTCATTGAACACGACATGTGGTACAGCATCTCAAGATGGGCATTGCACCATCAAGCAGAATTACCAAAACTTGTAAGTCATGGCATTTGGTTTGAGGAAGGACGGCATCTCTTCATCGAAGGTATTGCTCAACCCGTCTCATATGGCCTTGGCGATGTTGCCCCGAATGGTGATCGTCAACCGATTGCGTTACTTACTGGAGCGAATAGTGGTGGGAAGACCACACTTCTGGAACTTGTTGCACACATCACACTCCTTGCGCATATGGGATTACCTGTTCCAGCTAAAAATGCGTTTGTTGGGCGTATTGAATCTCTTCATGTTCTTGCAAAATCAGGAGGAACTCAAAGTGCTGGAGCGTTAGAAACAACCTTGGTCGAACTTGCACAAGTTGTATGTAATGATACGCCTAAACTCATCCTTGCAGATGAGTTGGAAGCGATTACAGAACCTGGCGCTGGTGCTCGGATTATCGCAGGCATGCTGCGTGCTGCCCAGCAACAAACCAAGACAACAATGGTTCTTGTCACCCACTTAGCGCCAGCTATTCTTGAAGCATATGGAGGCGAGGGCCTTCGAGTAGACGGAATTGAGGCTAATGGATTGGATGAGCATCTCGAGCTCATTGTTGACCGAACTCCAAAGAGGAACTGTCTTGCCCGCTCTACTCCAGAACTTATTGTGCGTCGATTAGTTGAACGTTCAAATGGTTCAGCCAAAGAGGTCTTTACGGACATCTTATCATTATTCTAATCAACACTGACGAGACGTTTCTCCACCGTATTCAATCATTGGGGCTTGGAAAAGGTCATCACATGTTCGATCAATAATTGGAAGGGTTAAGGTGCTCTGAGTCCAGTCGATTGTTACTCCTCCTGATGCCATTGGTGAAGGGACGTAATCTTCACCAGTTTGAGAAACAGTAAGGAGAATTCCATCTCCTGGCTGCAATATAACATCCATCGGTAGGAATTCCATAAGCGCATTAACTGAAACGAATGGAGTGAGGACTTCTTGGCCATCTCTGCCACCAGCATGGAATCTCAAATCCATTACCGCATGACCAAGGTGCATGCCTGTGCCATCGGTCATCTCAATGAAAAGATGTCCACCCGTCAATCCAGGTGTTGCATCGATGTGGAATGTAGGCATTCCAACAATTCGAGTTTCCTCTTCAAATGGTCCGTAACTTAGGGTAACCGTGCTCGTGGCTGAGACTGTTGAACCAGATGGCATTAGGTCGCTTCCAATCAATTGGAGATGATCAACATCCATTGGAGGATATGTTTCTTCGAATCGCCATCCACCTTGGTTGTCTTGCATTTCGACACCGAGTGTTGGTGCGCGGCCTTCTCCTCTCAAATACCAATCAAACCAATACAGCATTTCATCAGCCCAATCCCAACGTAAGGTATACGGGTATGCTTCTTCGCCGCGACCAGGACTGAGACTGCTATGTCCTTCTACCCTGTCTGGATAATCATGAGCCCATTGTCCTGCTAAGGTTTTGACCTCGATTCCAGCGTCTTCGACAATTTGATGAGCAGGGAATGTCATGTGTGGATCGACATTCCAATCCTGCATTCCCTGAATGATGTAAACCGAACCATTGTAATTTTGAACCACTCGGTCAAGGAATGAGCGTTCTGTCCAGTAACTGTTTCCAGCATAACTTACCATTCCCCCGCTGAGGTATGCTGCAGGGCCGTTTGCGTACCCTTGGATATATCCTTCACAGAGAGTATGACTGTCCTCTGTATCTCCATCACTTCCGAAGGAACCATACACTCCATTGTGCATAATCATACCACGTGCTTCCATACTTCCATTTCTCCACATGAGTTCATGAACACCGATAAGTCCAGACATTGGAACGATTGTTGCAAGATGAGGATTTCCAAATGTAGCTGCTTGCCAAGGGGTTGAACCATCGTATGATTTACCAATAATTCCAACCTTTCCATTCGACCAAGATTGGGTTCCAAGCCAAGTAACAGCGGCATCAATTCCACGTTGCTCATCCGTACCCATGAGATCCATACAGTGGTTTGATTCACCCGTTCCAAAAACAGAAACTTGAGCAACCCCATAGCCATGAGGAACATAATTCTCGATGAGCATTCTGCCAAGACGATCGGCTGGTGTGAGAGCATCCACGTCCCCGTCGTCATAGTACGGGCCAATTTCGGCAATTACTGGGACAAGACACTCGGTTGAAAGATTCTCAGCAGAACTGTAATCACAACCTTCGATGACAGGCAACCACAATCCAAGATGGACCTCAGCACCTCCTGCTGCACCTGCTCCACCATCTGCAAGGGTAATACTTGGGACAGGAACGTAAACAGATTGAACGGTTCCAATTTGATAGGTTCCGTTCACGCTTACTCGAGAAAATACATCGGAATCATCGTATGTAAGGCCACTTCTGTCCCACGGCTCGGGATAAGAGTCTCCAACTACAAGATTTGAGGAGTTCTCTAAATCTTCACCAAAGCATCCGGTTAGAAGGCTCGGCAAGAGAAGGACCGCAAGGAGAAAGCCGCTTCGCATGGTTATCGGTTAAGGGACAAACATATGACGCTTTGCGCATCATGATGACTCGTTGGCTTCCTGAGCTTCAAGTTCAGCTCGCACTTCGTCCATGTCGAGAGATTGTAGTTTTCCTATGAGGTCTCGAAGTGCATCCTCGGGAAGAGCACCAGGTTGCATGAACACTCCTATGCCATCTTTGAACGCTACTGTCGTAGGAATGGATCGAATACCGAAAGAGCCCGCAAGTGCTTGCTCAGCCTCGGTATCTACCTTTGCAAATACAACATCTGGAAATTCTTCTGATACGCCTTCGAATACTGGAGCATAGGCTCTGCAAGGACCACACCACTCTGCCCAAAAATCAATAATTACGAGTTTGTTTTCTCCAATGATTTCATTGAAAGAAGATTCATGCATCGTTACTGTCGCCATACCCCTCCCTGTAGTTTGGAGTATATTTGCTCATGCATTATACCACGATGGAGCATCGGCGGATTCATGTGCTGGAACGCACCCCCAAGAATATGAGCCGAACACTCGTACTCAGCGCTGTTTTAATTTTCCTCTTCACTTCGGCTTCACCGACTTCAATGTTGCTCGACAGCCCAACTGTGGAATCTGCAGGAGAGAGCAACTCTGTGATCATCTCTGAAATCCTTGTTTCTCCTAATGGTATGAAAAATAACGAAACGTGTACCAACTGTTACAACGCTACGGATTGGAATGCAGACGGAGAATATGGGAAATTTTCTGATCAATTTATCGAACTTCATAATCCAACTTCCCAAGCCATCAACGTCTCAGACTGGGTTCTTGACGACAAGCCAGACGGTGGCAGTGCCCCTTGTCAAATAGCAAGGAATACAGTGATTCCTGCAAATGGATACATCTCTATTTTTATCAATGCATCTCGAATTGAACTCGACTATTTTGATGGAGACAGCGTATCACTCACGGATACAAGTGGAACTCTTATCGATGAACTCTCTTATCCAGCAGAAGATTCGTGGTATGGAAATTCCTACATTCCACTTGAAAATGGTACGATCTGGAAAGTTCGTCCTCCGACACCAGGATATGCTGAAGGTGAATCGTTCTCATCTGCGCAAAACATGGTCGGCTGCTTCGGAATCAGCGATGGTGGTAGAGTCGATGCGATGGTCCTCCAAGGCCGTGTTGTAACAATGAATGCTGAATCTGATGTCATCAACGAAGGGAATGTCCTCATCCGAAATGGAATGATACAGGCGGTTTGGGGCGACACAATACCCTCCAATGTTGACCTTACTGATGTTCCTGTTGTAGACACGAACGGAACCATTTATCCAGGCCTCATCGATTCCCACAATCATATGCATTACAACCATATCCCGCTTTGGGATTTTGACGTACATACGTCAACAAAATCAGACGAAGGCGGGTATTCAAACAGAAATCAATGGAAGAACAATCCAAACTACAAGCGAGATATTTCATGGATGAAGACCTTTGTCCAAGGTGGCAGTATGTGGAACATGGCTGATGAGCAAATGAAGTATGCAGAGGTTATGGCAGTAGCGGGCGGCGTCACAGCCGTTCAGGGTTCTCCAAGTTCCAACACTGATGCATGGGACAGCATGCTCTCAAGAAACATCGAATTGTACAACTTTGGCGGCGATGATATTCACACTAAAGTAACAACTCTTGAAGGCGATTATGTCGGAAGTCACATCAAAAATGGAAACAATTCAGGAGATCTCAATGCATGGTATCTCCACCTTTCCGAAGGTGTTGACGAAGTCAGCCGGGCTGAATTTGATGTGCTGGTAGAAAACAACCTTCTCGTTGGAGAATTGGTTGTCGTTCATGGTACTGCTTTGACTGCCACCGAATTTGCAATGATGGGGCAGGTCGGAGCAGACTTGGCATGGTCCCCGTTGTCAAACCTCCTTTTGTATGGAAATACAACGGATGTTGTTGCGGCTGATCAGGCGGGAGTTCGAATTTCTCTTGCTCCTGACTGGGGCCCAAGCGGTTCAAAGAACGTTCTTCATGAACTCAAGGTTGCAGATGTATGGAATAAGCAAGCGCTCAACGGATACTTCTCTGATTACGAGCTTGCAGCAATGACAACAAAGAATCCAGCATTGGCAAATAATTGGGACCAGTTTGTTGGAAGAGTAAACGCAGGCTTGTATGCAGATCTGGTTGTTATCGATAACTTCCATGAAGATCCTTACCGAAATCTCATCGAAGCCATTGATGCAGATGTCCGCTTAACATTGGTCAATGGCCAACCAGTTTGGGGAGATATCGATATCATGACTGAATTAAAGGGCAATGATTGGGAAACAGTTACAGGACCCGGTTTCGACAAGGCAGTCGATGTAACGGACCGATCCATTCCAGAAGGTACACAATCATGGAGTACAATCCTGAGCAACATGGAAATGGCAATGGCACTAAACCCTGCAGATATTGACTCAACATGGTCAGCAAATACAGACAGTTACAGTTCCATGCAAGGAAATGTTCTGAATAATATTTTCACAACTGGGGACACCCGTCACTTCAACATCATCGAGACTTCAAACCATGCAAATACCCACGTCAATTTGGATGTTCTATACGATTATTATGAAGTCCCGATGGAGAATGGTCAACGCACAGGAGTGAATGTTGTCTTCAACCCGCAAGACGGAACAGGAGGCTCAACAACACCAGTCGACCCTGTTGATCCAGTTGATCCGGTTGACCCAGTCGATCCAAACAACAACGGAGAGACCAATGAAACAGGAGATTCTGGCCGAGATGATTGTCCTCCAAATTGCATTCTTGGAGACGATATTTCAGACACAAAGGCAGAAGAGGATTCGCTGATAGGCCCTGGAACTCTTCTCCTGATTATTGTAGTCATACTGCTTGTTGCTATTGGGCTCTTGACTCGAGAGAGTGAAGAAGAGAAGGTCTTCAGTGAAGATCAAACAGTGCTCATCGAAAAAGAATGGGAAAGTGAATCTTACAACTTTGTGCCTGAGATGCCTCCATTAGCTCCACCACCAAGTGCTAATCTGGAAGAAGAGTGATCAAGAAAAGTCCCACGTTGGACCTTCTGGCGTGTCTTTTACAACCACTCCTAATTCGGCTAATTCGTCCCGAATCGCATCAGCACGTGGCCAATCTTTGTTGCTTCTTGCCTCAGTTCTTTGTGTCAAAAGTTGTTCAACTTTCGGAGCGATTTCAGCCCTTCTCGGGTCTTCTTCTGGTTCTGCAAGTACAACCTCAGGTGCTGGCAGGATTCCTAGAATTTGTCCTGCTGTTTCTTCCAACCAAACTTTCGCATAGTTTGCGACTGCTCTCGAATCTCCTTCATCAAGTTCCATTGAGAGAATACGTTGGAGTTCTTTTGTTGCCGCAAGGACTTTTGCTACAGCTTCGCGGCTGTTAAAATCATCATCCATTGCTAGGGCAAATCCTTCTCCCATCTTTTCAAGTAGGCCAAGAGACTTTGAGAGGGGATTCATGCTAGTGATATCGGCTGGAGGTAAAGCATGACTTTGCCCTTCAGTGCATCCTTGAAGGGCAGATGCATAAGCACCAAGAATACGGTTATAATTACGCTGAGCATCTTTCAAGAGTTGTTCATTCATGTCGATGGGAGAGCGGTAGTGGGCATTGACCAAAGCAAATCTCAACACCATTGGATCAATCTTCTTTCGAATCTCTTGAATTGTCCAAAAGTTGCCAAGTGATTTACTCATCTTCTCTCCATCAATATTGACAAAACCATTGTGAAGCCAATATCCCGCTAAAGGCGAATGACCCGTGTGGCATTCGCTTTGGAAAATTTCAGCTTCATGATGAGGGAATCTCAAATCATGTCCTCCCCCGTGGATGTCAAAGGAGACACCAAAATGGTCGAGGCTCATTGCACTGCATTCAATATGCCATCCTGGACGACCCTCACCCCATGGCGAAGGCCATGTCGGTTCACCTGGTTTGGCTTGTTTCCACAATGCGAAATCTTTGTGATCACGCTTGCTGTCTCCAGTTCCTTGGACTCTCCCGCCAGCACCTTGGCGAACTGCATCGATTGATTGTCCTGTGAGTAAACCATACTTCTCTGGAGCAGATTCAACATGGAAATAAACGCCGTCATTTGCAGCATATGCATGGCCTTTCTGAATCAAGTCCTCGATGATATGAATCATTGAGTCGACATATTCAGTACATCTTGGATAATGGTCTGCTCGAAGGATGTTAAGAGAATCCATATCTTCGTAATAGGTTTCTATGTTCCTATCAACCAATGCTTTCCAGTCTTCTCCAGATTCAATAGACCGCTTGATGATTTTGTCATCGATATCCGTGAAATTCTGAACGTAATCAACATCATAACCTGATGCTTCAAGCCAACGGTGGATCAAATCAAACGCAATGTAACATCGTGCATGACCTAAATGACAGCGGTCGTAAACCGTTACTCCGCAAACATACATTCCTACCTTTCCAGGAGATTGTGTCGTAAAATCGACTTTTTCTTTACGGCGGGTATCGTGAAGGCGGAGCGGCATCTGAACAAGTAGACGGTGTAATCACTCTCACTTGAAGGTTCATACGCAACATCAGCTAGGCACGAATGAGGCACATGTTCAATTTCACTTCAGATGATGGAATTGAAATCTTTAACCGACGTCTTAAGGATACTCGACTAATTCAAATCTCTTGGATACTCCCAACCGTATCTGTTTTATTTGCAACGCTGATTCATTATTTTTCAGGAAATTATCGAGACATCCCCTTTTTCATATCAGAAACCGATCATCCAGGGATAGAAGATCATGTTTTTTCAATCGGTCTTTTCTTATCCGCAATGATTCAGATTGTAGTGTCATTCCGACTGTACATTTTGTTCAAACCTATTGCTTCACCTAAGTTGCATCTTGTCGCTTTATTGTGTGGATTAGCGACCTCAACACACCTTGCAGTCCTAGCATTTGTCACAATGGAACAAAATCTTGAAATTCATATTTACACAGCTATTGTGGTCTTCCATGGAGGTTTTGCATGGGCGTTTGCAACGCATTTCTCATTACCAAAATCACCATCAAAGGGGCGAAAAGTTCGTATCTATTCGTTACTGATCGCTTTTACATCCCTGCTGGTGATGTCATTATCACTTCGTGATGGAGTCAAATCTGGGGAAGAGGAATTAGGCGTTCATTCTTCAGAGATTGGATTGGACTATCTACAACCGTGGGTAAATTATGCTGCTCCAGCAGAATACCTGCTTTTCTTCGGTCTTATCGGATGTTTAGCTTCATTCCAATGGGACATCAAAGAAAACACCGGCAAGGGCCAAGATACGTCGATCGAGCGTTGAAAGAGCAACTGTATGAGGGTCAATCCCTTGTTCGCATGAATCCTTCCAAACATGAATCATCATTACTCGATGCGATAGAACGTGCCGAATAGAACCTAGATAGTCAAGCCCTTTCGTATCGAGTTCATCTGCAACTTGAGGACCCCAAAGACCTGCAAATAGTCCCGAATTGGGTCGTTGTATCAATTCTGGTCGACCTTGAGAATCAATCTTGAGAATACATTGAAGTTCAACATTTTTCTTCTTTTTTTTCTTTGGCTGGGGCAATTCGTTTGCTCGAAAGGTTCCTTTGCAACTCATCCGTACTGGACAAGCATCACACAATGGATTTCTTGGCCGGCAAATCATGGCACCTAGTTCCATCATCGCCTGATTCCAATCCCCAGGATGATCTCGAAAAAGATTCAAATCAGCAAATTCTTGAACATCTTTTACAGTTGGATTTTCGTTATTCGTTTGACGAGCCATCACTCGACGGACATTTCCGTCAACACACGCAACGGGATGATTGAATGCAATCGAGGCAACCGCAGCAGCAGTGTATGGCCCAATACCAGGCAGAGCCAGAAGGTCATCATACACCGAAGGAAGAACTCCTCCGTAATCGTTTACGACAATTTGAGATAGTGAATGAAGTCTTCTTGCCCTAGAGTAATATCCCGCCCCTTGCCACAAGAAGAGAACTTCATCCACCTCAGATTCAGCCATTGAGGAAGGAGTTGGAAATCGCTCAAACAATCTCTGATGATATTCCACGCCTCGTTCCATTTGGGTTTGTTGAAGAAGAATTTCGGACAATAAAATTGACCAAGGCGAGGGGTTCTTTCGCCACGGCAATGCCCGTTGATTTTTGTCAAACCACTTCAAAAGAGCATCTTGATTCAATTGGCCATCGCCTCCGCATCAATCAATGCAGAGGCGACATCTAGATCTTGATCAGCATTACCAAATGAGCGACGTTCTAATTCAGACATATCCCCGCATTCAAGGGCATAATCCAGGACATTCTTTACTGCCTCTGGGTGGAATTGGACAGAACGAATTGGACGAGTAGGATGACGACAGGCAGCAATTTTACAATGCTCAGTAGAAGCGATAACGTCCATCTCGCCGCTGTTTGTGACGAATTCTTGGTGCGTGAATAATTGATTCACCTTAGTCCCGTTTTGATAGGTCACCTCCGTCATAAAGGCATGATTTTTGTCATCTCGCTCAATCGTGCCTCCAAACGCTGCACAGATGATTTGATGACCAAAGCATATACCCAGTATTTCAGCTTCTGAATTCTGAATCAAAGAAACGACTGCATCCATCCATGGTTCCCATGAAGTGACATTCTTGCGACTTCCGGTAATGACGATCACATCCGTTTCTACAGGTTGTTTTACTCTGGTTCCGAATGGATAATTTCGAGGATTTTCGATGTGAGGAGACCATAGGAAAATATCGTGTTCAGGGAAATGCCTGATGATTTCCTCACATCCTTTCTCGCCAAATGCTTGACGTTCAGCAAGTAAGTCTACAATAAGGAGGCGCTTCATAACGATCTATGCTGATTTTGCTGCTTCAATTTTAGCATCGTTTGATTTGATTTGTTCCCAAACGAGTTCGGCAATATCTTTTACCTCAATGTTTGAATCAATTGCTGATAGCCCATCTGTGACCATTGTAGAACAGAATGGACATCCGACTGCAACAGTATCTGCTCCAGTTGCTGCAAGTTCCTTGGCTCGAATAATATTGACTCTGTCATTTCCTTCTGGAACTGATTCTTCCATCCACATCTGGGCGCCACCTGCTCCACAACAGAAGGAACCACGCCCATGGCGCTCTGCTTCCACATCCACGCCACCAATGATTTCTCGTGGCGCATCGTATTCCCCGCCTATTCGCCCAAGATAACATGGATCGTGATAGGTTACGGAACCATCATGTTTCGGCTCAGGTAGTTTGCCTTCTCCTTGAAGATGAGCAATCAATTGTGAGTGATGCATGACTTCGATATCTTCTCCACCATAGTCCTTGTATTCCTTGCCAAGAGTATGGAAACAATGTGGACATGAGGCGACGACTTTCTTTACACCAAGTTCGTTGAATGTTTCTAAATTCGTTTCAGCAAGCATTTGGAAGAGATATTCATTTCCAGCGCGTCTTGCTGCGTCCCCACTGCAACCTTCTTGCATTCCTAAGATGCCAACATCTAAGCCTGCTTCTTTCATGATTGAAATCGTATCTCTTGCAACCTTTTTGTTGCGCTCATCGAAGGAGGCTGCACATCCAGCAAAATAGATGTATTCAGCAGGTTCTGCAACCTTGACATCAAGATCTGCGGCCCAATCTCCTCGTTCATGTGATGGCAAACCGTAAGGATTTGAATCGGATTCTAGGTTCTCAATGGTCGCCATAAGAGGCATTATGGTGTCCTCAACAGATTCATCAAATTCCATTCTTTCCATCATGAGGTGCCGGCGAGCATCGGTAAGTTTGGGCACGTGCTCAATGTTGACAGGGCATACATCGACACATGCATGACATGTTGTACATGCCCAGACTGCTTCTTCCCCAAACCTAGCGATGATGTCTTCGTCTGGTGTTTCTCCAGCAAGTAATTGCGATGAATGTTCATTAGCATAATTGCGTACATCATGAATGATTTGCATTGGATTGAGCGATTTGCCTGAGGCATAAGCCGGACAGACGTCTTGACAACGAGCACAAGATGTACAGGCCCATCCATCGATGAGGCTTCTCCACGTGAGTTGTGTAAACGTTGACGCACCGAAGGTTTCCAGTTCTAAATCATCCAAGGAGACTGCAGAACCACTTTCATCTATTTCGAGTGGTCTCATTTTTGCCATTGGCTCTGTATCAAAGAAGGCAACGTTTGGCAATGCCATGACTAAGTGCATGTGCTTTGAAAGTGGAATCAAGAAAAGGAATGTGCAAATCGCAACCATGTGAGCCCAGTAGGCAATATTAATCGCACCTTGGCTTGGTGAGAAGGTATCAGCAACCCATGCGCCGATCATTTCCCATGTGGGGTCTGGATTCTCCCCTGCTTCAACAATGTAGGACGTGACACAGATGGTCATAATTAGAAGCAATATCACATTCCCTTCGAGTTGGGATTTTCCTTTCAACTTCTCAGGAGTAAAAAGAACTCGGCGATTCAGAGCAAGGAAACAACCGAGAAGAGCGCTAGTGTATCCAAGTTCAACCATTCCGTTCCAAATACCATTCAAGAAATCTGGAAGGATATGTTCACTGAATCGATTTGCTGTTGCAAGATCGAGCATGTCAGAAGAGAGCATCAAAAAGCCCCAGAACATGAGTACGTGCATTGTTCCCGCTACTTTATCCTCCAAGACTTTCTTTTGGCCAAGCCAAACAGTGAGCGTTTCTTTCAAGCGCTTGCCCCAAGAATCAAATCGCTTGTCTGGAGCTCCGAGAAGAACCAATCGTGTGGCTTTCTGAACTTGATAAGAAAAGAAAGCAATCGACACACCTCCGAGGATCAAAAGGAGGTAATACCCTTTGATTCCAGCATAGTCAACGTCGAGTGGATGGACCATCATATGCCAACCCAAGCGCATTCAATCCTTCAACCCAACGATTGAAACAATACCAATCCTAATGATTGTGAAACGACTGGATGAACCATGGTGAAAGCGAGTGCTCCGGGAAAGTGTATTCTTTTCGGAGAGCACGCTGTCGTTTACGGACAGCCAGCAGTTGCATGCAGCATCAACCAACGAATGGTTGTTGAACTAGAAGAAGAGAACAAATTCGATTCATGGCGACTTGATGGAGGAATTTTGAATTTCTCAAAACATCCCCATATCGATTTCCTCAAAGAAAAGTTATGGCCAGAGAATGTGATGCCACCCCTTAAAATTCGAATACGAGGCAATGTCCCGACTGCCTCTGGTCTTGGTTCATCAGCAGCGTTGTCAGTTGCTTTAGTTGCTGCTTTACAGCAACTCAGGCAGGAAGAAGTTGATTCAGGAATTGCAGGGCAATTATCTCATCAAGCAGAAGCATTCGCCCAGGGCGGAAGAGCAAGTCCAATCGATACGGCAACAAGTGCATCAGGAGGTTTTGTGGTCTTATCCGACACTGTCGATGAAACTCTTGAACACATTGGCGAGCGATCATTACAACATCGAGATGAGGTCACTACATGGCAATTGCATTCTTTTGTTGCAGACATTCCAGACGACACGTATCTCGTCATAGGAAATACAGGTGTCCATGGCTCAACATCAAAACAAGTAGCCAAAGTAGCCTCATTACTTGAGCAACATCCAGAACGACATGTTGAGATTGAAGCGATTGGATCAATTGCTCGAAGAGGAATTGAAGCACTCCGTACAGGAGATATGGAATCGGTCGGAAAAGCGATGACTGAAAATCACATCGTTTTACGTTCGTTGGGAGTTTCGTCGCCTGAGTTAGAAAAACTCATCAAAGCAGCTGCTCCATCAAGTTTGGGTGTTAAATTAACTGGCTCAGGAGGGGGTGGGTGTATGATCGCCTTAACAAAAAATCCAGAAAAAACAGTTGGAGCAATTGAGATGGAAGGTGGAAGAGCGTTCATCTCACCTTTCAACTCGCCAGGGGTTCGTATTGAGACCCTCTCATCACAGGATAATAGCACGCAGTGAAGTGTTTTTTCGCACCATAGCATCTACTGCGTTGGAGCCGTCAGTTTATATACTCCGGGCTAAAGGACAGAGACATGACCACCGATGAAGAGCGTTTGACAGTTGTCAACGTCGTTGCCAGTACCCGTGTTGCCGAAGAACTTGACCTCCCAGACATTGCAATTCAACTCAATTGTGAGTATGAACCAGAGCAATTCCCTGGTGTTGTTTACCGAGTTACAGACCCGAAACTAGCAATTCTCATGTTCCGCTCTGGACGTGCAGTATGCACAGGTGGAAAGGACGAAGATAACATTCACACAGGTATCGATCGCATGATCAAGGACCTACGTGCAGCTGGAATCACTACTTGGGACCTCGAAGATGTTGAAATTGAAGTCCAAAACATGGTTGCAACATACGCACTGCATTACCCAGAAGATTATGACGGAAAAGACAAATTCACAGGAGCAGACCAAGCCGGTGAACCTCGTAAGTTGAACCTCAACAACCTTACGTTCCACCTTCCTTTCGATAAAGTTGAATACGAGCCAGAGCAATTCCCTGGATTGATCTACCGTCTTGACTATCCAAAGGTCGTTTGCCTCATTTTCGGCAGCGGAAAGATGGTGATTACTGGTGCACGCCACAAGGATGAGATTCTAGAAGCCGTTGAAATCATCAAAGACGAATTGGCAGACCTTCTCTGAAACAGCAATCGCATCTTTCATGTGCTTGAACACTCAAGGACATACATGGGCGAAGCACGTCTACAAGCAGGCATCCCCCTCTTGCTGGTGCTTCTGCTGCTAGGAATGTCTCAGGCATCCTTCACTGCTTCATTGCTTCCAGATGACCATGACCCAATCGTAAAACGGGCTGGCAGCGACCCTGGTGTCAATGATGTTCCAACGTGGAGAGTTGGAGATAAATGGGTCTATTCAGGCACTTTTGACCCGTCTATATTGATCTCTGATACAGGAGTCTCTGCAAACGTTGGCGAAATCAATGGAGACTCAACTGCTGAGGTAATTGAAATCCTTGAACTCCAAGCCGACAACGGTTCAGAATGGGTCTACAAATTGCGGATGACTGCTGATTTTGACAAGAGTGGCGTGGAACTCGAGGGATTCACTGGCAATGCAGAGATTCAATTTACTCAAACTGAGTATCTTCGTGTGAGTGACTTTGCTTCAATTCGTAATGATTTGGATTTGTACATTAAATTCGTGCCTTATGGAATTGGTTCACTAACTCAGATTCTAGGAGATATCACAATCACCAACACCTACAGTCCTGGTTCTGAAACATATGACTTCCCCATTCGAGACGGAGAACGCTGGACTGTGCTTACAACATCATCAGCAACATGGTCTGGTCAGAGTGATTACATCACACCATTCCCTCCTCCAGAGAGTGATACAAACACAACCACTTGGGAAGTTACAAAGGTTGGACAGCCAAGAAATGCCTTCGGTTCAGGAATCGCGTACAGCGGTTGTGATGCCTCTTACGAAATCACCTCTTGGCAATCCAATGGTGTGTCAACTGGATACCGTTGGTATTGCCCTGCTGTCAACAACTTCGCATGGAGACATTCCGAAGAGGACGTAGGGCTCACAATCGATTTTAGATTAAAGCAATACATGCCTGTTGGAGCTACAGGCTCTGAAAGCAACAGCGATCCAGGTACAAGACCAGAATGTATCGAGGTTCAGCCAGAACGAACCCTTACCGCCCTAGACACACCTCTTGATGTTTGGGTTTCTCTTCATCCAAGTTGTTTTGGGACCACTAGTGGTGTTAATGTCGAACTTGATTTCTCCGACGATGAAACCAGTTTGGTAACTGGCTCCAACGGTTCGGGAATGGCCACAATCAATGTTGGCAATGCACTAGATTATTCTTCGACCAATACCGATTGGGCGAGCCATGGCATTGTCGCTAAGGCAGGGAATTATGTAGGCTCAGCAACTGTAACACTCGATGAGTACCTCGTCGGTCTGGACCTTATCGCAGATGAAGACCGTGCTGTCATTACTCGCAATCGTAGCGGGGAATTGAGCAGTGTGAGTTCTCTTTCGGGATACAATGTACTTCCAGGTGACGAACTTGTCATTGAAGTCGCTGTCGTCAACAAAGGAATCACTGCATCAACTCCAACTCAAATGCGAATCTATCATCCAGATGGTTCAATCTTCGATCTCGGTCTTCCAAGTTTAGCGACATATGAATCTCATAAAGTCAATTTCACATGGACAGTTCCACTCGACAAGAGCATAGGCGATGTACCAATACGATGGGAGGCTGATCCGATGCAAGTCAACTCAGCAGATGCCAATTCTGATAATGACCTTGCCGAAATCACCCTCTTTGTAGGCCGCCTACCTACTGCATTTGCAGAGCCACTTGAGGAATATACCAACGTCCAAACCGTCATTAATGCGAGTGGGAGTTTCGATGAGGACGGAGGAGAGGTATCCTGTTTATTCAACATTCCATTCGATGATGGAACCCGCACCTATTCCTATGTAAAAATTGAGTCTTTGGATTGCATGCTGAACTTTACTTGGACTGACGATGGGATCTATCCAGTTGAGATAACCGTGACTGATGAAGAGCAAGATCAAGCAGTTATGACATTGAATGTATCCATTCTTAATCGGGCACCGAACATCGAAGTCGTTAGTGCAAGGAATGAAGTCAAGGTCGAGCATCCAGTCACACTCTATGCTTACGCAAACGATACTGATTCAGAAGATGTTTACCCTGGTGTTGTCGATGTGTATTGGCCTAATGCCGAATGTGAAGAAGGCTATTACACTCGTGTTTGTACAACGACAGCCCCTACTGAAGGATGGCATACATTCCTTGCAGTGGGAGTTGATGACGATAGTGCCATGACAACAGCGAGTATTGACATCCGATTTACCAACATTAATCCACATGGATTATCGGTTACAGTCAGCGAAGATGGCGTTCCTATTCCGATGGACGTACAACAAACATGGCATGTCCAAGAAGATCAAACGGTTCGTGTCCGAGGCCAAGCTCTCGATTCGATTGATGATCTAGAGGGTCTTACGCATCGATGGTGGCCTGATGATGCTCAACCAAATCTCATCAAGACATTTGATGGACGTGTTTCAGAATATGACATGGTATGGGAAACGTCTGGATTACATCGTATGCGCTTGGAAGTAAGCGATTCAGAGGGGGCAAGTAGCGGAACCTACGAGCGTTGGGTTAACGTTGTGAATGTTGCTCCTATCGTTATGCCTCTTGAGAATCTATTACCTATCGCTGAAGGAGAAGAGATTCGATTAACAGGTAACGCAACGGACACACCTTCGGATTATGATTCACTGGTTCGATGTTGGGATATCGACCCTGGCATTGATTCGAACGATATCGGAGGTGCTGATGATGATTGTGACATTCGAGGTGACGAATTAGTATGGCACTGGAATACAAGCGGACTACACACAGTCATCTATCACGTCACGGATGATGATGGTGTCCGTGTCAGTGAAATTATCACTGTCGAAGTGTTGAATATTCCTCCAATTGTCCGCTACAAACCAATTGAATGCCTCGCTTATGAAACGTGCATCCTCGATGCTACAGGCACAATTGATTCAGAAAACGATCTCGATCAATTAACAATTATTTGGGATCTCGATACATCAGTTGATTCTAACGGGGACGGGGTGAAAGACAATGATGCTGATGCTGTTGGCAAGCGTGTAGAACATATGTTCAAGCAAACGGGTTCAACAACAATTCATGTCATGGCTTGGGATGAGAACCCTGAGCGACCGGGCTCGAAAATTATTAACATAAATGTCGGTCCACCGGACAGAACATTTACTGAGGATATTGGTGCGCTTATGGTAGGCGAAGAAGCGAATCCACTTGCTCAATTGTCTCTTCTTCTCGTCCTTCTTTTGGGATTGGGATACATGACGAGAAAACGTCGAAAAGGTGGCAGAGAACGCGCCATGAATCGGCTTGATGAACGGCAAAATGCGATCTTTAGTGATGAAGAGGTCGGCCTCATGCCACACGAGATTTCAGCCCGTCGAAATCGACCACATGATCCTCCCGTAAACAACGCCTTTGATCAATCAATCCAAAATCAATCAGCGATCCAATCTGGCCCTCCGATACCAGAGTCTGGCCTTCCTGATGGATGGACCATGGAACAATGGAGCCACTATGGTCAACAGTGGTTAGATTCTCAATCTGAAAACTGAGTCGTATGACCGTTAATGAGTATAGCCTAAGTACGAGGAAGTCTACATCAAATCATGGCGAACCGAACAACAGTAGTTTTTGTCTTGTTCATGCTGATAACGACATCTCTAATGGGATTAACCAAAGATACTTTCATCCTCGAAGATGAACAACTTGTCGAATCCTCATCCACCTCAACAACCGCAGCTGAAATTGCAAGTTGGCGTATTGGAGACAAGTGGACCTATGAGACCCAATTTGATGTTGCTCAACTTATTGCACAAGCAAATGTTTCTGCGAGTTTGAATACTCTTACAGGCGATACGGTTTACGAAGTTGAAGACATCTTCTTCATCAATGTTGATGGCATTCAGACATTAGCATACAAACTGAATATCGAAGGAGATTTTAGTTCTGGTAACGGTGGCGCCACTCTCGAAGGAGTCAGTGGACGACTCGACATTGGCTACAGTGGAGAAGATATCATTCGTGTGAGAGACCAAGCAGTGATCAATTCTGAATTTGAATTAGATGTTGATTTTGCTCCATTCAATCTGGGATTCTTGACTCAGAATATTGCTGTGATTAATTTCGACACCTACTATGATCCTCCCAAGGAGAGATATGATTTCCCTCTTCGAACAGGTGACCAATGGTACATGCCGTTCATGTCTGGAACAAGCGTAAGCGGAAGTTCAGATTATTTCGATCCATCTGAATTCGATACCAACGGTGCAGAAAACAACTCTTGGCAAGTAACGACTGATGGCATCCCAACTGAAGATGGCCAGACAATCAAGTACGAAGGATGCGATGAGTCCTACAAAGTGAATGAATGGAATGCAACAGGAGTTAGTTCAGGTTTCAACTGGTACTGCCCAGCTGCTCGCTTCAATTCTTGGATCCGAATTTCAAATGCTGCAGGATTTACCATTGATTGGCTTCTCAAAGACTACGAACCAGTCGATTCTTTTGGAGTGGATAAGAGAAAAACACCTGGTGATAGAAACGTCGATATCGAAGTTACAACCCAGTTTGTAGCAACTTTACCAGATTCCATGTCTGAGGTTTATGGATTCTACGCAGTTGCTCCAAACAACACGCCTGAAGTGAATAAAAATCTTCAATTGCGGTATGAAATGACGGGAACTTTACTCAATCCAACAACCGATAGTAATGGAAAAGTTGAGGAAACCATCAATGTTTCCAATGTTCAAGACGATACGACTGCAAGTGATGATTACACAAGCAATGGGGTTATTGTTTGGGATCCTGTTCAGGAAATTATTGGCGTCGCTACCATTGTCATTGATCTATCCGTTGTTGGAATCGACTTGGTTGCTCAAGAAGATTCAATCATTGTAACAAGGACTCGAGATACCGAAGTTGCAACATTATCCAAATCCATAGGCTACAATGCGCTGCCGGGGGATTTGTTGTCATTCTCATTACCTGCTCAAAATCGTGGTGTTTTGACATCTCCATCGACTGAAATGGAAGTGATTGTCCCCGGAGGAGAATCCATCAGGCAAGCCGTTCCTGCGATCGATGCATACAGTGAACAGAGAATTATTGTTGATTGGACTGTTCCTGAAGGAGCCACCATCGGGAATCAAAGTTTGACGTTTACAGTTGACCCTGACGAATTGATTGCTGGTGATGCAAACAGAAGCAACAACCAAGCAAGTGTTGATATTTTCATTGGACGCACACCCAATGCAACGATTAGCATTGAGTCAGGAAAGTATTCCTTTGAAGATGTCTTTATTGATGCAAGATCCTCATTCGATCCTGATGGCGGAGATGTTGAATGTCGATTTGAAGTTGAATCTCGAGCAGGCCTTATTGACGTCATTACAACACCTGATTGTGCAATGACCTGGAATTGGACAGATGGTGGTGTTTGGGAATTAACAACCATCGTCACCGATGATGAATTAGATTCTACAACACTCGTTAACTACGTAACAGTCCTCAATCGTGCACCTTACATCAATCTCTCCCATCCCACTGAGATTGCTGTTGAAACCCAGATCACAATTGATGCAACGGATAGTGGAGACGTTGACACAACGTCACCTTCTGGACAACAAGTTTCCATCTCATGGCCTGACCTCAATTGCCAGGAAGGTTTGACACAACCAACCTGCACATTCACGCCTATGGAAGAAGGTCCAATCGAAATCAAGGCAATTGCGACTGATGATGATGGGGCTCAAACCGAAGTTCTTTCCAGCCTTAATGTTCTTAATATCGCACCTGAAGTCGGGGACATTGAAGTGTGGATTGCTGGCGTAAATACGCCATTCGATTCAAATGGCACTTGGGTTCTTGCCGAAGATCAAACAGTAATATTGCGTGCACAAGGTTCAGACTCGCTTAATGACCGAGACCAACTTATTCTGAATTGGAACCTCAGCGATCTCATACCTGACTTGACAGTCTCTACAGATGGTTCTGCTTCGGATGTGGCTACATCTTGGCCGACAAGTGGTCCACATATTATCAGCGTACGAGCCGTTGATGATGATGGTATTTCTTCTGAACCATCGCTCGCAATGGTGACTATCGAAAATGTTGCTCCAACCATCACTGCTGAGACAAATTTCTTAGATGCTATCAATCGAATTGATGGATTACCTGTCTTTGAAAATGACATGGTTGTATTCGATGTCACTGGAAGCGACACTGCTTCTGATATGGATACTCTCGAAATCTGTTGGGATATTGACGGAACAACTGACAGTGACCTTGATGGAACAATGAACAACGATTGCGATGTCGAAGGCGACCATCTTGAGACCATGTGGGATTCATCAGGATATAGGACAATCACTGCATGGGTGATGGATGATGACGGTGAAAAAGCATCCCTTTCAGCTGTTGTCAAGGTGATGAACCGAATTCCTACTGCAAAGATTACCTATGATAATGGCTCTCTTGATAACCTCGTTGAGGGAGACGTCCTAAACATCACGGCTTCGACACCGTTGATACTGAGTCCGATCTCCTGGACATGCTCTATGTGTGGGATTATGAGTGGGAGGATACAAATCTTGACGGAGAAGGATTAGGCGATGTCGATGCAACTGGAATTTCGATCTCA
>Ga0213865_10000224_pt1 | contig 38056 bp, 33 predicted proteins | sample PICome_6_FD_160100 | JGI IMG/M metagenome (GOLD analysis project Ga0213865, IMG submission 160100) | Coastal seawater microbial communities near Pivers Island, North Carolina, United States - PICO282 | ecosystem: Environmental > Aquatic > Marine > Coastal | place: USA: North Carolina...
TGCCGCTTTACTTGATGAAAGTTTAAGCACTTTAGATATGCAACCCGGATCAATAGTATCTGGAGTTGTATTAGATGTAGATAATGACTGGGTAACAGTCCATGTAGGTTTAAAATCAGAAGGGGTCGTACCTCTTGATGAATTCAGAAATAACGAAGGAGAAGTTAACATATCTGTTGGTGATGAGGTTGAAGTTGCCTTAGAAGCCGTTGAAGATGGATATGGAGAAACAAGAATTTCTCGTGAAAAAGCTAGAAAAATAACAACTTGGAAAATGCTTGAAGAAGCATTAGAAACTGGAGAGTTTGTTACTGGTAAAATTCACAATAGAGTTAAAGGTGGGTTTGCTGTTGAGGTAGAGGTTGTAAAAGCATTTTTACCTGGTTCTCTTGTTGATGTCAGGCCTGTAAAAGAAGCTCCTGATATAGAAAATACAGTACAGGAATTCAAGGTAATCAAGCTTGATTACAAAAGAAATAATGTAGTTCTTTCTAGAAAAGCTGTTCTTGAGAAGAATAATTCTGCAGTAAAAGTTGAGCTATTAAAGAATCTTGAAGAAGGTCAAATAGTCAAGGGTGTTGTTAAGAACATTACTGATTATGGAGCTTTTGTAGATTTGGGTGGCTTAGACGGCTTACTACACATTACTGATATCTCATGGTCAAGAGTAACGAATCCTGCAGAATTTCTTAATCTTGGTGATGAAATAGATGTAAAAATTCTTAGTTTTGATAAAGAAAAATTAAGAGTATCTTTGGGGTTAAAACAGATTCAAAATGATCCGTGGGAAAATGTTGAAAGTAACTATGCTGTTGGTGGTGTATACGAAGCATCTGTTTCTAACATTACTGATTATGGATGTTTTGCACAATTAGAAGAAGGTATTGAAGGATTAATACATTTATCTGAACTCGATTGGACAAGCAAAAATATCCATCCTTCAAAAGTTGTTGAAATGGATCAAAAAATTAAAGTCATGATCTTGGAAATTGATCATGATAAAAGAAGAATTTCTCTTGGCCTAAAACAAACCAAATCTAACCCTTGGACTGAATTTGCTAATAAATATGGCATCGGTGATAAGGTTGATGGTCAAATAAAGTCCATTACTGATTTTGGTATATTTGTTGGACTTGAGGGTGATATTGATGGATTAATTCATTTGTCTGATATTTCTGAAGAGGAAGACCCAAAATTAGCACTAGAGCAATACAAGAAGGGTGATAAACTAGATTGTATCGTTTTTGCCGTTGACGCAGAGAGAGAAAGAATATCTTTAAAGCTGAGTGAGTAACAAGAAACAAAAGACTTTCAATCGTTCAGATATTGAGCTAGCTTTAAATCAAGAGTTTCCAGATCTCAGTAAATCAGAAATTTCATTAGCAATTAATTCTATTTTAGAATCAATTGTTGATGCTGTTGCACTAGATGAAAAAGTTGAAATAAGAGGATTTGGTACTTTTTCAAAGAAATATATAAGGCCAAGAAAGTTTATTAATCCTAAAACTAAAGAAATTTCATATTTGGGCGAAACTGCAACAATACACTTCAAACCATCAAAATCATTGATAGAAAAGTAACTTAAGTTTAACATTTACAAACTATGTCAAAACCAATCATCGTAGCGGTTGATGAGACTCAACCAAGCTCTTTTAAGCGAACTGTTGACTCACTTGATAGCAACCTATGTATGATAAAAGTTGGTAGCGTAAGTTTTAATGCAATAGGACATGAGGCTTTAACATATGTTGCATCTAAGGGGTTTGAAATTTTTTTAGATCTCAAATTACATGACATACCTAATACTGTAAAAAAATCTACCGAGGGTCTAATTTCATTGCCAATAGGCATGATGACTATTCACACTTCTGGTGGTCTAGAGATGATGAAAGCTGCAAAGAAAGCGGTTGCAGACACTAACATTAAAATATTTGGTGTTACAGTTTTAACCAGTTTATCAGATGAAGATACTAGCGCTATCTTTCAAAGAACTGCATCCAATCAGGTGAAAGCAATGCTAGATCTAGCTCAAGATGCACAAATTGACGGAGTTGTATGTTCACCTCATGAACTTGATTTGGTTGTTGAACGAAAATCATTATTGTCTATAACTCCAGGCATAAGACTTTCTAAATCTGCAGATGATCAAAGCAGGGTTATGACACCAAAAGATGCTATTTCAAAAGGTGCAGACTATATTGTGATAGGAAGACCTATAACTAATGCGCCAAACATTAGTGAAGCACTTCAAGAAATTCATGATTCAATATGGTAGACGCGAACATATTCAATAAAATTATGAATGAAGCTTCTCAATGCAAAGATGAGCCTTTTAAGCATATATACACAAACAATAATTTAGAATACAAATCTTCATTAAGGGGATTTAATAGTAAGCTTTTTTCTCTGTTTAAATCTCACTACGATGATTTTAAGGTTTCAGAGTCAATTCAATCTTTATTTAAGGGTGATATTGTTAACGAAACTGAAAATCAAGCAGCACTTCATCATGTTTATAGAGATATATATGCTTCTTCATCAAATAATTTCGCTTCTGCAAAATTAATGGAATCTTGTCGTTTAAATATTGAAAAATGCATAAGACTTAAACAGGACTTAATTAAAAAAGGTATTAAAAACATTGTTACCATTGGTATTGGTGGTTCTTTTGAAGGACCTAAATTGTTAATTGAAACACTAACAAGTGAGAATGATAGAAATTTTAAGCATATTTTTTTAACCGGACCAGATACAGTTGAATTTAATGAAATTGTTAGACCATTAAATCAAGAGGATACTTTTTTTATTGTTTCTTCTAAGTCATTCAGCACTGATGAAACTCTGCAAAGCATGGCTATATCTAAAGCATGGCTGGAAGCCAAATGTAAATTTGAAGATCACTTTATAGCCATTACCTCTCAGCCAGATAAAGCTCAAAATTTTGGTTTTAAAGAAAATATTATTGAATTTCCAAATGAAATTGGAGGAAGATATTCAATGTGGTCTCCAATATCACTTCCAGCAATATTAGAACTTGGAGAAAATTTTAAAGATTTCTTGGTTGGAGGACATGAAGCAGACAATCTTCTGCTTAATGATGATGATTATAATGATTTTATAAATTTATTATCTTTTAGTGATATTTGGTACAACAATTTTGATAATAAACACACTAGAGTTCTTCTCTTATATAGCTGGAAAATGAGATTTTTTTCTGACTATGCTCAACAACTTGAAATGGAGTCTATTGGAAAACAACCAAATCCTAATTCAATATTTAAAAATACTGGTCAGATTATTTTTGGAGGTTTTGGTTCTACAGCTCAACATAGTTATTTTCAATTACTACACCAAGGTACAGCTTCAGTATGCGTTGATATTTTTTCAATTGAGTCAAATAAAGTCACAAATAAATTGTTATATGCTCAATCACAGGCACAAGCAGGTCTTTTATCAAATGGACCTCATGAAGAACTAGAATCATTTGAGCAAGTAAATGGAAATATTCCTACAAACTTATTCACACTCAAAGAATTAAATACAAAAACTCTAGGGTTTTTAATTGCAACTTGGGAGCATAGAACTTATGTGACTGCAAAAATGCTTCAAATCAATCCTTTTGACCAATACGGTGTTAGTGCAGGAAAAATTTTTGCCAAAAAGTATCTAGATGAACATGGCGGTTGATCTTAATAAGGTTCCATCAACACCGGGCGTATATAAATTTTTTAACAAAACTGAAATTATTTATATTGGAAAAGCTAAAAATTTAAAAAAAAGAGTTTCAAGTTATTTTGGTAACTCTCATAAAGACAGAAAAACTTCACAAATAAAGTTTTTAACAGACAAGATTGAAACTTTTACAACTAAAAATGAGGTTGAGGCGCTGCTTTTAGAACAAACTTTAATCAAAGAAAATAAACCAAAATTTAATATTCTTCTTAGAGATGATAAAACTTATCCATACATATATTTTTCTCTAGATCATGATTATCCAGGCATCTATTTAAAAAGAACAAAAAAAGCAATTAATTCAAATTATTTTGGCCCCTTCGTAAGCTCGGGCGCTGTAAAAAAATCTATTAAGGAAATTCAAAAAGTTTTTAAACTCAGAAACTGCAACGACTCTACTTTTTCAAATAGGTCTAGACCATGTATAGAATTTCAAATGAAGAGGTGTTCTGCGCCATGTGTAAAAAATATAAAAAAAATTGATTATTTTGAAGATATAGAATCTGCAAAATCATATTTATCTTCATCTGATTCAAAGACTATTGCGCGTCTAAATGATGATATCAAAAAAGCATCCAATAATTTAGATTATGAAAAAGCAGCAGATATAAGAGATAAATTAAAAAGAATTGAACTTATTCACGAAGAACAGTCTGTAGTTACTGTTGCAAGAGATTTAGATATATTTTCTATTCATTCAGAAAATACCTATATAGGCATTTCAATAATAGTAGTTAGAAAAGGAAAAATTAGAGGCACAAAAACCCATTTAGTTAAAAAAGCTTTTTTCGAATCTATTGATTCAGTATATCAAATGGCAATTATTAATTTTTATGATTCTCAGTTAGATATTCCTAAAAAAGTTTTATGCACTCACTCACTTGAAAGCAAAGAATTAATTTGCAGGGTATTAAAAAAGAAGTTTAATGCTAATGTACAAATTACTTACAGTCCAAGCAAATCTATTCGACCTATTTATAACTTATGTAAGCTTAATGCAAAACAAATAATACAGAATCATTTAAGCAAATCTGATAAATATAATTTTGCATTTGACGACTTAAAAAATCATATAGGACTAAAAAAGAACATAAAAAAAATAGAAGCATACGATATTAGTCATATTTCAGGAAGTCATGCAGTAGCATCATGTATTGTTTTTACAAATGTAGGACCTAGTAAGAAAGAATATAGAACATTTAATATACCAAAAGAATTATCAGGAAATGATGTTGGTTCGATAGAGCACGTAATTCAGAGAAGAATAAAATATTATGATAACAAAGACACAAAACCTGATTTAATTCTTATTGATGGTGGTAAAAATCAGCTTAATTTTTCTCAATCTGTAATTCAAAACTCAGATTATAAGGATATAAAAGTTATTTCAATCGTTAAAGGCTTCAACAGAATAAGGGCAATGGAAACAGTTTTATCAAAAGATGGGGTAATTGAATTTAACAAGAATTCAAATGGATATTTATTATTACAAGAAATTAGAGATGAATCCCACAGGTTCGCCATTAATGCTCAAAGAAAAAAGAAGAATGCAAAAAATAGAAAATCTCAATTAGATAATATAGAAGGAATTGGTGAAGTTTTAAAGAAAAGATTACTTTTGAATTTTAAAAGTATAAAAAATATTAAATCAGCAAATATAGAAGATTTAATGACTGTAAAAGGTATTAATGCCAAAATAGCAAAATTAATGAAAGAAAAGCTATAAACTGTGTCAACTTTTATCAATATATTAACTTTATCAAGAATATTTCTTGCAGCATTAATTTTTATATTATTAATGTCTCCTGATGGATATTTTTTAGCTCTTGCATTATTTTTTTTGGCAGGAATAACAGATTATTTTGATGGTTACTTTGCTCGTAAATATAATGCAACATCTCAACTTGGTGAGATACTTGATCCAATAGCTGATAAAATTCTTATTCTTTTTGTTCTTTTTGGACTAGCAGTAAATCTTTCAAGTTATTTAATTGGTTTTATTGGAGCAACAATAATCACAAGAGAGATATGGGTTGGAGCTCTAAGAGACTTGAATGCAAGAAATGGAAATAACGATGCAACTAAAGTTACATTTCTTGCTAAGATAAAAACTACTACTCAGTTATTTACAATTTCAATATATTTATTTGGATTGGCAATCAATAATATGTTGATTATTGTAATAGCAGATATTTTTTTATTTATCTCACTTTTTATAACTTTATACACGGGATTAATTTATTCATTGAACTCTTTTAAATTAAAATGAAAATAGTTGTAGTAAGTGGTGGTTTTGACCCGATTCATTCTGGGCATATTGAATATTTTAAGTCAGCAAAAGAATATGGAGATAAATTAATAGTAGCCTTAAATAGTGATAATTGGCTTGAAAAAAAGAAGGGAAAATTTTTTATGCCATTTTCAGAGAGATGTTCAATAGTTAGCTCCATTAGCTATGTAGATGAAGTAATTGACTTTGATGATGATCACATGGGGTCATGTATTAATGCTTTAGAAAAAATTAAAAAAATGCATCCAAATGATGTAATTTATTTTGCCAATGGTGGGGATAGAAATAATGAGAATATACCTGAGTTATCAGTTGAAGGTATCAAGTTTTTATTCTCTGTAGGAGGTGATGATAAAAAAAACTCTTCTTCATGGATCTTAAATAAATGGCAATATTATTTTGAACAAAGGGATTGGGGATCCTTCTTCAATCTTTTTCAAACTAAGAACATTAAAGTTAAAGAATTAATTATTGAGCCAAGTAAGGAGATAAGCTTTCAAAGACATTTTAAGCGCAATGAAATATGGCTTGTCAGCGAGGGAGCTTGTTATGTTTCATATGCAGATAAAAATGACATAAATGATATTAAAAAAATTTTGTTAAATAAGTTTGACCATTATGTTGTACCGAAAAAACAATGGCACCAAATTATTAATCCATTTAAGGAATCAGTTCATTTAATCGAAATACAATATGGAGATGAGTGTATTGAATCTGATATAGAAAGAATTGAAAGATAATAATAAATTTTCTTCTTTCATTAATATTACTATTGTATACAATACCAATTCTTAAGGGCTGGATGGCAGAGTGGTTATGCAGCGGCCTGCAAAGCCGTTTACGCCGGTTCGATTCCGGCTTCAGCCTCCATATTATAAAGACATTTGAATTTAAAAAAGTATAATACAGAAAAATTGGTATCTATTAGTAAGCCCGAGTGGTGGAATTGGTAGACACAAGGGACTTAAAATCCCTCGATAGAAATATCGTGCCGGTTCAAGTCCGGCCTCGGGTACCATTTAATCAGTTATTAATTCTTAATTAATAACTAAACATAAGAAACAACTTAAATTAAAAAACTCTAAATAATACGCAAGTCTAATATAATAAAATGTATAATTAATATCATGGATACTAACGCAAACTTAAAAGACTCGATACGTAGTGAGGATGAAATTGATATTAAAAAACTTTTCCAAATACTATGGAATGGAAAAATTTTTATTGCTGTTTCTACTGTCTTATTCTCTATTTTCTCTATTACCTACAGCACAGGTTTGCCGAACATATATCAATCTCAAGCACTTTTAAGTTCTGCTGAAGAAGCAAGAAGAGGTGGTTCATCCAATTCGATTGGAGGACTAGCTAATCTTGCCGGCTTAAATATTTCGTCTGGTGGAAGCAAGACATCATTAGCTATTGAAAAAATCAAAACACTGAGCTTTTTTGAAGAAAATATCTTGCCTAATATATTTCTACCAGATTTAATGGCAATGAAATCATGGGACCCAGTTACGAATACTATTTCTTATAACGAAGATAAGTATGATAAACAAAACGGTTCTTGGGTCTCACGACCAAGCTCTCAAACAAGTTACAATATGTTTAAGGGAATTATGTCTGTCAATGAGAGTCGAGATAAAAATATTATTACCATTAAGATTAAACATCAATCTCCCCATATTGCAAAGTCGTGGACAGAACTAGTAGTAAATCAAATTAATCAACATTTCAGAGATATAGATAAACAAGAAGCAGAAATGTCTCTAGATTATTTAAATAATCAAATGACCCAAACAAGTTACTCAGAAATAAAACAAGTTATCTCCCAATTGATAAAAGAAAGAATGCAAAAACTTACTCTAATAGAAGTAAATGAATTTTATATTTTCTCTTACTTGGATCCACCAAAAGTTATGGAGTCAAAAATAGAACCTGATCGAAATGCATTACTTATATTAGGTGGAGTTATTGGTTTGATGCTTGGAATTATTATCGTATTAACTAGAAATTTTTTTGGTTATAAAGAAATAAAATAATTAATATAGAAACTTTATATTTTCTTAAAGAAATACCTTATGAAAAATAGTGATTTATACTTTTTATTTTAAGTAGCAATTAATGTTTGATCTAATAAAAGATATTTTTTCTTTACTCACACCATCTCAGCGTAAGCGCTTTTTCTATTTACAATTCTTGGTCTTAATAATGTCTGTTATGGAGATTTTTGGAGTTGCTTCTATTATTCCTTTTATGGCTTTAGTTGGAGATATGAATCAACTTCAACAGGATACAATACTTGCAGAAGTATATACTGCTAGTGGTATTGAGTCTGAATCAAAATTTATTTTTTTATTAGGTTTGGGCGTATTAGTAATGCTTTTTATCTCATCAGTACTCTCGATGTATACAATCTGGAGACTTCTTATGTTCGCAAATGGAGTTGGAATGGAGATAGCTGATAGACTATATAGTCATTATTTACAGCAGGATTGGTTATTTCATGCATCTGGTAGTAGTGCTAAATTAACTAAAAAAATTTCAACTGAAATTCAAAGGTTTATTGCAGGTATTTTGATGCCATTAATGCATATGAACGCAAAAATTGTTTTTAGTGTTTTGTTAAGCTTAAGTATTTTTATGTACGATACTAAAGTCGCTTTTATAGGCTTGTCCGTTTTTGCTGCTGCATACTTTTCTATTTTTAAATTAGTACGTACCAGATTATATAAAAATGGTTTAACTTTATCAGAAGTAGTTGAGAAACGTTTTCGTCTCATGAATGAAGGTTTTGGTGGAATAAAGGATATTTTGTTGCTTGGAAGAGATAGCAATCTTATAAAAAATTTTCATGAAACAGGCCTTAAATTTGCTTATAGCAATGGTATAAATGCAACATTAGCTCAAATTCCTAGATATCTGATGGAATTAGTTGCTTTTGGTTCAATGATATTACTTATTCTTTATTTGCTTAGTAATCATAATGCAAATCTTGGGTTAATCTTGCCAATACTTTCTGTTTATGCGATAGCAAGCGTAAAATTACTTCCTGCTTTTCAGCATATTTATACGAGTATGGCAATGATTAGAGGAAATATTGCTGCATTCGAATCAATTAAAGATGATTTAATTGATTCAATTTCAGCAACAAAAGTTTCATTTGCTTCTGAAAAAAATCGACTTATTCCATCAGAAAGCATCTTGCTTCAAGACATATCTTTTAAGTATCCAGAAAAAAATGAATTAGCAATAAACAAATTAAGCCTATCAATAAAAGCAAATAGTTTTGTGGGTATTGTTGGACCCTCTGGTTCAGGAAAGTCTACATTAATTGATATCTTGCTTGGCTTAGTTCAACCACAAGAGGGGCTTATTAAGGTCGATAATATAGCTATTAATGACGAAACGTGCCGCATGTGGCAAAATTCAATAGGTTTTGTAGCACAAAATATTTTTCTTTCAGAAGGTACTATTGCTGAAAATATTGCATTTGGCTTGCCGCCAGAACAGATTGACTTAATTCAAGTTGAGAATGCGTTGAAGTTAGCAAATTTATCTGAATTTGTGAAGAATCTTAAACATGGAATTCACTCTAAAGTTGGCGAAAGAGGTGTTCAAATTTCAGGAGGACAGCGTCAACGTATTGGCATTGCTAGAGCCTTATATAACGGAGCGGAAGTTCTTATTTTTGATGAGGCAACAAGCTCCTTAGATGGAGTTACTGAAAAAATGATCATGCAAGCTATTCATGATTTTAGTGGAAAAAAAACTATTATCTTAATAGCGCATCGACTTAAAACCATAGAGCAATGCGATAATATTTATTTTATCGATCAAGGTCAAATTATGGATAGCGGAACATACAAAGAATTAATTGAAAATAATAAAGATTTCAAAAAGATGGCAGAGCATGCTTAAATATTTTTTAAAGCCGTCACCTTTTTATAAAGTATTTCAATTATAAATAAATCTATCAATGCATAATTTTGCTAATTTTAATAAAGAAAGTAAAGAAAAAAAAATTTTAGTTCTTTTTTTACACGACTCCACTGGAGAGCTTTTTGTTAATCTACCAATCTTATGGTATTTAAAAAGAAGCATAAACTTAGAAATTTATTTTGTTTCAAGTCATGCAGACATTGTTAAACGCATGAACATAAGTAAAAGATATTTAGAAATTATGCATGAGGTTGGAAATTTTTATTTTGGTAATTTGAAGAGTATTCAATTACTTATAAATTTATTTTTTATAAAAAATAGCTCAATTATTCAGATGAGCTGCAATCTAGGCGCTAGAAGAATAGATAGAATTTATTATTCAATTTTAAAGAATTCAACTATGGTTTTTTTTACACATGCTTTTATGCTACATCCATTTAATAATATTAAAAAAGCTGTTAATGACGAGCTTATTTCTTTAATCAAGAGCCAGTTTTTTGCCAATTATGGAAATCATTCAGATCTTCTTATTATTAATTCAGAGGAGTCAAAGTACTTTGAAGAAACGGGTTGGCCTTTAGATTCACTTCATGTTGTTGGAGCAATTGGCTATAGTAAAGAGTGGTTAAAATATTTGCTTAAATTAGATACATCACAAAAAGAAATAAACGAAAATCAATCTTTAACTATATTTGTTCCATTAAGAGATTCCCACAAGTTTTATCTTACTGAAAATAATTATGATTACTTAATTAGTTCACTTACTAAAATATTTAAAAAGTTTAAGCAACATAGTTTTATTGTTAAACTCCACCCAAGACAAAACCCCAAAGATATTATAGAAATTTACTCTAAATATAGTAATGTTTATTTTTCTAATCAATCACCATTTGAGTTAGCTTTAAAATCAGATTTAGCAATTGGATTTTGGTCATCAGCATTAACAGATTCTGTTGCTGTCGGCACTCCTGCTATTGAGTTTCATAAACATGAGGTTCCTCATTCACAACTTGTCCTAAAAAACAAAAAACTTATTTCTCTTAATGAATATCTTGGTTTATGTATCGGGTTTGATGATGTTGAGATGCTGAAAGATTTTTTGAGTAACATAAATATTAATAAGCTAAAAAGTTTACAAAAAAATCAGCATGAAAATCTTCTAAATTGTTATAATCTCAATGAAAGTGATAAAGATAGATTGTTAAAAACCTTTGAAAAACATTTTATCAAAGCAAGTAAAGCTAAAAACGAACAAAAAAATGAAAAGTCATTATTTATAATATTTAAAAAAATTATTTTCAAATTTTTCATACTCCCATTGAGAATATTTAGATAATTAGCAAGAACTGGCTAAAGTAACTTTAAAATTAGCTTATAATTTTTATATTTATTTTAATAAATTAAAAATCATATTACAGAAAAGCATTGCGAGGTAAGATGACTGAAAATATTACATTAGATTTAATTGGTAGAACAAAAGAGCTTTTTGAAGAAGATATATCAAAACATGAAAACTTGCTTAATGATGAAGTATCTTCTTCTTCGTTTCTTGTTATTGGTGGCGCTGGATCAATAGGACAAGCAGTAACTAAAGAAATTTTTAAACGCAATCCTAAAAAACTTCATGTAGTTGATATTAACGAAAATAATTTAACAGAATTAATCAGAGACATTAGAAGCTCCTTTGGCTACGCAGACGGTGAGTTTAAAATATTTGCTTTAGATATAAGCTCTAGAGAGTATGACTGCTTTATGAACTCTGACGGCCAATATGACTATGTTTTAAACTTATCCGCTTTAAAACATGTTAGAAGTGAAGAAAATCCATATACATTAATGAGAATGATCGATGTAAATATTATTAATACTGATAAAACAATTAAGGATGCAATTTGTAAATCTGCAAAGAAATATTTTTGTGTAAGTACTGATAAGGCTGCAAACCCAGTAAATATGATGGGAGCTAGCAAAAGAATTATGGAGAAGTTCATAATGCAAAGATCAAAAGATATTGATATATCAACTGCAAGGTTTGCAAATGTAGCCTTTAGTGACGGATCGCTACTTCATGGATTTAATCAAAGAATTGCAAAGATGCAACCAATTGCAGCTCCCAGTGATATAAAGCGTTATTTTGTGACACCAAAAGAAAGCGGAGAACTATGCTTGATGAGCTGTATTTTTGGTGACAATAGAGACATATTTTTTCCCAAGCTAAGTGAATCTTTACATTTGATGACTTTTTCAGAAATAGCTGTGAAATATCTAAATTTAAAGGGATTTGATGCATACATATGTAATTCAGAAGAGGAGGCAAGAAGATTAATTAAAACTCTTCCTGCTCAAGGTAAGTGGCCATGTTTATTTACTAGTAGCGATACTACTGGAGAAAAAAACTTTGAAGAGTTTTATACTGATAAGGAAAAGCTTGATATGAACAAGTTTAATAATATTGGAATTATAAAAAATATGCCTGATTCTCAAGAAGAACAACTAGCCAATTTTATAAACGCTATAAACAAGATTAAAAAAGGCGATAATTGGAGCAAAGAATTAATTGTCGAGGAGTTTTTTAAAATAATACCGGATTTTAAATATGTTGATAAAGGAAAATACCTTAATGAAAAAATGTAATTTCCGTAAATTTATATAGGTAATACATATAATGCAAAAAGTTCCACAATCAATCTATATATATGATCACCAGAGTATTAATGATGCTTTAGTTGCAATAAACTCTGACTCTCAATTCAAAATTGCAATTGTTTTAGATGCAAATAAGAAGTTAGCAGGGACTGTAACCGATGGAGATATTAGAAGGGGGCTGCTCTCTAATGAGAGTCCAGATAATTCGGTTAAAAACATTATGAATAAGAATCCTGTCACCGCATCAATTGAGACAACCCCAGATAAATTAAATCAACAAATGAAACTAAAAGGTATTCAAGTTATTTTAATTACAGATAAAAATTTTGTAATTGGATTAGTTACATCGAAAGACGTATCTCAACTTGCTTCATACGATAACCCAATTTTAATAATGGCAGGAGGTTTTGGTACTAGACTCAGACCATTAACAGATAATTGTCCAAAACCAATGCTCAATATTGGCAATAAACCAATTTTAGAATGGCAAATTGATATGTTTTCAAATCAAGGATACAAAAATTTTTATATTTCGACCCATTATTTTCCTGAAATAATAAAAGACTTTTTTGGTGATGGTTCTAGTAAAGGAATCAACATTAATTACGTTCACGAAGATTCACCATTGGGCACTGGAGGTGCATTAGGATTGATGCCCGATAATCTTTCTAAGAAACCTTTGATCGTCATAAACGGAGATATTCTTACAAAGATAGATATTAATAAAGTATTAGACTTTCATTATAAGAAAAAACTTGATGCCACAATTTGCGTAAGAGAATATGAATTTCAAGTACCATTTGGTGTAGTAAATGGTAATGGGTATGACATCACAGGCATGACAGAAAAACCTATAGAAAGATTTTTTATTAATGCAGGAATCTACGTAGTCAATAACTCTATTATTAATCAAGTTAAAAGTAATACTTACATCGATTTGCCAAATTTACTTATGCAACAAATTGATAGCGGAAAAAATATAATGAAATTTCCTATATATGAGTATTGGCTTGATATTGGAAGAGTAGGCGATTTTGAAAGAGCTAAAAGAGATTATACAAGCGAAGGTTTTCATGAAGAAAAGTAAAAACTTATCAATTGTTGGTGTTATACCTGCAAGAGGCGGCTCTAAAGAAGTGCCAAAAAAAAATATTAAGAAATTAAATGGAAAACCTTTAATATGCTACACAATTGAGACTGCTATTAATTCAGACATTCTCGATAAAATAGTTGTAACAACAGATGACAAAGAAATAGCTGAAATTGCTTCTGCTTATAAGGAAATATTAGTTTGTATTCGACCGGATGAGTTGTCTACTGATGATTCGTCTACAGAAAGTGCTTTAATCCATGCTTGTGAGTATTTAGCAAGAGTTGATAATATTAATGCCGATTATGTTTTAACGTTAGAACCCACATCTCCTTTCAGATCAATTCAGACTATTAAAAATGCTGTCAATTTTCTGCTAGATGATAGCTTTGATTCTGTGGTCAGTGTAACTGAAGTTAAAAGTGTTTTAGCTAAAGTAAAAAAAAATCATTTTAGCCACATATTTCCAAATCAACCTAGAAGAAGGCAAGAAAGAGAGGGAATCTACCAAGAGTCTAGCACTATTTATGGAACAGCATATCAGGTATTGATAGATAAAAAATTAGTTATTGGAAATGCTCCAGCAGCATTGTTGATCAATAAAGATGAGGCATTTGATATTAATGATTATTTTGATTTTAAAATTGCAGACATTATGATGCAGTTAAAAGGAAAGTAATATGAAAAAAGTGTGTGTTTTTACTGGCGGTCGAGCAGAATATGGTTTGCTGAGACCTCTGCTATTTGAATTAAAAAATAATAAAAATATAGAGTTACAAATTTTGGTTTCTGGAATGCATCTATCATCAGAATTTGGATTAACGTATAAAGAAATTGAAAAAGATGGTTTTACATGTCACGAGAAGATAGAAATGGTTCTTAGTTCTGATACACCAGTTGCTATAAGCAAATCAATGGCACTGGGTATGATAAGTTTTTCAGAGGCTTTGTCGCGTCTTAGCCCAGATATTCTAGTCACTCTTGGAGATCGTTATGAAAATATGGCAATTGTAACAACTGCATGGGTATGTAGGATTCCAGTTGCTCACATTCAAGGTGGAGAAAAAACTCTTGGTGCAATTGATGACCAGTTTCGACATTGTATTACAAAAATGAGCTGGCTTCATTTTGTTGCTACAAAAGAGTATGGAAATCGTGTTGTGCAGTTAGGAGAAGATCCTAATAGAGTTTTTAATGTAGGAGCTTTGAATGTAGATGCATTAAAAAAAATTAAAATACTTTCAAAAAAGCAGCTTGAAAAAGAACTAAATTTTTCATTTGATAAAAAGGTTGCACTAATAACATTTCATCCAGTAACCTTGCAAAAAGGAACATCTAGGAAATATTTTCAACAGCTTTTGAATGTGGTGGATTCAATTAATAATTTAAAAATTATCTTTACCAAGACATTAGCAGATACCGAAGGACGAGTGATAAATCAAATGATAGATGAATTCATGTCAACTAATGAACATAAATGTATTTCATTTACATCAATGGGGCAAGAAAAATACATAAGCGCTTTAAACTATGTTGATGTTGTTGCTGGTAACTCTTCTAGTGGCATTATTGAAACTGGTTGTTTTAAGGTACCTACTATAAACATTGGAGATAGAGAAAAGGGTCGAATTATGGCAGATAATGTTATATGTGTTGAACAGAGCATGGAATCAATTAAAGCAGGTTTTGATAAGGCGCTATCATCAAAATTCAAAAAATCTATAGCTAATATGAATAATCCCTATGATAAGCCAGATACTGCAAAAAATATTGCAACTATGTTAGATAAACTTGAAATGCCTACCTCAACTGAAAAAGAATTCTATGATCTTAATTAATACATCATGACTTCAATAATTACTGGAGCGCTTGGCTTTACTGGTAAATATCTAGCTGAGTCTATTCAAGGAGAAATTATATTGCTTGCAAGATCGCAAAAAAAAAATAGTAATGTAATAAAATGTGATTTACTTGATACCACTTTTATAAATAACCTTATAAAAAAATATCAGCCAAAAAATATATATCATCTTGCTGGATCATTTACTCAGAATTATAAAAATGACTTTAATTCAAATTTGCAAGCAACCAAAAATATTTTGGATGCTGTTAAGGAATTTTCACCATCATCAAGGGTTCTTTTGATCGGGAGTGCTGCTGAATATGGAATTGTAAAATCTGAAGATTGCCCAATAACTGAAGATGCTGAACTTCGCCCATTTAATATATACGGATTAACTAAAATATATCAAAAATCTCTTATGGATTTTTATGTTAATTCGTATGCTTTAGATATTGTCATGGCAAGACCTTTTAATTTATATGGTAAAGGAGCTTCATCTCTTTTATTTATAGGTAATTTATATAAACAGATTGATTTATATAAAAGTGGTAAAATTTCAGAAATTTTACTTGGTAATTTACAAACTAAACGAGATTATATTTTTATTAAAGATGCTGTTCGGCATTATATTACAATAATGAAATCAGGAGCCTCTGGAGAGATTTATAATGTTGCCTCTGGAAAACCCACATCAACAAAAGATCTTTTAAAAAAAATATTAGATGAGGAGAGTCTGGATTTAAGTATTATTAAGTCCGACAGTAGACCTATACAAGCAAATGATTCAAGTGTTATATTTGCTGATATTTCAAAATTAGAAGGGTTATATAATGATAAATGATTTTAAATTAGGTAATTTAAAAATTAACTCTCACAGCAACACTATCATAATAGCAGAAGCTGCAGTTGAGCACTTGGGAAGTCTTGATGTTGCAATGAGAATGGCTGATGCTGCAAAGTCAATAGGCGTTGATATAATTAAATATCAGATGCATATCCCCGAATCTGAAATGCTGCCAGGTAAAATAAAATTTTGGGGTGGATCTCTGGATGAAATTTTAGAAAACTATAATCTCACAATATCAGATCACCAACATTTAATAGATTATTGCAAACAGATCGACATTCAATATTTATGCACGCCCTTTTGTGAAGAAGCTGTCGGTGTTTTAAATGATCTAGGGGTAGATGGCTATAAAACAGGTTCCGGCGAGTTGGGGAATTTATCTATGATGAAAGCGATAGCAGATTCAAAAAAACCTGTAATTATTTCAACTGGCATGTCTACTTATGAAGAGATATCACAGACTGTAAATTTTATGAAAAACCTTAAATCAAGTTTTATGCTAACAAATTGTACTTCGATATATCCAGCTCCTTATGACCAACTTAATCTCAAATTAATTAAGAAACTTCAATTAGATTTTGATGTATGGGTTGGTCACTCAGATCATACCCCTGATATATGGAGTTCTCTTGGTGCTGTAGGCATGGGAGCCAAAGTTATTGAGAAGCATTTTACCTTAAATCGTTTTATGCAGGGTCCTGATGCTGCTGTATCCCTTGAACCAAATGAAATGAAACGTATGGTTAATGCAGTAAGAATAATAGATCAGGCAAAAGGGACTGGAATCAAAGAGGTTCAATCCGCAGAGGAAGAAGTTAGAAACTGGGCTCATCATTCTGTAGTATCTACAAAAACCATATTTAAAGGTGACACTATAAGCCAGGAACAAGTTACAGTTAAAAGACCAGGTACAGGCATCCCAGCAGCCAAATTACAACAAGTCATTGGGTCCACTGCAAAAAAGGATATCGAAGCAAACGCCATAATAAATTGGGAAGATATAAAACTAAAATAATTATCAAGAATTTTTATGAGTTAAAAATAAAACAAGATTATTATTTATGAAAATTCTTCACATTATCACTGGACTTGGAAGAGGTGGAGCTGAAACTTTATTATATCAATTTTGCATACATGATAAAGAATATGAGCATATAGTTATTTCGCTTTCAGGCACACAAGACTATTCACTAAAGCTCAGAAGATTAAACATTTCAGTACATTCTTTAAACTTTTCAAACTCAAAGATAAGTATTAAGGGGCTTTATAAACTCTATAAATTAATTAGACAAATCAAACCAGACATTATTCAAACATGGATGATACATGCAGATATGGTTGGTGGAATAGTCGGAAGATTGGCTGGAATTAAGAATATTTTTTGGGGTGTGCATCATAGCAATTTAACAGGAAGAAAATCTAAAAATACAACAAGGTTAATAATAAAAGTTAATTCCATATTGTCTTACTTTATTCCCAAAAAAATTATTTATTGTGCAAATAGTTCAAAAAAAATCCAAGAATCTATTGGATTTAAGAAATCAATTGGAGTAGTTATAAGTAATGGCTATAACACTAATATATTTAAAAATAACGACACCTTTAGAAAAAGTTTTCGTAATGAGCATAATATTTCTGATGATACATTTATTATTGGTCATGTTGGGAGGTACAGTCCGCTCAAGGATCAAACTACCTTAATAGAAGCATTTCATATTTTGGAACAAAAAGGATACAAATTTAAGTTAGTACTTGTTGGAACTAACCTCGATCGAAACAATATTGATTTAGTATCTTTTTTAAACAAAAAAGAACTATCTGATAAGGTTCTTCTTTTAGGAAGAAGGGATGACATACCAAAAATTATGAATGGAATTGACTTGTTTGTACTTTCATCTATTACAGAAGCATTCCCGAATGTTCTTAATGAAGCAATGGCATGTGGAACTCCATGTGTATCAACTAATGTTGGAGACTCATCTTTAATCATTGATAGTACTGGATGGGTCACACAAAAAAAAAATCAGAAAGTCTTAGCCAATTCAATCACTGAAGCATATGAAGAAAAGAAGCTAAAAAATACTTTGTGGTTGAAGCGAAAACTGGCCTGTCGAGATAGAATTGTTAAAAACTTCAGTCTTGAAGAAATGATAAAAAGATATAAAGATATCTGGAGAGAAAATAGTTAAAAATTTTATTATATGAGAATTATAAGTTTACAAACGTTATAATAAATCTACATACAAAAAAATATTTTAGAGCTCAATGAATGATTGCTTACGATTTGCCAAATCTTTTTCTAATTCTTATAACTATTATCTTTTGTTTTAGACTAAATATTGTACCTTTTTGGTTATCTTTCTTGTTAGGTTTTTTGGCCTTCACTCCTTTCTTTTTGAACAATGTTCTATTTAGTCCATCATATATGCCTGATCAATATATATATTTTCAAGCGTCAAAAGATATACGTTCTTTAATTTTTGGAACAACTGATTATCAAACAGTTCAGATTGCAAGCTGGATGTTAGCCTTAATACCTTTGCCCTATATTGAAACAATTCAAAGCTTAGGGTTTTTTAATAGATTTATCATGACACTAGTAATAATATGGCTTTACTCAGCGAAGAACATCAGGGGATGGCCTCTCCTATTCATTCTTCTATATCCTAGTCTTATACTTTATAGCTCATTAGCACTTCGAGATACATTGGTATTTTTATTTATGATACTTTCAATAGTTTTTTTTATTGAGAATCGTAAATTATTTGCATTTTTAATTTCGCTACCTTTGCTATTTATTAAGTTTCAAAATTTTTTTATTTTAATTGTCTTTTTTGTTCTTCATCTACTTTTTACAAAAGGCTCAATTTTTTATAAATATAGATACTTAATATCAATAGCTATAGCATTTATTTTATCATTATTTATTATGCCATTAATTGATATATTAGATTTTTACAGGCTAGCTTTATTTGTAGAAGACGGAGGCGATCCATTTGACTACATACATATAACATCTTTTTTAGAATTCTTTTTTATATCCATTAAATCAGCTCCATATTTTATGATGAAGCCGTTTCCGTGGGAGACTGATAATATCTTTCAACTTATTCAAAGCCTTGAAAATATTTTTTTACTAATCTTTTTAGTTTTTTTCTTTTTAAAAGTATCAAAGCTTGATAAAAAAATTGCTTTTAAGTGGTTTGTATTTTTATTATTTGCATTTAGTATATATGGCTTAACCGTATACAATTTTGGTACAGCTGTTAGGTATAAATTCCCATTCATTCTAATTATTGTTATCGGCATGGCTCATGAATTATATTTAAATCATGGTAAATTGATCTTTAATAGAACTATAAAAAATTAGTTAAAGTTTATTAGGTTATATATAGTTATTTTTTAAGGTATTAATTCTCCGATTTAAATGATTAAAACTAATACAAAAATCATTATATAAATATGAAAATAAGGACAACTTTTGAACTTTGATGATCTAAAAATAGCAGTAATTGGTTTGGGGTATGTTGGCTTGCCTTTGGCTGTTGAGTTTGGTAACAAATTTAAAGTAATTGGCTTTGATGTAAATAAATTCAGAATAGATAAATTGAAAAAGGGTATTGATGAAACTCTTGAAATTACTAAAGAGGAGTTAAAAAAATCAAAATATCTTAAATTTACAAGCAAAATTGATAATATAAAAGATTCCAATATTTTTATTGTTACTGTTCCTACGCCTATCGATGAGTTTAAAAAACCAGATTTAAGTTTTTTGAAGCATGCAAGTGATTCTATTGGATTGTATTTGAAGAAAGGCGATATTGTTGTTTATGAGTCTACTGTATATCCAGGTGTTACTGAAGAAATATGCGTTCCAATTCTTGAAGAAAAATCTGGATTAATTTTTAATAAAGATTTCTACTGTGGTTACTCTCCAGAGCGTATTAATCCTGGTGATAAAAAGCATAAAATAAAATCAATCAAAAAAATTATCTCTGGATCTACCCAGGATACCGCAAAGACAATAAACCTACTTTATAAACAAATTATCAATGCAGGAACTTATATTGCACCCAGTATAAAAGTAGCGGAAGCTGCGAAGGTTATTGAAAATACTCAAAGAGACGTAAACATTGCACTTATCAATGAGCTATCAATCATTTTTAATAAGCTAGGCATAGATACCGAGTCCGTTCTTGAGGCAGCAGCCACTAAATGGAATTTTATTCCTTTCAAACCTGGTCTCGTAGGAGGCCATTGCATAGGAGTTGATCCATACTATTTAACGCATAAGGCATTAGAAATTGGATACAATCCCGACATTATTATTGCAGGAAGAAAAATTAATGACAATATGGCATTTTTTATAGCTGATGAGGTTTCAAGTTTAATGATTAAAAAAAATATTAATATTGATGGAGCTAATGTATTAATTATGGGATTAACTTTTAAAGAGAACTGTCCAGATGTTCGGAATACTAAGATATCAGATTTAATATCTAAATTTAGAAGCCTAAGCTGTCATGTTGATGTATATGATCCATTTGCAAATAGCACCCAAGCTCTGCTTAGTTATAATATTAAATTAATTGAAGAACCAAAAAAAAATTTTTATGATGCGATAATATTAACAGTTGCTCACGATATTTTCATAAAGATGACACCAGATCAAATAAAAAGTTTTGGTAAAGATAATCATATACTTTATGATGTTAAGCATATTTTTAATTCCAGCGATACAGATGGAAGATTATAAATGACACATTATGATAAGCTCCAAAGTTTCTTGCTAAATAATCAAAAAGTATGGTTGATTACTGGTGTAGCTGGATTTATTGGATCAAACCTACTTGAAAAGTTGTTAATATTAGACCAGAAGGTTGTTGGTCTTGATAGTTTTGACACAGGGTTTGAACATAATATAAATCAAGCTATAAATGATGCGAGTAATATTGTTGGTAAAGACTTAAAAAAGAATTTTAATTTTATACATGGCAATATAAAAAATTTAAATGATTGTATCAAGGCTTGCAACGGTGTTGACTATGTATTGCATCAAGCCGCTATAGGTTCTGTACCCAGATCAATCGAAAACCCAATTGAAACTAACGCTTCCAATATTAATGGATTCTTAAATATGCTAATTGCAAGCAGAGATGCTAAGGTTGATAGATTTGTTTATGCAGCATCTAGTTCTTCATATGGGGATAATCCTAATCTTCCAAAGACAGAAGACATAATTGGTAATCCACTAAGTCCTTATGCAGTTACAAAATATGTAAATGAACTTTATGCTGCTGTCTTTGCTGAGAATTATGGTTTTAAAACCATAGGTCTAAGATACTTTAATATCTTTGGTAAAAGGCAAGATCCTGGCGGAGCCTATGCAGCAGTTATACCAAAATGGATAAATGCTATATTAAATAATAATAATATTTATATTTATGGCGATGGAAAAACTAGCAGAGATTTTTGTTATATTGATAACGCTGTTCAGATAAATTTATTAGCTGCAACAACCCAAAATAATGAAGCTATCAATCAAGTCTACAATGTCGCCCTTAACGATAGAACTAGTTTAAATGATTTATATAATATGATTCAAAAAATGCTAATTAAAAAAGTAGATGGGATACAAAGGAAAAACCCAATATACAAAGATTTTAGAGCTGGGGACGTAAAACATTCTCAAGCTAGTATTGATAAAGCTAAAAGATTATTAGAATATGATCCGCAGTTTAAAATCTTAAATGGCATGAAGAAGACAATTAATTGGTACATAAATACTGCTTAATTCATTAGGAAGTAAATTTCAAGGTATATGCTTTTAATTTATCAATTCCATAATAAAACTAAAAGCAATATGGAGGTCTAGATGAAATTGTTATTACTCGCAACAGTCCCTGGGGAGCTTTTGACATTAAAGTCTGAATTTATTAAAACAGCCTTAAAGAAAAATTATCAAGTAATAGCTTCATCTTCTGCTCTTCATTCTGAATCTTCAATTGACATTGCGAATTTGAAATTTACATATGACCCAATCTATCTAAAAAGGCATGGATTTAGCGTGATTGGGAACTTTAAAACAATACTTAGTATTATAAAGTTATATAAAAAACATAATCCTCAATATATTCTTGCTTCTGGTATCAAATTGGTTATATGGGGAGGTATTTCATCTAGGATCGTAAATGCACCTTTTTATGCTCACATAACAGGTCTTGGCTATGCCTTTCAAGATGTCACATTTTTAAGAAGACTTTTAAAAAAAGTAGTTTCTATTTTGTATAAAGTTGCTCTAAAGAACTCACAAGCTGTTATTTTTGAGAATATAGACAACAGAGATCTTTTTGTAAGTCAGGGAATTATTCCTATGTCTAAAAGCTTTATTATTAATGGTTCAGGTGTTGATCTTCAAAAATATAGCTTCACAAAAATACCAGATACTGACATAAGTTTCTTAATGATTTCTCGCCTGCTCGGCGAGAAGGGCATCAGAGAATATGCAGCAGCTGCAAAACTCGTGAAACAAAAATTTCCTGATGTTCAATTTCAATTGGTTGGATCTCAAGATGCTTCACTTGATGCTATACCATTAGAAGAAGTATTGAGTTGGTCTGAGTATATTAACTATGAAGGTTTTGTTAAGGATATTAGGTCGTCTATAAAGAATTGTCACGTTTTTGTTTTACCCTCATATCATGAGGGTTTGCCGAGATGTACTATAGAAGCGATGTCTATGGGTCGCCCAATTCTCACTACCAATGCTGTGGGGTGCAAAGAGACAGTGGAAGAAGATATTAATGGTTTTATGGTTTCTATTGGATCATCTTCTGAATTAGCAAAAAAAATGATTTGGTTTATTGAGAATCCAAATAAAATTTCTTCAATGGGAAAAAATAGCAGAGCCATTGCAGAACAAAGATTTGATATACACAAGATAAACTCTGAGATATTTAAAATCCTAAATATTTAAAAGATTTTAATGATTAACATAATTTAAATAAAATCTTTGAGTTGAACCATATTGAAGTCAAGTTTAGTATAGGAACAAATATTTTTATAATCTAGTATAAATAAATATGAATAATGTTAAAGAATATTGGAGCGATATCGATAATAGACTCAAAAATTTAATTGAGAATGGCTATGTAAAATTACAATCTCTTAAAGCATTTGAGCTAGAGCATGTTGCTGAGTCAATCTCAAATGAGATGAAATCTCTAACATTTAAGGAACTTGGCACTAATCATAAAATGTTTCTCAATACTTTAGAATTAGATAAATATTTAATACCTAAATTATTAGAAATAGCAAAAAAAAATTTTGATTACAAAGGCGATTTATCAAATCAATATCATATTGCAAGAAAGGTTGAACCGGGTAACTCAAAAGAAATGTTCAGAGCTCATTTTGATTCTCATCTTTTTACATTAGTTTTGCCTTTAAAAATTCCTGAATCCATTCATAACGGATCATCTGGTGAGCTTATATATTTTCCCAATACAAGATCGATGCCATCAAATGAAATTAATAATTTTATTGGTAAAGCTTTTTATAAAAAATATGCTTCAAAAGAAGGTATAGAAAAATTGTCTTTAAGGAAAAAAAAGAAGGTTGAAAATTTTATAGACTATCAACCATTATTATTTATTGGTAATACAACATTGCATACAAACTATCCTGTTTCTATAAGTTGTTCTAGTTATAGGTTAACTCTTTTAGCTCACTTTTTTGATCCAGCCCCAAAGTATGGTGTTGGTGGCATGCTTCGATTAATTAGAAATAGATAAATACCAACATATTGTTTAGCAAAAGATATCAAATAATTTTGAATGGTTATATCTTTGAATGCATAAAAAGTTTTAACTTATAATAAATTTTATAAAAATATGATTAAATTTACTAATAATAACCAAGAAGCTCCATATTTAGTTTTTAAAGAAAAATACGATAAATCCATAGAGGCTAATCAAAAAAATATAGAAGCTATATGCATCTCATCTTATTCAAAGAAATACAATGAAGTAAATTCAAGATATGTAAATCTAAAGATTGTTAATAATAAAGAATTTATCTTTTTTTCAAATTATAAATCACCCAAATCTATGGATTTTAGTGAACATAATCAAATTACTGGATTATTTTACTGGAATAAAATTAATGTCCAGATTAGATTAAAAGCTTTCATTCAAAAAACAAGCAAAGAGTTTAATCAATCTTATTTTTTTAAAAGGGATAGTAAAAAAAATGCATTGGCAATTTCATCCAATCAATCAAGTGTGATTAAGTCTTATGAAGATGTAGAAAAAAAATATCAAAAGTCCTTTGCAAATGACGATTTAAAAAATTGTCCTGATTATTGGGGCGGTTTTTCATTTACTCCATATTACTTTGAATTTTGGCAAGGACACGAATTTCGATTAAATAAAAGAGAAGTATATGAGTTAAATAAAAATGAATGGGTGCATAGTTATTTGGAGCCTTAAAACATATTGCCAAATTTAATATTTAGTATAAAATCCTAGCTCAAATGTTAATTTATAAGTTCAATTTTATTAATTAATGACTGTTTTAATCGTTCATTAATGTTATTTTTATTCTATAAACTTTTATTCTAAAGGCACCAAACATAGCTCCTACAAAAAAACAAATTACTCCAATTAATCAAATGATCAGCGCTGCTGAAGTTATGCTTATAGATGAAAAGGGAAATAAAAAAGGAATCATAACTATTGATAAAGCACTCGAGGCTGCGAAGAGTATATCTTTAGACTTAGTTCAAGTTTCACCATCTGATGCAAAACCAGTTGTTTGCAAGCTTTTAGATTATGGCAAACATTTATTTGAGAAGAAGAAAAATATTTCAGCTTCGAAAACAAAAGTTAAAAGAAATACAACAAAAGAAATTAAATTTAGACCGTCCACGGATGTTGGTGACTACAAAATTAAATTAAAAAAAATTAAAAGCTTTATTCTTGATGGAGATAAGACTAAAATAAGCGTCCGTTTTAGAGGAAGAGAAATACTTAATAGTGATATGGGTTTAAATTTATTGAATAAGTTGAGAGCAGAGCTTGAAGAGATAGCTCAAGTAGATCAAGAGCCATCATTAGAGGGTAGACAGTTACTTATGGTTCTCTCACCTTTAAAAAAGAAAAATAATTAGAAAAAGTATTATGGGATATAAACTTAAAACACATTCAGGCGCTGCTAAAAGATTTAAGCGAACAGGTTCGTCATTAAAAAGTAGAAGCGCTAATAGAAATCATATTCTTACAAAACAGTCTACTAAAAGAAAAAGACATAATAGAGGTTTAAATAAACTAACCGGAACAGTTCTTAAAATGGCTTCAAAGCTAATTAATAGGTAAAAATTATGCCAAGAGTAACAAAATCAGTCACAGCAAAATCAAAACATAAGAAAGTCTTAAGTGCTACAAAAGGACATTATGGTGCGAGAAGTAGATTATTTAAAACTGCAAAACAGTCACATATAAAATCACTGCAATATGCCTTTAGAGACCGAAAAAATAGGAAAAGATCTTTCAGAAATTTATGGATATCAAGAATAAATGCAGGCTCAAGAGAACAAGGCGTTTCATATTCAAAATTAATACATGGCCTAAGTTCTAAAAATATCATAATAAATAGAAAGGTTTTATCTGATATAGCTATATCAGATAAAAATACCTTTAAAAAGATTGTCGATTTAGCAATTAACTGAAAAAGTTTAATGTCAACCCATAAGGACATTATTCCACCTGTCGCATCTAAAACTAAAGGTTCCTTACATCCAATCAATCAAATAAAAAGCTATATCATGGATAGCTTATCTAACATTGGTTTTGAAATTATTGAGGGTCCTGAAATCGAAACTGAAGAATATAATTTCGATATGCTAAATATTAAAAAATCTCATCCCGCTCGTCAGATGCATGATACCTTTTACGTAAATAAAAAATCCAATGTTCTTCGAACTCATACATCACCGGTTCAAATTAGGGGCATGTTAAATAAAAAACCGCCATTTGCTTTTATATCTGGAGGTAAGGTTTATAGAAAAGATGATGATGCAACGCATTTACCAATGTTTCATCAGATTGAAGGAATTTATGTCCATAAAAATGTAAGTTTTGCTAATCTCAAAGATCTCATTTATAAAATTGTTTATATGTTATTTGGAGAAAATACTGAAATAAGATTTAGACCGTCATATTTTCCTTTTACTGAGCCTTCTGCTGAAGTTGACATTCTGTCTGAAAATGGTAAATGGCTAGAGATCTTAGGTTGCGGAATAGTAAATCCAATTGTGTTAAATAATTGTAAGATAGATTCTAATATATATTCCGGCCTGGCGTTTGGACTGGGTGTTGAAAGAATCGCAATGCTCAAATACGGTGTAAATGATATTCGTGATTTTTATAAGTCAAACCTAGATTTTTTAAAACAATTCTGATGAAGATATCTTATAAGCATCTGGTCAGTAGAATTGATGAAAAACCTAACATAGAAGAACTTTCTAATAAACTATTTCAACTTGGACATGAGCACGAAATTAATGGAAATGTTTTTGACATGGAATTAACTCCGAACAGAGGTGATTGTCTTTCTGTAAATGGATTGCTTAGAGATTTAAACTTATTTTATTCTATTAATAATAATTTAGAAATTTACAAAAAAGAACTTAATGAGTTTAATTTTAATTTTGTTAATCATGCAAAGAAAGATTGCCCAAAAATTTCTTTTTTAAAAATTGAAATTGATTCGATTCCAGAAAAATACAATCAAGAGATGGAAAGTTATTTTTATGATCTAAATGTAAAAAAAAATAACTTCTTCACTGATATATCAAATTACATATCATATGAAACTGGTCAACCAACTCATTGCTATGATATGTCAGAAATCTCAGAAGGAGTTACTCTAGATTATTTAAAAACAAAACAAAATTTTAATACTTTGCTTGATAATAAAATTGAACTTAAAGCAGGAGTTTTGGCTTTTATCAATAACAAAAATGAAGTGATAAACTTGGCTGGTATTATGGGTGGTTCGAGTACATCATGTAAAAAAGACACCAAGTCAGTATTAATTGAATGTGCATATTTTAATGCAGAAGCCATAATAGGAAAATCAATACAATATGCATTAACATCAGATGCAGCTCATAGATTTGAAAGAGGTGTTGATCCGAATTGCCATGAAAATATTTTAAGAAGGTTCTTAAAGATAGTTGAAGAATGTACAAAAATAAACAGTATAGGAGTATATACTGAAAGCTATTCTGAATATAAAAATAATATTGTCGAATTTTGCGAAAAAAAAATAAATAAGATTTTAGGAACAAATCTCTCAAAAAAAGATTGTATTATTCACTTACAAAATCTTGGTTTTAAAATCAATGAATCGCAAATAAAAATTCCCTCATATCGTCATGATATATCTTCTATAAATGATATTGCTGAAGAGATCGCAAGAGCTATAGGTTATAATAATATAGATCAAAAAAACCTTGATTTATTTTCTTTAGAAGATAAAAAAATCAATCAAAATAGCAGCGAATTTAATTTAAAAAATTTACTTATTGATAATGGCTTTAGTGAGATTATAAATAATCCTTTTACATCTATTAATAATGAAAATTCTATAGAGGTTGATAATCCACTCGATATTAATAGAAGATTTCTTAGAACAGATTTAAAAAATTCTTTGCTTGATAATCTTTTATTCAATGAAAGAAGACAAAAAGATAGTATCAAATTATTTGAAATTTCAGATATCTACTCAAAATCACCAACGCAAAAGAAAAGATGTATTGGGATAATAATTTCAGGAAGAGTCGATAAAAATTATAAAGACTTTTCAAAAAAATTAGATATTAATTATTTATCAAACTTAATTAATGAAAATATTCTTAATATTCCAAATTTAAATTATGAAACTATTTCAAGAAGTAGTATTAATTCAAAATCTAAAAACAAAATAATATATCTTGAAATTGAATTTTCAGAAACATTTCATTGTAGATACATAAGCAATAGTAAACATGTTAACAAAATTGATACTACCTACAAACCTATTTCTAACTTTCCATCTTCAATTAGAGATCTTTCCTTCTCAGTAAAAGAATTTTCAAATTTTAAACCTTTACAAGATTATATGCTTAATTTTAATGATGAGTTCTTGAAAGATTCTTATATTTTTGATTATTTTTTTAACGAAAAAAATGATGAGATAAAAATTGGTTTTAGACTTGTTTTTCAATCTATAGATTCAACAATTACCGAAGATCAAGTAAACAAAATTATTGATATCATAATTACTGATACAAAAAAACTTTCAGGTATATCTATTCCTGGTTTAAATTAAGTTTTATAATTAAAGAAATCAATTATTTAAAATGTTATGCATATCTTCAAAAATATAGAAAGACTTATAATACCAGTTGTTTTTTCGTTAAGCATAAGTGCGCAGGAACTAAGTACCGATTTTTTAGACAGTCTTCCAGATGATGTTAGATCTGACATAGAAAATAGAAATACTAATAATAATGAGAATACAAAACCAAATTACAGACCATACTTACAATCATCAAAGCTTATTAAAGAAGAAGATGTTTTAATTTTAAAAGATAGAATCGAGCAAGATTTATTAGAGCTTGAAAAAAGGTTGTATTCTGAAGAGGATTTGCAAAATCATGAATTAAAGATTTTTGGTTCTGAATTTTTTAATACATTCCAAACAACATACATGCCTATAAATGAACCCAATCCTGATTCTGGATATATACTTGACACTGGTGACATTTTAGAAATCCAATTAGTAGGTCAGGCAAACTATATCAAAGATTTTTACATTAAACGTGATGGTTCAATAAATCTTCCCGATATTGGAAAAATAAACATTGCTGGACTTTCTATTAATAATGCATCTGAATTGATTAAATTAAAAGTTAATTCAACATTTATAGGCACTGAAGCATTTATTAGTCTCAAAGAAATTAGAGATATAAATGTTGTTGTTTCAGGCAACACAAAAAACCCAGGAATCTATACCTTAACTGGTAATTCAAATTTATTGCATGCTGTTTCTGTGGCAGGTGGAGTTAATGAGCAGGGATCATTTAGAGAAATTAATCTTATTAGAGATAATAAAATCATTGAAACGTTAGACGTTTATGATCTTCTAATCTCGGGAAAATACAACCTTAACAAAAGGTTAAGATCAGGAGATGTAGTTTTTGTTGCAACAAGAAAAAATATAGTTACTGTTGAAGGTGCAGTAAAGCGTCCAGCAAAATATGAAGTTAAAGATGGGCAGACGCTTCATAATGTTATTGACTACGCCAACGGCATTAAGAATACCGCAGATCTAAGTAATCTTTCTGTCTCAAGATTGTTAAATGAGACACAAGAAATTATAACAGTTGAAACGTATGATCAATTTAAAAAAATAAAAGCTATGGATAGTGACAGTATCTATATTAGAGAGCACAAATATAGAAATGCTAAAATCACTGGAGCTGTTAACAATCCTGGTAATTACGTTATGTCTGCAGGTGAAACAATAAATGATTTAGTTGAAAAAGCTGGCGGTTATACTGAAAATGCATATATATTTGGCACTGTTTATCAAACAGAAGAAGCTAAATTAATCACCGCTAGTGCTAAACAGTCTTTATATAAACAGTTCTTAGACAATATAATTACAATTAGTCAAGAATCAATTGGTCAAGCTTTTGATGCTAGTCCTATTATTTCTATAGCTCAAGATATTAAAAATAGTGAAATTAGTGGCAGAGTTGTTATAGATATGTTTGATGAGTCTGTGATCGATCTTTATCCATTAAAAGAAGGCGATGAATTATATATTCCAGAAATCAGTAATGTTGTATATATATTTGGTGAAACATCTACTGAGGGAGCTATGATGTATGTCCCAAATCAAAACATAGAATATTATATTAATAAAGCTGGTGGAGCTAAGCCAAATGCTGCTAAAAAGTCTATATACATTCTTCATCCTAATGGCGAGAGTGATTTATACGCCCGAAAAAAAAGTATTTTTCAAAGTTCGCCTAATAGTGCTGTAAATATTTACCCAGGGTCTGTAATATTTGTGCCAAGAGAATTAGACAATGCCGTGCCTAAGAGATTGGCTGCAGAAGCTAATGTTTCAATTCTTAGTAGCCTTGCCTTAACTATTGCATCTTTGTCATCTCTTGATAATTAGATAAAGATGAATGAAAAAAAGTCTAATTAATTTTGTAACCAAGCCGTATTTAATTGTTGCTACTTTACTGGCAAACTCAATATACTCTGATAGTTTTTTATATAATACTTATAATAATCATGGTGTAGTCGGATTAATTAATGTACCAACTGCAAGGCTATACAATGAAGGAGTACATGGCTTTACATTATATGATGGTACTCCTGATCAAAAAATAACACTTTCCTCAAATCCTTATGAATGGCTTGAGGCTTCGTTTTTCTATACTAATATTCAAGGAAGGCCCTATTGCGAAGTCGAATGGGATCCTGTTTGTCAACAAGATTATAAAGATAAAGGATTCAATCTTAAGTTAAGAATTAAAGAAGAGGGTGATAGCTCTCCTGCAATTGCAATTGGGTTGAATGATTTTGGTGGTACTGGTCTATATGCTTCCGAATACATTGTTGCAAGTTATGGTTTCAATGATACTGATATTCATTTTGGATTGGGTTATGGACAATTAAACGGTTCAGGAGCAGGTTTAAAAAATCCTTTGGGCTATATTCATGATAGTTTTTTTACAAGACCAGGTGGTCAAAGCTTTGCAAAGAACAAAGGTGGAACTGTAGATACATCAAAATTCTTTTCTGGCAAAGAAGTATCACCTTTTTTTGGAATAAGTCATTTGTATAAAAATAAATATCTTTTAAAATTAGAATATGATCCAACAATCACTCCTGGGTTTATTGGTTACGAAGAAGATAATCATCATGTTTCGTATGGCTTGGATTATTTGATTAATGATAAATTTTCAATTGGGCTATCTCATGAAAGAGGTAACTATTTTTCATTAAGATTTTCAGTCAAAAACGATCCTATGAAAACCTATAAGAGTACAAATTACAAAAGTGCTGCTATTAGCCAACAAGATAACAAATATACGAAATTAATTAAAAATCTTGAAGAAAATGATATTGGTGTAAAAAGAGTTACTGAAACCTCGAGGTCAATTGGTTTAGAATTGACTCAATTTATTCATCCAAACCTTAATCTTGTTGAGGAAATTATTGCTCAGTCAACTAAAGATGCAGGAATACAAAAAGAAATTAAAACAGATTTAGAAATTGCTACTGTTCTTGCAGTTTCAGAAATTGATGAAGCTCACAAACGTGCAGCCAAAACAATTTATCAAAGAACAAGCAGTGACGAAGTTGGCATTAATACTAGTAATAGTATTAGATTTAAGCCACTTATTGCATCAAGGGAACAATTCTTCAAAGGTGCTTTATTAGCAGAAAATCAGACAGAATTTATTTTAAGAAGAAATTTATTTTTTAAAACAAACCTAAAATATAGTCTATACAATAACTTTGATGATTTAAGATATAAGCCTGTTGACACTTATCCTGCACAAGTAAGATCTGATGTTAAACAATATTTATTAAATATGGATAAAGGTATCTTAGTTGGAATGGCTCAACTTGATTATCATTTTACTCCTGCAAAAAATCATCATGTTATGTTGTCTGGAGGTATTTTTGAGGATATGTTCTCAGGTGTTGGAATGGAATATCTATATTTTATACCAGAAAAAAATTATTCATTTGGTATTGAGCTTTTTCATGTCCGTAAAAGAGACTATGAATGGAAATTTGGACACCTTGATTACTCTAATGTTACTGCAACAGCAAATTTTTATTATCGTAACTACGGCTCTTTACCTTTTGATATGAAAATTACGGCAGGTGAATATTTGGCTGGTGATGAAGGCTACACTATAGAATTTTCTAGATCTTTTATAAATGGTGTTAAATTTGGCGCTTTTGCAACCTTTACTGATGTTAGTTATGATCAATTTGGTGAGGGAAGTTTTGATAAAGGAATATTTTTTAATATCCCTGTTTACGGAAATTTGATAAATTATACTTGGCGGCCATTAACCAAAGATCCTGGTGCAAAACTAAATCGACGTAACACGCTGTATGATTTGCTTGTAAGATTCAGGCCAATAGATTAATTTCTGATTTACAATATATATAAAAATAAATCACCAAAATAAAAATAATCCTGTTTTGAAAAAAAACATAAAAAAGTTTCCTTTTTAACAAAATTAGTTATAATCATCTTTTTAATGGTGTGATTAGAGGAATACACTATATATATTCTTATATTTACAACGGTATAAAATTTAGGGAATTAAATATGAAAAAATATAATAAACACAAAACCGTACTTGCAGTATTTGCGGCACTTGTATTTAGCTTTTCAGCAATCAATGTTGAGGCTGAGGTTGACTATAGTAGTTATAGTTACGAACAATTAGTTGATACAAGATCAGCACTTATCAAGGAACAAAAAGAGCTGAGTGTTTTAAAAGATAATACACAAAGCCCATCACAAGTTAGATCTATTGATAATAGACTTGCAGAAATAGGTTCTGAACTATCACTTGTACAAAAGTCTCTAATTGCATTAGCAGGGGCTGCTGCACTTTTAAGTTTGGGTGATGACAAGTTTGAGGATACAGCTCCACCTATCATTACAATTAATGGCAACCCAGTAGTACAAGTTGAACTTGGTTCAACATATACTGATGCAGGTGCGACAGCGATGGACGCCTACCATGGATCTACTCCTGTTGCTACATCTGGTACAGTTAATACTAATGCCGTTGGATCTTACACAATTACTTATACCGCGACAGATCTTGACAACAATACTGCTACAGCAACAAGAGTCGTCAACGTCGTTGATACAACTGCTCCGGTTATAACAGTAACAGGCGATAACCCTGCTACCGTTGAGCTGGGTGCTACATACACAGACGCTGGTGCTACAGCAACAGATGCTTCTGACAGTGCTACTGTTATTACATCTGGTTCAGTTGACACAGATAAAGTTGGTTCATACACACTTACTTATACAGCTACTGATGCTTCTGGTAACTCTAATACTGCTACTAGAACAGTTAACGTGGTTGATACAACTGCTCCGGTTGTAACAGTAACAGGCGATAACCCTGCTACCGTTGAACTGGGTGCTACATACACAGACGCTGGTGCTACAGCAACTGATCTATCTGGAACAGTTACAGTTGTAACTACAGGTACTGTTGATACAGACACTGTTGGTGCATACACACTTACTTATACATCTACAGATGCTTCTGGTAATGCAGGAACTGCTACTAGAACAGTTAATGTTGTTGACACAACTGGGCCTGTTATTACGATGCTAGGTGATAATCCTTCATCACATGAACTTGGTGATGCATACACAGACGCTGGTGCTACAGCAACAGATAATAGTGGAGAATCTATTACAGTTACAAGTTCAGGATTTGTTAATGTTGATGTTGTTGGTGCATATGAAATAACATATAGCGCTTCTGATTCAGATGGAAACACAAGTGTCGCTACTAGAACAGTTAACGTGGTTGATACAACTGCTCCGGTTGTAACAGTAACAGGCGATAACCCTGCTACCGTTGCGCTGAATGCTACATACACAGACGCTGGTGCTACAGCAACAGATGCTTCTGGAACAGTAACAGTTGTAACTACAGGTACTGTTGATACTAGTACGCTTGGATCGTACACACTTACTTATACATCTACAGATGCTTCTGGTAATGCAGGAACTGCTACTAGAACAGTTAATGTTGTTGATGCAGTTGCTCCAGTTGTAACTCTGACAGGTGCTGCTTCAGTAACTGTCGAACTGGGTGGTACATTCACAGACGCTGGTGCTACTGCAACAGATGCAATCGATGGAGCTCTTGCAGTCGTAACTACAGGTACTGTTGATACAGACACTGTTGGTGTATACACACTTACTTACACAGCTACAGATGCTTCTGGTAATGCAGGAACTGCTACTAGAACAGTTAACGTGGTTGATACGGTCGATCCTATCATCACATCTCCATCAGTATTTATTATTGATGAGAATGTTACATCTATAGGAACAGCTACAGCTACAGATCTTGACACAGTTACTTTCACAGTCGGTGCAACAACTGGACCGGGTAATTTGCAATCTTATGCAGATAATCCTGTCATCCAAGTATCAGCTTCAGGTGCATTAACATTTGATATCGCACCTGACTATGATATGCAGATTGCAGATACTTGGCCGGATGCAAAAGATAAAGCTGCTAGCCCTAAAACATTCTCTGGATACACAACTGGCGCAACCATGGACTTTAGTGCAACCATAACAGCAACAGATGCATCTGGTAATGCTGTAACTCAAGACATTATTGTCCAAGTTAGAGATGTTGGTGGCGCGGATGATGATACTGGAACTGGTACAGGTACTGGTGTTGGTACCTCTACTGGAGAAACAGCGAACTTGGCTACAGGAACAGGAACCTAAGTTTAAGCTGATTCTTAAAGCCTAATAAATATGGGCCTTGGAAAGAAAGATATTATTAAAAATATCTCCTCCAAGGCCCTTTTTTCTTCTTCTCAAAGTAAACAATTCCTAGATTATTTTTTATCTTTTATTAAAAATAATAGGTCTAGTACGATTAAAATTTCTAACTTTGGAGTTTTTTCTATGCATAAAAGTCCTTCTAGAGTAGGAAGAAATCCAAAAACAAAAGAAGAGTTTAAAATAAAACCTCTGATAAAGTTATCTTTTAAAGCATCTCAAAAGATCAAGTCTATAATAAATTAAATTTTGGTCGGGATGGCCGGATTTGAACCGACGACCACTACACCCCCAGTGTAGTGCGCTACCAGACTGCGCTACATCCCGATTAGAAAGTATTATATTCTTAATTTATAATTAATTACTATGACAATAACTTTAAGACTGTTTGTATTCATTGTTTTATTTTCTGTTAATATTTTTTCAAGCGACTATGAGATACAAACAACATCAGGGATTTCAACAGCATATATAAAGAATAATGTTTTGAATTGGGATGATATTCCATATGCAAAAGCACCAATCGGAGACTTAAGGTGGAAAGCACCAAAGAAATTAGATAAATCAGAAAAAGCTAATTTTTTAACTCCAAAAGAAGGTAATTTTTGTATACAAGAGCCTTCTGGACTTGGTGGGGCAGATGGAAATTCTTTTATTACTGGTACTGAAGATTGTTTATATCTTGATATTAAAAGGCCTATTGGAAATATTCAAAATCTCCTACCTGTTATGTTTTGGATACATGGTGGTGGCAATACTTCTGGTTTAAAAGATTTATATGATTTTTCTTCTTTTGTTAATAAAGAAGAGGTATTGGTGGTTACAATTAATTATAGGCTAGGTCCATTTGGTTGGTTCACCCATCCTTCAATTCAAAATTATCAAAATGGATTAGACAGAACGTCTAATTTTGGAACTTTAGACATAATTTCAGCATTAGAATGGGTTAAATCTAATATTTCTAAATTTGGTGGAAATCCTGATAATGTAACTATTTTTGGAGAATCAGCTGGTGGTCACAATGTATTATCTTTATTAATTGCTAAACAAGCTAAAGGCCTTTTTCATAAAGCTATAACCCAATCTGGGTATACTACAACCTACTCTAAACTAGAAGCATTTAAGCCAACTAATAAATCATCTACATTTGAGCACGCAAGTTGGAATATTGTAAATAGAATTATTAAAGAAAAATCACTTGAAATTAATCAAGAAAATAATAATGTTCAAATACGCAAGCTTTTAAAAAACACTCCTCCAGAAGAATTTTTTAAATATTACACAGATAGAGCTTCATATGAAAATATTCCTTTGCTTACAGGTGATGGAATCGTTATACCAGAAATAGGCTTGTTAAAATCTCTGTCGAAAAAAGAATATGTATACAATATTCCAGTCATTGCTGGATCTAATAGAGATGAAGTTAAATTATGGCTTGCATCAGCAAAATATTTTGTTGATTTGGACTATTCTTTTCTTGGGTCCCTGTTTGGGGTGCCTAAAGTTGTATTAAATGATAAAAAAGCTTTTGAGCTTTTTAATTCATACAGGAGCAGGGCATGGAAAATTAGAGGAGTTGATCAACCACTAAAAAATCTTTATAGCGTTGGCAGTAATAACTTGTATGCTTATAGATACGACTGGGATGACCATAGAAGGTTTATTATTGCAGACTTTAGAAAGCTCATAGGAGCTGCTCATGCTACTGAAATACCTTTATTGACAGGAAATACTAAATTAGTAGGAGACTATGGTTTTTTAATTTATCCTCGAGGCTTATCAAAAAGTTTTACATCTAAAAATATGATGAGATTTTGGGCTAATTTTGCAAAGTATGGTAAACCAGGAACATCCACTAATGGTATTGAATGGACGAAATACAGTGGCGCAGAAAAGAAGCCATCAAACTATATGATTCTTGATAATAGGAAAAATCTTAAAATGAGTACAGACAGTTTCTCATTTAATTCTCTCATTAAAGATTTATATGAAGAGAATGATTTAACTGAACTTGAGAAGTGCGTCGTTTTATTACAAATGCTTACTTATGTAGGTGATGATTTATATGAGCAATATGAAAATGTTTATCCAGGAGATTGCGATAGAGATCAGTCAGAACAATTTCTAAAAGATAATTCAAGTTTTATTGACTATTAAATATTTCTATTTTTTTTTGATTTATCTTTGATTTTTAAAACTTCCAAGTCTTTAATTTTTATTAGGTCTGCTATTCTTCTTATAAGTCTTTCTTCACTTACTTCAAGAATTTTATCTGCAAAAGCAACATCATAGAGAAATTCTATTAAAGCGAGTTTATCATTTTTAGAGTAAGTTTCATTGATATCAAAAATAAATTCATGAAATGAAACGCTATTCTTACTGTAATTTTCAATAATACTTAAGATTTCTTTTTCCTCTTTACCAACTTTCATACTAATTTTTTTTATTTCGTTTAAAAGTAATTCAAGTTCTGATTTTGAAATATCCCCATCAGATCTGGCAATTTCATAGGCTAATATAGATGCTGTAAGTTCCATATCAAAGTCTTTTTTGACATTATCATTTGATACTTTTTTCTTTTTAAAAAAACTAAACATAATTAATTAATAAACTTTTTTTTAATATTTTCAAATCCATACGCATATAGATAGTAAATAGCAGCAAACAACATAAATAAATATGTTGAAACCCATGGAGAAAAATTATTATTTAAGTAAACACCAAAAATTCCTGTGAAAAAAGACACAATTAAAATGATACTCAGGGTCTCTCCAGGAGAGTAATTTAGCATAAGTTTGTGATGAATATGATCCCTTCCTGCAGAGGCAATTCCTACACCTTTAGAAAATCTTGAAAAAATAAGCCCAATACAATCAAGCAAAGGAATTGACACAAACCATAACATTGTTATTGGCTCTACTTGATAAAATGTATTCTGAGAAGCATAAATAGCACACCATGCAACCCAAAAACCTATAAGATTAGATCCGCTATCACCAAGAAAAACTCCTCTTTTTT
>Ga0213865_10000225_pt1 | contig 38053 bp, 39 predicted proteins | sample PICome_6_FD_160100 | JGI IMG/M metagenome (GOLD analysis project Ga0213865, IMG submission 160100) | Coastal seawater microbial communities near Pivers Island, North Carolina, United States - PICO282 | ecosystem: Environmental > Aquatic > Marine > Coastal | place: USA: North Carolina...
GACCGGCATCATTGCCCGGGATATCTCAGAGCAGCTCTCAGGTGTTGCTCCGGTGTCGTGGGAGGTCCTGACCAACCATGACTGATAAAAAGAGATGTACATGCTGCGGTACCGTTAAGCCGGTCAGTGAGTTCAACGCTAACTCGAAAGCCCCAGACGGGTACCAGTCTCGGTGCCGTCCCTGCGCTGTCGCTAAGGCAACACAACATCACTTAGACAATCCGTTTCGACGCCACGTAATTCGCGTGAAGCACAGAGCCAAAAAGAAGGGACTGCCGTTTAACCTGACTGAAGAGTACCTGAAGCAGATCTGGACCGGCACCTGTCCCGTCTTCCACACCAAGTTGAGCCTTCCGGTCCATGGAGACAAAAGCCAACCCAAACACGTATGTTCCCTAGATCGTATCCGTCCCGAACTGGGTTACGTCATCGGTAACGTCGAGTGGGTCAGCTACGAGGCGAACCGCCTCAAGCTCGATACCGACAGCTCCGCCGACCTCTTTGCGGTCGCACAACACCTCCAACTCCGAGAAAGGGAGATAGCTCGTCATGCCGAACAGCAGCAAGAAAGTTGATACCGTCCTGATCGACGCAGACATCACGGCCTTCCAAGTCTGTGCTTCAGCCGAGGTCGAGACCGAATGGGACGACGACGTCTGGACCCTTCACTCGGACTGGAACCGGGTGAGGATCGACTTCGGCGAGGCCATCAATGCCATCCAAGACATCACCGCATGTTCCGGCGTTATCCTCGCGTTCACCTCAAAGTCCAACTTCCGCAAGACCGTGTACCCGCCGTACAAAAGCAACCGGAAGAAGTCCCGCCGCCCCATGCACCTCCAGCGCATCCGAGAGTGGGCTCGAGATCACTGGGAGGTCCACGAGTACGACGGTGTCGAAGGTGACGACGTCCTCGGCATCCTCGCAACCACCGAAGACACCTACGGCATCTACAGCGCCGACAAGGATCTCAAGACCGTCCCAGCGATGCTGTGGTCGAATGATGAGCAGTTCTTCTACCCGCAGGCTGAGCCTGTGGCTGACTGGTGGTTCATGGCCCAGACGCTGACTGGGGACACCACCGACGGCTACCCCGGCTGCCCCGGGATCGGCCCCAAGCGGGCGTCTGATCTCTTAGGGGAACCGGGCGCTGCTCCCATCGAGGATCTGTGGCCCCGTGTCGTCAAAGCCTACGAGGCCAAGGGTCTCACTGAGGAAGACGCCCTCACCCAAGCGCGGTGCGCCCGCATCCTTCGCAAAACCGACTGGAACCCCCTGACTGGAGACCCCATCCTATGGACGCCACCAAAAGCATCATAACCCAGCCGAACCACTACGCTCGGTACACCGTCGAGCCCATCGAGTTTATCATGAAGAATGATCTCGATTTCGCTACTGGCAACATCGTCAAGTACGCCCTCCGTAGCGCTGGGTCTGAGCCCAAACAGTACGAGGGTATGACGCCGGTCGAGAGTGCTATCACAGATCTGGAGAAGGTCCGTCGGTACGCCGAAATGCGGATCAACATGCTCAAGGGCGGTGACATTCTCTGACATGATCGACGACCTCATCAAACTGGCGTTCACCGCCGCACTCATGGCCCCGTTCATCATCGTCGGCACCGGCGTGGTCTTCGGCCTGACATTAGCAATAACCAACACGATGCTCGGCGTGGTCCTCGGGATCCTCGAGCTGTTCTCAGAGCGGGAGGACTAGGGACTAATGTACCATCTTTCCAAGAAGGAACAGGTCGAAGCGTTCACCAAGGCCATGGGCCAAGCGTTCAACCAAGAGCCCTCTCGAGACGTCGCTGAGCTGCGTCAGAAGCTGATCATGGAGGAGGCCGCTGAGGTCTTCGACGAGCTGGACCGAGAGGTCATCAACAAGGTGGCTCTGACCAAGGAGCTGGCAGACCTACTCTACGTGGTCTACGGCACCGCCGTGGCCTTCGGGCTGCCAATCGATCCTGCGTTCAACAGGGTCCACAAGTCCAACATGTCGAAGCTCGACACGGACTACAAACCAATCAAAGACGAAGACGGAAAGGTACTGAAGGGGCCGTACTACAAGCCTCCCCACCTCGACGATCTATTCAAATGACCAACCAAGAGGGAGCCATCGTGCTCCCTTTTTTTGCACAACCTAGGATATAACATGACATTCAAGGACACCCGTGCTGAGATCGTCCACAGGCGCACGTACTCTCGGCCCGTCAATGAGGATCTCGGCATTTTCGAGAGCCTCGACGAAACTACCGACCGCATCATCGAACACCAACAGTGGCTGTGGGAACGAGCCCTAGGCCGACAGCTCCACGAAGAAGAGTTAGATGAACTCGATGAGCTGTATGAGATCTTCTACAACCTCGAGGCCAGCCCCAGCGGTCGCACACGCTGGCTGGGCGGCACTGACGTCGCTAAGACACGTGAGGCCAGCCAATTTAACTGCTCGTTCAACACTGTGCGCACCCCTTCTGACGTGGTCGATGCTTTCTGGCTCCTGTTGCAGGGCTGCGGCGTTGGGTTCAAGCCCGAGACCGGCGTTCTCCGAGGGTTCCACAGGCCGGTCACGGTGACCACCATCCGCTCCAAGCGTCTCAAGAAAGGTGGCCGCGAGAACACGTGCCTCGACCGTCTGGTCAAGGGCGAGTACCGGCTTACCATCGGAGACAGCGCCGCGCGCTGGGCGAAGTCCATAGGCAAACTGCTGACACTCCCGGCTGACACCAAGCGGCTAGAGCTGGACTTCTCTGCCATTCGTCCCGGCGGCCAGCGTCTCGAGGGCTATGGCTGGATCAGCTCCGGCGACGCCACGCTGGCTGATGCGTACCAAAAGATCTGCGACATCCTAAACCTTCGGCACGGAAACCTGCTGGACGAGATCGACATCCTCGATGTCATGAACCTGCTCGGGACCACCCTGAGCTCCCGACGGTCTGCTGAGATCGCTCTGCTGGACATCAACAACGACAAGGTCCACGAGTTCATTGACGCCAAAAAAGATCACTGGGTCAACAGACCTTGGCGTGGCCAGTCGAACAACTCGGTGGTCTTCTGGTCCAAGCCCTCGCGGCTCGAGCTGGAGGGTGTCTTCGCCAAGATGATCGAGGCCGGTGGGTCAGAGCCCGGGTTCATCAACGGTGCTGCCGCTAAGCGTCGTGCCCCATGGTTCAAAGGCGTCAACCCATGCGCAGAAATCATGCTCGGGGACAGCTCGTTCTGTAACCTTGTCGAGATCGACATCAGCAAGTTCGGCCTTCACAACCCACGGATCCTCAAGGTCATGCGTCTGGTCGCACGGGCCAACTACCGGCAGACCTGTGTGGACTTCCGTGACGGCATTCTGCAACCCGGGTGGCACGAGAGTAACGACTACCTTCGCCTCATGGGCGTAGGCATCACCGGCATCGCTGCCGCTAACCCGTCGAAAGAGTATCTTCAAGCACTCCGTGCGGCTGCGCATGATGCAGCTCGTGAGATGGCTGATGAGCTAGGGACGCCCTACTCCAAGGCCGTCACAACGATCAAACCCAGTGGAACCCTCAGCAAGATCATGAGCACAACTGAAGGGGTCCACAAGCCTCTCGGGAAGTACCTGATCAACAACGTCAAGTTTTCAGTCAACGACCCTCTGGTCCCACGACTACAGGCGGCAGGCTATCGCAACTTCGCGGACCCCTACGCCCCTGAGGACGCCCTGATCTTCTCGTTTCCAGTCAAGTGGGACACGGTCGAATTCGATGAGGTAGACGGCAAGCACGTCAATCTCGACACCGCTGTAGAGCAGCTCGAGACCTACAAAATGATGATGGACCACTACGTCGATCACAACTGCTCGGTCACGATCTCCTACGACCCAAAAGAGCTGAACGAGATCATCAACTGGCTGCTCAATAACTGGGATACCTACGTCGGCGTGAGCTGGATCTTCCGTAACGACCCCACCAAAACCGCAGAGGACTTGGGCTACCCGTACCTGCCTCAAGAAGTCATCACCGAAGAGGAGTACGAGGCCTACGTGGCTGAGCTGAATGAGGTCGATCTGACCCATACAGACATCATGGAGGACCCTGAAGACCCCTCGTGTGCAACCGGCGCTTGTCCGGTGCGATAGAAATCCGGTCATATAAGAAGCACGGTCAAATGAATGAACCTTACATAACCAAAGAATTGTTGGATTACCTTGAGACAACCTTCCCTAACCAGCTTCCATCGCAAGGTGATGTTGAGCTTGGCGAGATCAGGCGTCTCCAAGGTGTACAGCATGTCATCCACGTTCTGAGAGAGCTGTACCGCAGCCAGCAGAACCTGCAAGAGGACTGATATACATGGCGCTCCCCCTTGCTGGCATCGCCGCAAACATGCTGATCGGTGCCGCAATAGGTGGCGTTGGTCTCCTCATGGGCAGCGGCGGTGGCCGCAACAACAACGGCAACAGCGCAGCCTCGAGAGGCTCTGGAGGCATCACCGCCTACGGTGGCGGCAACAACTTCCTCCAGAACCCTCAAGGCTACGTGAACCGTCCCACGGCAAACCCCGCGATGTTCTCGGGTGCTGCCCAAGGCAACCCCATGCCACCCTCGGTGGCTCAGACGGTGCAGGTGTCTCAGCCTGCTGCTGCTTCCCGGGAACCTCTGGCTAGACCAGAGACCCGGGCGGAAGAGGCAGACAGGGTGGCGCAGGAGATCCAACGTCTCCCTGTGTTCACCCCCACCGCACCCACGCTCAGCACAGCGACCTACGAAAGCACCCGTCGAGCCGACGTCCAGAAGACCAAGGCCGGTGAGCAGATGCTTCGCAACCCTCTGGCGATAGACCGGGATCAGGCCGCAGCAACCATCAAGAGCAACCTCCCCACAATCGGGGTCTCGGCCTCAGGCACTAGCATTGCCAACACGAGCCCAAGCCCTATAGCCAAGAGAGGCTCACGCTAGAAATGCATGAAGCAGGCGGCTGCAAAGCCACATACAGCAAGCTCGAGGGGCATCGTCATGTCTACCTCGACCGCGCTCGTGCGTTTGCGTCTGTGACCATCCCCTCGATCTTACTCGAGGAGGGACACAACGAGAGCACGAGGATCTCCACGCCTTATAGTTCAGTAGCCGCCATTGGCGTACAGAACTTGGCGTCCAAACTACAGATGGCGCTCTTCCCGCCCAACCAGAGTTTCTTCAAGCTCGACGTTGACCGCTACACGCTCATGGAGCTGACCGGCGGTGACCCGACGCGAAGAGCCGAGGTGGACGAACAGCTTAGCCATATCGAACATGCGGTCATGTCGGAGCTCGAGCAGGAGGCCATGAGGGCCCCGCTTTACGAGGCACTCCGGCACCTGATCGTCACTGGTAACTACCTGCTCCACGTGGGCAAGGAAGGTATCAAGGGTTTCCCTCTGGAGAAGTTCGTCTGCACGAGAGACCCTGAGGGTCGCGTGAAGATGGTCCTCATCAAAGAGAGCTTCAACGTAGAGACCCTCGATGATGATGTCCTACAGCTCGCCGGGTTCTCCCCCGACGACGCAGGTGGCGACAGCAAACCCATCGACATCTACACAAAATTCTATCGCGACGGTAAGCGCTGGCGTACCTACCAAGAGGTGAACGGGGTGCTGATCCCGGGCACTGAGGGATCCTACCCCATCGACGAGCCTCCCTTCATGCCCCTACGCTGGACTGCCGTTGCAGGAGAGCACTACGGGCGGGCACACGTCGAGAGTTTCTATGGTGACGTGAGAGCGCTTGAGGGCCTGACCAAGAGCATCGTGGATGCAGCAACTGCGTCTGCCCGCCTCCTCGTCATGGTCAACCCAACCGGCGTAACCCGTAAAGAGCAGGTGGCCAAAGCACAAAACGGTGCAGTGATCACCGGCAACGCTGATGATGTCCAGTTCATGCAGACCCAGAAGTCTGGTGACATGGCCGTGGCACTCCAGCAAGTCCAGCGTCTCGAGATGCGTATCGCCCAAGCCTTCCTGTCTGAACAGGGTGCCTTGCGTGATGGTGAGCGTGTCACGGCTGAGGAAGTACGGATGCGGGCACAGCAGCTCGAGAACACCTTGGGTGGTGTCTACTCGGTCCTGAGCACCGAACTCCAGCTCCCTCTGGTCAAGCGGCTGATGTCTCAGATGACCAAGGCCAAGAAGCTCCCGGCTCTTCCGAAAGACGTGGTGGCACCTACGGTGGTCACCGGTCTCGACGCACTGGGCCGTGGACACGACCTCAACAAGTACATGCAGCTCCTCCAAGCCATCGCACCTATGGGCCCTGAAGCCCTCGGACGGGTGAACATCGGTGATCTGGTGAAGCGCGTAGGTGTGTCTCTGGGTCTCGAAATGGACGGCCTGATCTTCACCGAACAACAAATCCAACAGCAGCAGGCTCAGGCCATGGAACAGCAAGCACAAACAATGATGATGCAGGCTGGAGCCAACAACCTCAACGCCGCCGCTGGGCAACAACAATAAAAAAGGATCGCTAACTGATGAGCACTGAAGCTGTATCTGTAGCAACCGACACCCCTACCCCTGAGCCCTCTATGGAAGAGCAACTGGCCAACGCCGGTCTCGACCCTGAGGGCAACCCGCTCAACGCTCAGAACGCTGAGCAACCCCTGCTCGGTAAGTTCCAGACCGTTGAGGACCTCGCGAAGGCCTACTCGGAACTCGAGAAGAAGATGGGCTCATTGGGTGGCACCGGGGATCCTGCAAAGACGAAAGACCTCTCCATCAACGGCAAGACCGCTGAGGGTAACGACGAGGACGACGCTACCACCACTGAGCACGACGTGGACATGGATGCCCTTCTGGCAGCCGGTACGATTAGCCAAGAGATCTACGACACCTTCGTCGCCGGTCAGGAGGCTGCTGTCACCACGTTCAACAATGCGGTCTATGAGGCCGCTGGTGGAGCTGACAACTACAACGCCATGATCGAGTGGGCGGCAGACAACCTGCCCGAGGCCGAGATTGACGTCTTCAACAACCTCCTCAACGACGGCAACCTGTCGGCTGTAGGTCTGGCCATTTCCGGGATGCAGGCAAAGATGTCTGCCGCTGGGGCCAACGAGCCTGCCCGCACGGTAGCCGGTGGTGAACCCGCGTCACTCGACGCCTTCAATAGTTGGGCTGAGGTCCACGAGGCTATGGCCGACCCGCGCTACTCCAAAGACCCGCACTTCAACCAGCAGGTCGTCGAGAAGCTGGGCCGCAGTAAGCTGTAGCCCGCACCATGGAACTCAACACAGGGCCATGGAAGTACAGCGAGTTTGACCGAGGCATCCCAGCTTCGGTCAGGCTCAGGAACATCGGAGCCATCGGAGCATCCAGAGACAATCACGAAGCAAGATTTGGCGCACTCGGCAGCCAAGAACTCCCAGCTTCTGATGGTTCCCGATTGCCCACCCCAGCGTTTAGGCATGTCTATGGCGGCGCTGCGTATTGGGGGCATTACGTCTTTCGACGAGCGTCCCTCAAGCCGGGGGCAACATCGATTGAGCATATCATGCAGGCCTACCAGACGGGCCACTCGGACACCTACGGTGACACTGTAGCCCGGGACAGTGGCCTTGGACGCTATGAGGTCATCGACGTCTGGCGTGGTGACCAAGGTTACCACAAGCTCTGGAGGGTCATGATCGCCATGGGCAAGTGGGAGGCCGGAGCACGAAACAAGCGCAGCCCGGGATATCGAGCGTTCAACGACGTCTACAACCTCTCAGACCAAGCCGTAGTCAACGAGCTGTTCTGGGGGATGGTCCACGGGTGTCGTGAGGCTTGGCGAGATGAAGGCTACACCATCGAAACGACCCCCGAAGAGCTGACGTACATCCATCAACCTCAAGGCATGTCCCAGAACCCTGTGCGGCGTCTGGTTGATCGCCTGACCAAAAGGAACAAGACAACGTGAGCCTGTACCGCAACATGAACAAACGCAAGAGGGCCGGGACCTCTCGGAGTAAGAAGAACTCCACGGTGTCCGACAAGACCTACGACATGATGATCAAGAAACGCGGCGGCTTCAAACCGAAGAAGCGCGGGAAGTAACGCCATGGCCAAACCAGCGAAAGGGAAGGCCAAGGTCAAGATCACCTCGAGTGGCAAGAAGGTCTCCTACGGGCAGGCTGGTAAGGCCAAAGGTGGCGGCGCAAGAGTGCGCCCCGGGACCAGCAAAGGGGATGCGTACTGCGCAAGATCGTATGCGCAACTCAAACGTTTCCCCAAGGCAGCTAAAGACCCCAACAGCCCCCTGCGGCTCAGCCGTAAGCGGTGGCGCTGTTCGGGCACCAAGTCGAGGAAGTGACCGTTATGCTCAACATTCTCAAATCCACACTCGAGTGGCTCGACGCTAAGTGGCGTCTGGTCATCATGGTCGTTTCCGGCCTACTGGGTCTTGTCCTTTGGAGCAAGCGCTCAGCCGTAAAATCGTTCAAGGACAACCACGATGAAGAAGCAAATCGACGTGCCAGCGCTGCTATCGATGCTGCTACCGCTGCTAGTACTGATAGCCCTGATGTTCGTGATGAGCGGATGCAGCGGGAGGGTTGGTATCGGGATTGATGCCGCCTGTGGGCAGTGGTCAACCATCACGGCCAGCCGTCAGGACACCCAGCAGACTATCGACGAGATCTACCTCAACAACGTGAAGCGTGAGGCCTTCTGCTATGGCACGTGACTACAAGCGAGAGTACCGCACGTACCACGCCAAACCTGAGCAGAAGAAGAGACGTGCAGGCCGCAACAAGGCCCGCAGGCTCATGATCCGTAAGGTGGGCCGGTCGAAGCTGGCTGGCAAAGATGTTGATCACCGCGACCGTAACCCCACGAACAACTCACGGTCCAACCTACGCATTTCAAGCAGGGCCAAGAACAGGGCCCGAAACAAATAACACGCAGAGGGGAGCGTTTTCATGGCTCCCCCAATGCGTACCCAAGGAACACACGTGCCACTCCTAAGTGGGCGTGGCTACCGGCACAATTGCATGCACCGCCGGTAACTACCTGCGACACCGCGAAGACTGACGAGACACGCCGAGGCCCCTGCGGGGATAACCTTGGAAGGAGTTTGCGACGCTTTTCCAGCGCAGGATCGATCCTAGACAAATTTCGATTATGAAAGGCCAAAACAATGGCACAAATCGGCACTCCAAATCCGGCGAATACCAACACCTTCGCCGGTTCCGCAGGGGCGAATACCTACGCTACCTCGCGTGACCTTCTGCTCAAAACCTTCTCTGGCGAGATGATCAAGCACTTTGATGAGAAGTTCGCCCTCAAAGATGGCGTCCGCACCGTTACCCTGAACGGTGGCATCTCGGCGCAGTTCCCAGCTATTGGCCGCGCTTCTGCTGCCAGCTTTGTACCCGGCGACAGCATCATCGGTCAGGCAATCAACACGGCTGAGAAGACCGTGACCCTCGATGACATGCTTGTGAGCTCCGTATGGATCCACAACCTCGACGAGATGCTCACGCACTTCGAGTTCCGTGGCGAATACAGCCGCCAAATGTCCTCGGCCCTCGCGCTGACCATGGAGCGTAAGCTCTTCCAGCTTGCTGTTGGTGCAGCCCGTGTGGGTGACCAGTACAATGCTGCACAGACCCCCGGCGTATCCTCCGCAACTGGTGCTGCTACCGGTATCGGCGCTGGTCTCGTTGGCATGAACAACGCTGTGACCAAGCACGTTGGTGCATCCGCTGGCGCTGCTGACCTCGTAACTGGTGCCTTTGAGGCTGCGGCCTACTTCGACAGCGAAGATCTGCCTATGGAAGGCCGTGCTCTGTACGTCTCTCCATCGACCTACTACTCGCTGATCAACCAGACCGACAAGACGATCATTAACTCCGACTTCTCGGCTGGCAACGGTAACTTTGGCGAAGCTGTGATCTACAAGGTCGCAGGGTTCGACATCATTAAAACGAACCACCTCGCGATCAACGGTACCGCCAACACCAACACCGGCCCCGATGGCCGTACTCCGCTCAACAAGCCTACCACCGGCACTAACGCCGCTGCTGGCCTTGGCCGTGACTACGCTATCGATGCCACCGACACCCTCGGTCTGTTCATGCACACCTCGGGCCTCGGCGTTGTGAAGGCACAGGATCTTGTAACCGAGACTGAATATTCAGTCGAAAAACAGGGTTCGCTGCTCGCGTCGAAAATGATGTTTGGGTCCGACGTGCTACGTCCATCTGCTCTGTACGAAGTACGCGCAGCGGCTGACGTTTAAGCTTTTTGAAGGGGGGTCCGTAAGGGCTCCCCTTTTTGACGCATCAACCTAAGGCAGATCTACTCATGCTCACTCCTTCTACAAAGATCGACGCAGTCAACTCCCTGCTCACCGCAGTGGGCGAGTATCCTGTGTCCAACCTCGTTGACGACATCGCTGAGGCACAGATCGCCATTCAGGTCATCGACGAGGTCTCACGTGAACTACAGAGCCGTGGGTGGTCTTGGAACACACACCGCAAAGCTCAGCTCACCCCCAACACCAACAACGAAATCTCCATCGCAGCTAACGTCACCCGCGTGGACGCCACAGATGCCTACGGCAACGTGGACCGCCAGAAGCGCTACACCGTGCGTGACGGTAAACTGTTCGACGTCGTGAAGTTCTCCTACACCTTCACCGGCTCCTGCTACGCAGACATCGTGTATCTCTTCGACTTCGAGGACATGCCCGAGGATGCCCGCAGGTTCGTGACGCTCGACGCACAGCAACGATACATGAACCGAGTTGTCGGCGCAGACGCTGACATGGCACAGGTGCAGGCCCAAGCTACTCGAGCCCTCGTGGCCCTCGAGCAGGATGAGGACCTCAACGCAGACCGCAACATGCTGTGGGACAACCCACTCAGTAACTACATCTCATCCCGACATCTTGGAGGCTACTAAGCCATGCCCTACCTGAGCGATAGCATCCCCAGTCTGACTGGTGGTGTGACGCAACAGGTGCCTGAACTGCGTATCCCTTCGGCAGCCGAGAGCGTTACCAACGCTTACCTGAGCGCCGTCCATGGGTTGAACAAGCGACGAGGTGCTGAGCATATCGGCAACCTGACGAGCAACACGCTAGGCACCTCGACGTTCGTCCACACCATCGACCGGGACGCAGCAGAGAAATACATCGTGACCGCAAACTCGGATGGGTCTGTCGAGGTCTTTGACCTCAACGGTACGGCCCAGACCGTGACCACGCAGGGCAATGCGGCCACCTACATGACCACCACCGACCCGGCAGCCAACCTGCGGGCTATGACCGTCGGTGACTACACATTCTTCGTAAACCGCACCAAGACCGTTCTCGCGAGCACTGCCGCAGACACACGTCCAGCTATTGGTCGCTCTGCCAGCTTTGCCATCGCGAACCACACGGGTGGCGGCAAGTACACCTTGGTTGTCGCTACCGACGTGGACAACGGCAACGGCACCATCACGACCTACTACCGGTCTGCCAGCCGTGACGCCAACAACGTAGCGAACAACTCCAGCACAACGTCGTCAGGGGCTAGAAGCACCAGCGGTACGACTACGGTCGAGCAGTACTCTACGACCACTTCGGTGGCCACACGGACCAGCCGCACAGGGGCGAACACTGACGGTTCTGGTAATTATGATGTCACCCACTACTCTCCAAGTACGGCGTGGACCGCAGGTGAGAGCGAGTACCCAAGCACCTACACAAGCACCACGGCCTCAAGTGACGTAACCACCATCGGCCCATCCGGCGGTGTCGATACGTCCTACAACACGACCGTCGGGGCAGCCACCGACACCACCACGGGCACCACAACCACGAACACCAACGAAGCCATCCGTGACGCTATTGTTGCGCTGGCAAACGCCGTGTCTACTACGACTACGGTAGGCGGTGAGACGTGGACGATCACGAACAACACGAAGAGCCACAGCCACGATGTCGTGGGTGAACTGGCGGCGAACCGTGAGTTCTACATTGTGTCGTTCAATGGTCCTGCCGGGTCTAACTGTACCCACGTCTCTGGCGTGATAAACGACTTCGAGGATCTGCCCCAGCATGGTGCTGAGGGTCAGCTCGTCCGGGTCTCCGGTCAGAAGGATCTTGCTGCTGACGACTACTTCGTTGAGTGGAAGGGCACCTCTTGGGGTGAAACCTTTGGCCCCTCAGCACAGGAGCAGCTCGACGCAGACACGATGCCTCAAGTTCTCCGACGGAACTCTGACGGTACCTTCACGCTACTCGCGTACACGTGGGACGACCGGCTGGCTGGAAGCGCTGATAGTAACGAGAGCCCAGCGTTCATCGGTCGAGAGATCAACGACATCTTCATGTTTCAAGGCCGCATGGGTCTCCTGTCTGGCGAGAGTGTCAGCATGTCTGAGAGCCAAGCGATCTCGAACTTCTACCGCACCACCTGTATCCAACAGGAGCCAGACGAGCGGATCGATGTCGATCTGAACTTCGGACGGGTCAACGTGCTGTACGCAGCGACCCCTATCCGTGACCAACTGCTGGTCCATAGCGACAAGGGTCAGTTCCTGCTGTTCTCACCGAACAACGTCCTGAGCCCTCAGACCATCTCGGCCTCTCAGATCGCTGACTACAAGGTATCCACGGCTGTGAAGCCGGTGATCCTTGGCGACACTGCGATGGCTGTGGCTGACATCGGGACCTACACCCAAGTGCGTGAGTTCTACTTGCGGCTGGCTGATGGCCGGATCCTCGCTAACGACCTGACTGTGGCTGTGCCGCAGTACATCCCAGCGGGCGCTAGATCGATAGCGGCCTCAAGGGACCATAAGTTCTCTGCGATCTACACCACTGGGGCGTCCAACTGCCTCTACATCTACAAGTACGAGATGGCGGGCGAGACGAAGGTCCAGAGTGCATGGTCTAAGTGGGAACTTGGAGACGGCACGGTTGAAGGTATGGCCATGTTCGATGACCACCTGTTCATTGTGGCGGCCCTCGGGTCTGAGCGTGAACTACTGCGTATCGACATTCGCGACCAGAACGAGGTCGAAGATCAGCTTCTCCTCGACTACGCGGTGACGCCTACGGCCAGCTACTACAGCGCACAGGACGAAACCCTGCTAAGCATCCCTTACGACGCCAACCTGCTTACGGTTGAGGTTTGGGATCTCAGCAGTGGCTACACGATCCCGTATGATCGCATCACGTCTGGAGGCAACCTGTACGTCTCAGGTGACGTTACGGCCAACATCGCCAACATCGTTGTCGGTGTGGTCTATGACATGTCTGTGACCTTGAGCACGATCTACCGGCGGGTTCCGAAAAAGGATGGCACCGGGGATCAGGTGATGACCGATGGTCGTCTCCAGCTCCAGCACATCAATGTTGCCTACGCAGACAGCGTTACGTTCGACGTAGATGTTGCTTCTCGCGGGCGCTCCACGCGGTCTTACCAAGCAGGCCCCCGGGCTGGTTTCGTGGACGTGATCAGTGGCGCAGCAGACTACGACAGCGGCTACCACAAGGTGCCCATCATGCTGCGTAACGATAACGCGACGATCACAATCAAGAACTCCACGCCCTTCCGCTCAAACATCCTCCATATCGACTGGTTCGGTGATCACCAACCACGAGCTCGGAGGCTTTAAGTATGGCGGGCGGTCGCCTCGGTGGAACAACTACCACCTTCACCACATCGGACACGCACATCGCGTCTGATAACGATATCGTCAACGACCCAAGCGAGTTCTCGTTCAACGCCCCATCAGCCTATCCAAACGCCACTTTCGATCAGCTCGACAGTGTCGATATACGCAGCCCGTACCTAATCCAAAACGGGCAGGCATGGCCCAGCGCCTTCGTTTACACGGAGCCTACAGGGAACTCGAACACCTCGATGGGCGGTGGCACACAGATCTACTGGGGAAACCACCCGGACCACAACGGGGAGTTCCTGTCTCAGCTCCTCGGCACCACCGGCATCACCAACACAACCACCATTAGCCGCAGCGCTGTAACTGTAACCAGCGCCATCGGTGCCACCATCAACTACTCAATCACGTCGTTCTCGGAGAACTACTCTCAGAAGTGGATGTACTTAGAGAAGTATGGTGGCCCGCTAAGTGTGGGAGATACCGTGACCTTCACCCCCACCGACGACAACGTCGTGATCAACACGGGCAACTACACCGTCAACTACGACGGCTACTACACGCTCGGTGTTGACCCGAACAACTACGACATTCAGCTCACGTCAAACTCCACCTACCCCGGCGGCTCTGGCCACGGGGTGCCTAAGGGTGTTCGTGTCGTGATCGAAGCAGATTGGGATGTGTCGTCCGGGGGTATTCCCGCTGCGGTTCTGTTCCATCAGAACCCCAACATGCCACGATAGATAACCAGAGGAGAAAGCAGACGGATGAGACTATTCGACTTCTCACTGAAAGATAACAGCCTCTGGGACAACCGCAGGGGATTTTGGAACAACATCGGCAACCTCGGCACTAACGTCGCCGGGGGTGTCGCAGGCTTCGTCGGCACCGGCTTCAACCCTCTTGGGGCTGCCGCTGGGTGGTCTGGGGCCAACCAAGCATACGATGCTGCTGAGCAACTGATCACTGGAGACCGCGAAGGTAACGCTCTGGTTGACATCGGCACTGTAGCCGCAGGCGGTACTGCATTCTCAGCTAACGCAATCGGCCTGACCGGGGGGACTACTTTCGGTCTCGTTGGAGGCGGAGCTGCTGGAGCTGCCTCAGGCGGCGCAGCAACCGGTGGCGGTGGAGCAGGTGCAGCCGGTGGAGCGGCCTCTGGTGGCGCTGGAGGTGGCATTGCGTCCATGCTTCAGAACCAAGCCGGGAACCTCGCCATCGATGCTGTGCAGGGTGGTGCTATGGCACTGTTCAACCAGCAGGCCGACAAGGCAAAAGAGGCGCAAGAGCGGCTTGAGAAGATCGACTACTATGAGCGCAACAAGGCGGCTGCTGAAGCCACCTTCAACGCTACCGTAGACACCGTTGCCCTCAAGTTCCTCCAGAACGACCTAGCGACACGACAGCAAGCCTTTGACTTCGAGATGACTGGGCGTTTAGCGCAGTCCACCGCAGTGGCGGCTACTGGAGCGTCAAACCTCGCTGGGGCCTCGGCTCGAGAGACATTCAACGAGATCTCGTCGCAGACCTCTAAGGGGGCTCGTCGCTTCCAAACGCAGCGTAAGAACGCCGCAGACAGCTTCTACCAAGACATGATCAACCTCCAAGTAGCCCGTGACAACCAGATCAACTCTGTGATCGACCCTCGGCAGTTTGAGGTGTCGGACGACATCAAGAATTTGCAGGCCATTGCCCCTTGGGCGGAGTTTGGCGTGGGGATGCTGGGCCGTCTTGGGGATGCGGTCGGACAAGAGAAAAACGTGAGTGACATTACGGAAGGACGTATAGACTGATGGCTAGACAACCCGTCAAAGTGAACAGCGTGGTGTCGGCCTCTGGGCAGATCAGTAACCGCGCTGCGTACATGCGCCCAGCCAACGACCGCTCCGGGTCTCAAGCGCTCGCTTCAGCTCTGGGATCCATGTCTGGTTCCTTGCAGCAGTTCAACCAACAAGTAGACCGCTACCAAGCTGCGGAACGACAGGCGCAAATAGAAGAAGCCCGCAAACTAGCAGCAACAAAAACACAGCAGGCATATCTACAAGGTAGCCTAGATGGACAGGCCGGGGTCGCAACTGGTGGAGATGCACTTCAAGAAAGTCCCATCTTCCATCAGGCGTATCAAGAAGGACGGATGTTGGCCGACTACGACCGCACCGTGGCTGACTTGGAGCGCAACACAGACTGGACCGCGTTTAACAACGACGTAGATGACGGTCACAACAAGCTGCAAGCCTACCTCCTCGCCCAAGGGGAAGAGATGATGGCTGGCTATTCCCCAGAGCTACAGGCACGAATGCTGGCAAGCTACCGGGAGTATGCGAATGGCAAGATGCTCACGCAGTCCGTCGCTGCCAAGGATAAGCGCATCGACAACATGGGCGAGGACCTCACGACGTCCCTCGAGAGCATCATGGTTACCTCGGGTGATCCTGAGGCGCTCCGGGCGGCTATGTCCGAGGCGGCAACCATCTTTGCCAAGGCCGGTGTAGAGAACCCAAGCGGCAAAGTAGGCGACAGCCTCATCACCGCTGCGCAGCTTAGCCGGGACCCTAACGTCATCGACGCGGTGCTTTCGGACCCAGAGTTTGCGAAGACGTTGAACACGGACACGCGGAAACGGTTAATCGACGCCCGTAACGCGCTTGATGCTCAAGAGGCAGCGATCGCAAACCGTGAGCGCCTTGAGTACAACAGGGCATTCAACGATACGGTGGCGTCGTCCACCATGGACGCCATGATGATGCTCCAGAACGGCGACGCCCGCTCTGCCATCAACACACTCGATGCTGTCCTCGCGACTGCCTACGCACACCCCGACAGCTCCGTCGGTCTGTCTGCGGTCAAGTCGGCTGAGGCCATGAAGAAGGCCATCCTCAACCCGCCTGAAGTCAAGCTGTCTAAGGGCGACGAACTGGCTCTCCGTCGGGAGGCCCAGCGAGTGGTCGCTAACCTAGCACAGCAGGGCGCGACTGACGTCGAAATCAACGCCGCTGTAGCTCCCTACCTTGAGCGCGGTCTCTCGGTATCTAATGCCATGACGACTATCGCTACGGGCGTTCGGTTCGCAGAGGAGCGGGTCGATAGCTTTGACACCGACTTCAACAGCAAGACTAGGGTCATCGCAGGCGAGATCGCCGGGGCGGCCGGCCTTGTCACGAACCCATCTCAGTTCCTCGCGTTGCGTGAGACGGACATCAACTCCAACGTCATCGCGAACAACATGAAGTACCACTACACCTCCATCGTTGGCGAGATAGAGCAAACGCTGATGGCTCAGCACGGCCCCGAGTGGGTATCGAAGGTGGGCTATGAGCAGCTTCAGTCTATGCACGACCAAGCCGAAGAACGGGCCGTCCGCATGACTGTGCAGGACCCGGACAGCGGCTTCCTCCAGCTCCTCGAGAACCCTCAGGCACGGCGACGCCTCCTTGGCTCCCCTACGGCCCGAGAGTTCCTGCGCAGGGGTCTGGGCGACGCAGAACTGGCAAGGCTAGACGGTCTCAACGCGACTGACGACCAGCAAACCGCCGCAGGCCTTAGGGTTGTGGGAGATACCCTTTACGGAAACTAAGGAAACCCTATGGAAGAGCTAGATACAATCCTCGCTCCGTACATCTACGACGACGCGGGTGAACTCAACGACTACGCCCGCGCTATGCAGGCTGAGTTCCCTGAGATCGGCGTGGAGCACTTCGCCGCCATCCGGTTCGGCAAGGAGAAAGAAGCGCCTGCTCTTCTGGGTAGGGCAGAAAACCACTTCGGTGCCTTCGAGTTCGCTCGTATGGAAACCGCCGTGGAGAAGTTCATGGCAGAGGGGGACAGCGTGCCTGTTCCTCTCCCTCCCCAGCCCGACGTGGAGCCGGTGGAGAAGCTGGACCTCGCAGCCCTGCAATCCGAAAGCAACAACGAGCGGTTCCTCTCCAAGGCCGCTGACGTGGCCGCAGGTATCCCCTCGCAGCTCCTCGGGGCATCCCTCGACTTCGGTAAGGACGTGGTTACGCAGCCCATCCGCACCGTCACCGGGTCTGTTGAGAACGCGGGCCGTATGGCCTCCGGCATCGTCAACACCGGTAAGGACGCTCCCGACGTCATCGACTACGCCTTCAAGCGTCTCGACATGGGCATCGGTAACACCATCGCTCGTGGCGTGGGTCTCGTCGGCAACGAAGGCGACGCTCGCACCAAGGGCTGGAACCGTATCTTCAACGTCCAGCGTGCCATCGACGCTATCCCCGGGCCTGCCCTCGGGATGGCCTCTACGGGTGTCCGCCTGCCGATCAACTCCGAGGCTGACCTCGAGATGTACAAGGCGATGGGCATCAACACCCGGAACGCCAAGGTCGGCGGCTATATGGACCGCTCGGTCAACATCACGACCCTCGACAAGATCGCTGAGCACTTCGGCACCACCGCTGAGGAGATGACTATCTCTGGCGGCGAGAGCGCCGTAGCCCAGTCCTACAACGAAGTGGACACTGCCCTCGGTGCCTTCATCGGTGACGCCTCCGCGTTTGCCGCTATGACGGTCGCTACGGGTGGCGGTAGCCTGCTCGTGCGGGCAGCTAAGGACGGTGCCATCGAGGCCGGTTCCTATACTGACGTGGACCCCGGGTTCTCCGAGGCGATCCTCCAGATGGCTGGCTTCGACGAGGACGAGATCCCTGAGCTGCTCAAGACGTCCGGTGACCAAAGCACCTCCGCTATGGCCGTCCGGTTCGCCGAGGGCGCAGCCTTTTCGCTGGCCGCTGAGGTCCTCATGGGCACCTTCGGGAAGCTCAAGAAGGGCGAGATCGCGGACCAAGAGACACTCAAGGCTACCGTCGAGGAAGCACACGTGGTCATCAAAGAGGCCATGTCCGAGATGGAAGAGACGGCGCAGGCACTCGCCCGTGAGGCTGAGGCCGCTGCTGCCGCTGCTCGGGAGGTACCCCTCGAGGCATCCCCCGACGTAACCCCTAAGACACTCGAGATCACTAGCAACCTCGAAGCCATCGTAGAAGACATCTCCGTGGGCAAACACCTTGAGGACCTCTCCGACGAGGCCATCGACGCTGCCACTCAGGTGCGTGACTTCCGCAACTACCCCTTCCTCGAGACTGTGGGCAAGACGACGGACGCCATCAAGCGCAACCTAGAGAACGCCCTCGAGCAGTCCCCTACGACCGTCAACGCGCTCGTTGCGAAGGCCTCCTCCGCTCTGGAGCAGGTGCGCAAGGACTTCGGTGAGGGCAACCTCCCTGCGTGGGCGCTCGAGAAGATCGACACCGGCTCTCAGGCCGCTGACGTTCTGGCTCGCGTGATTTCCATCAAGACTACTAACGACCAGATCTCTCGTCTGGCCGACTTCATCCAGAACCCTGCCAAGAACGCTGACCGTCTTGAGGGCCTCCGCTTCATCGCTGACGCTGAGAACCCCACCGAGATGGCCACGTGGTACATGACGAAGCTCATGGAAGGCGCTGAGGACCTCAACGGTGCATACTCTAAGATTGCACGGGACTGGGGTCAGACCGGTGTCATCCTGAACAAGCTCAAGCGGGGCATCAGGGATCAGGAGACGGACGCCAACCTCCAGCAGCTCATCAAGCGTGAGATGGAGGCGGGCTACATCACCCCTGAGGAAGCGGTCAAGCGGGTCCACGACTTCCGCGAAGCCAACGCCAACGCCCTCAACAAGTACGCGGGCGCTAACAAGAACGGCTTTCTCGAGTTCATCGAGAACAACCAGTACGCCGCACTCCTCGTGAACGTCCCCACCCTCATGGTCAACCTGACCTCGGAGGTGGCACGGACCGTGGGCTTCGCTACCATGTCCCCCATCGCTAACGCTGTGACGCTCTTCCGTCGCGGCAAGGTGGGCAAGGCTGGTATCGAGGCAGGCCGTCTCGTCGGTCAGGCGTTCCTCGCTCCCCTCCAGATGGGCAAGGTGATCCGCAACGTGAACACCGTATGGGAAACCGGCATGGGTAACATGACCCGTGAACTCACCCCTTATATGAAGTCGGACACTGCGATGACGCTGGGCGACGTGTTCAACGCTCGCAAGAACCTGCCTCTGGCGCTGGCGAACACGGCTGCTGCCGTCACCATCCGCCTCATGGGTACCATCTCCGAGAGCATCGGCACCATCTTCCACGGCGCTAACACGGACTACTCCGTGCTCGTGGGCCAGTACGGCAAGAAGTGGCGGGATCTCTACCTCTCCAAAGGCGGGCTTACCCCTGCGGAGGTCACAGAGATGCTCACCGAGAACCTACCGAAGTCCCAGCAGCGTACCACCGTGCGTGGCGACGTTGTGGACGCGGACCTCGCTGAAGCCTCCTCCGCTGCCCGGTTCCAAGACAACATCGACGGCACCGCTGTGGGTTCCCTTGAGAACGCCTATAACAAGGCCTCGACTAAGGCTCGCTGGATGCGCTGGGCTATCCCGTTCTTCGGGGTGGGCGTGCGTATCGCCGAGGAGACTGCCACCATGGCCGTCCCCGGTCTGGCGTTCCTGAACCGTGGGAACCTCTCAACGGTTGCTGCCAAGCGTATGGGCCTCGGCCAGTTCGCTGGCCCCACCACCACTAATGCCCAGCGGGCGTGGCGCTACTTCTACGGTGCCACTCAGATAAACATGATGACCAGCATGATGCAGGGTCTTCAGGACTACCTCGAGCTTGAGGACGGTATGCCGCCGCTGCCTACGGAAGTGGGCGAGACGACGGAAACCTTCCAGCCGGTCTCCGGTAAGTTCGGACAGTTCGGTGGCGGAGTGGTCGAGTACGAGCGGCTCCCCAACGGCGAGATCCGCCGGGTGGAGGAGAAGTCGTTTGAACTCATGAACTCGGACACCACGAGCTTCCTGTGGCGCAACCTCGGGTACCACCTAGCGCTCCTCGGTGATGAAACCGACGCGACCGAGAGTGGCGAGGCTTTCGCTCGGCTGCTCCAGTCTCAGATTAACTCCGTGTTCGGTGCCTCCGTGGCCCGGACGCTGCCCGCTGAATTTGCCCGGGTGACCGGCGCAGAGGGCGGCAAGGGTTACTTCGACTGGCTTCTCGGCAAGGTGGGCGCTCAGGTTCCCGCAAGCTCTATGTACCGGAACATGAAGAAACTCTACAAGGAGTACTTCGGTGACCCCGCAACCTACAAGGCTGCTTTCGAGGACGGCATCGGTGCCTACTCGGCTGGCCGTCTGTCCTACTTCGGCGACTTCGCCGCTGTGGCGTGGCCGGGTCAGTTCCGTGCGATGAACCTCAACCTCGGCTTTGCTGGGTACGACGTCAACGCCTCCAAGCGTGGTAACATCGACCCCACCCAAAAGGTGGCTGAACTTCCCCAGTCCGTGATCATTGCGAACTGGGTAGCAGAGCAGCAAGACCGTAAGATGATCAAGGAAGAGTGGACCGTTCCCGGCTCCGAAGTGCTCCTCCGTGACGTCATGGGTCCATCCGGCTTTAGCCTCTTCACTGAAACCATGCAGGCCTCCAACGAGGTCCTCCTCCCCCACCCCACCACTGGTGAGATGATGCGGATGACGGACTTCATGGACGCTGAGCTGGACAACCCCCAGTCCCAACTCCGCCTCGATTTGGCGAAGCGAGGGCTGTTGGGCGACGAGATCGCCAAGATCGCCAACGGTGACCGCGTAGCAGCCCTCGAGGCTGGCGACGTACTCTGGGAGTTCATCAAGGATACCCAGCGCCGGTACAACGACATGGCCCTCGCCACGATCATCAGCGAGGCCCCGAAGTCTACCCGTGAGGACATCCTGCGGGAGATCGAGATGCACTCCCCTGAGTTCTGGTACGACCAGTTCCCTGTTGAGGTGAAGGCTCAACTGAACCTCATCGACAAGGGCGAAGCAACATACATCGACGGCGAGTTCCGCCTGCTCGAACAAGAAAACCCTTCAACAAAGGAATAGGTACGAATGGCTACGACGGTAGTTAGCTACAACGGTGACGGGAACACGACGGCCTTCACCTACGCATTCTCAAGCCTCTCAGAGGCCTACGTCGTAACCACAGTAACCACCGCCTCTACCGGCGCTGACGTCACCAGCAACTTCACGGTCTCTCTAGACTACTCCACGTCTACCGTGACGCTGTCCCCTGCCCCGGCTATCGGCGAGACGGTTGAAATCAAACGCTCGACTTCCATTGCTGATGATCTCTTCAGCTTCCCTGCTGGCACCGTCATGAAACCCAGCGATCTCGAGTTTGCCCTGAAGACCAACCGGGACGTATCCGAAGAAGCACGAGACCAAGCATCCCAAGGTCCTGCCGGTCCCCAAGGCCCTCAGGGGCCCGCTGGTAACGACGGAGCTACGGGTCCTCAAGGCGCTACGGGTCCTCAGGGGGCTACAGGCCCTCAAGGCCCTCAAGGTCCTGCTGGTAACGACGGAGCCGGTGGTAACGACGGAGCTACAGGTCCTCAGGGGGCTACAGGTCCTCAGGGTCCTGCCGGTCCTACAGGGGCTGCTGGGGCCGATGGGTCTGACGGGGCTGCTGCAACCATCTCTGTCGGTACGGTTACTACAGGGGCCTCAGGGACCTCTGCGTCGGTAACCAACTCAGGCACCACGGCGGCAGCCGTCTTTGACTTCACAATCCCTCGTGGTCAGGACGGTACCGGCTCAGGTACGGTGACCTCGGTCGCTACTGGTGGTGGTCTCACCGGGGGTCCTGTGACGTCTTCGGGGACGATTGAACACGCAGACACCTCGACCCAAACGGACATCATAGCCGCGACCGACACTTACGTTGATGGGTTGACCTTCGACACCTACGGGCACGTGACGGGCGTTACGACGAGCGCAGCCTTCGATGGGGCCTACGGGTCTCTGACGGGCGTTCCGACAACCTTTGCGCCTTCGTCGCACACCCATGCGATCTCTGAAGTAACGAACCTCCAGACTGAGCTGAACGCTAAGCAGGACGCATCCTCCGCGTTTGACGGAGCCTACGGGTCTCTGACGGGCGTGCCGACAACCTTTGCGCCCTCGTCACACACACACGCTATCTCTGAGATCACCAACCTCCAGACTGAGCTGAACGCCAAGCAAGATGCTTCTTCAGCCTTCGATGGAGCCTATGGGTCTCTGACAGGTGCGCCTGTGCTCGAGGGGATCGCGACCAACGCGACCTTTACAAACCTCGATGAGGCAAGCGGTAGCGGTACCGCAGGTGACGTGATCCACTGGACCGGCTCGGTCTGGGAGCAAGGGCAACTGGACTACAGTGAGCTGACCGGTACCTCCGCTGTTGTTCTGAACAACGTCGGGACAACCCTCACCGGCAACTACACCGTCAGCGGCAACCTCGACGTGACAAATGGCGAGATCCGTGTCGATACGATTGACCCTAACCCGGACGGCGTTAATGATGCCAGCGGCCCCGGCACCCTGACCATTCTCGGTAACCTTCAGGTCGATGGCACCACCACGACGATCAACTCCACGGAGCTGGTTGTCGATGACCTCAACATCACGCTTGCTTCAGGCGCTGTAAACGCAGGGGCTGCAAACGGTGCAGGCCTGACGGTTGATACCGCCAACGCCACGTTCACCTACGCCAGCAGCGGTGACCACTGGACCATGAACAAGCCCTTGGATCTCGGAGCGCAGGAGCTGCGGTCTGACTACATCAAGGCAACGGGTGACGGATCGGCAGACGGTAAGCTGGACCTTCAGTGTTCCGCTGGGACGCATGCGGTCACTCTCGAGGGCCCAACCCACGACGTCAGTTTTACCGACTACACACTCAAGATGCCGGATGCCGCTCCGCAGGCGGGTCAGATCCTCGCTGCAAAGTCGGACTACGGCACCACCAACAAGCTCGAATTTGTCGAACCGGGAGCAACCACCGGTAAAGCCATCGCTATGGCCATCGTATTTGGATAAGGAAAAGAAAACATGACTGCACCAAACGTAGTCGCCGTTGGCACGATCACCGGCAAAACCGCCGCAGTCGCCGCTGTAGGCAACAATGCGACCGATGTGGTCCAGAACGGTGGGACCTCCGGGCACGTATATAAGGTTAACATGCTGCTCTGCTCCAACATCCTGAGCGCAGCCGCAACGGTTACCGTGGACCTCTACCGGTCCTCCACAGCGTACACCCTCTGCAAGGACATCTCGATCCCTGCGGGTGCCACGCTCGATGTTCTCAACAAGGCAATCTACCTCGAGGAAGGTGACGACCTCCGCGTTACCTGCGGCACGGCGTCCGGCCTCGACGTGGTGGCCAGCTACGAGATCATCTCTGAATAACCCCTCGAGAGACGTGGGGAGGCCTTTCGGGGTCTCCCCTCCTCTTTCACCTAACTAGGAAACTCACATGAGTAAACAACGTTTCCTCGGGGGCCTCCTCGGGGCAAACCCTTTGCGGAATGTAGCGGGCGACGCGGACTGGTCGAACGTAACGCTGCTGCTGGATGGCGACAACAACTTAACCGACCGCAGCGGCAACACGTCAATGGCGTGGTCAGGCAGCGCGAGCTACAACAGCGGCGGCAAGCACGGCGCTGCGCTTAGTTTCGGGGCTTCCGGCACGCATGTGCAAGGGCCGACCGGCGCAAACACCAGCTCGTTTCAGTTTGGTACGGACCCGTTCACGATCGAAACGTGGATTTACCTGAATGCCACCCCAGCAGGCGACGATTTCATTTTCTGTCCGCGCGGGTCATACCTCGACACATCCAGTTTCGTTTGGTTTGTTCGCGCCAGCGGCTCGAACGCTCAGCTCACAATGTACTCGTACAACTCGTATTGGTACGTGTCGTCAAGCACCTTCGCGCCGCAAACTTGGACGCATATTGCGGTCACACGGGACACAAACAAGCACTTTAAATTCTACATAAACGGCCAGCTCATTGACACGGTGACGAACCAGACAACACGAGTAATGGGACACACAAGCACCGCGCCGATTAGAATTGGCAACGGCGAAAATGGCACCCAAGGCCTCAACGGACTACTTGACGACTTCCGCGTAACGAAGGGCGTAGCCCGTGACATCGCAGCGGACTGGACCGCTGGCGTTTACAATACCCCGCTCCCTCAAGGCGCAGAGACTGGCTTCACGGACCCCACGTCCGTACCTGTGGACTTCACCGTGGACACCGACCACGTGGAAAGCTACGAGACTGTTGCCACCTTAATCATGCAGTCCGTCTACGGCTTCAAGGATGACGGTACGCACGTAATGTGGTTTGACTACGCTGGTACCCCAAACATGGGCGACGCCCAGCTAACCACTCCTTACGACCTAAGCACCGCTACGGGTGTAACCAAGGACACAGGCAACGGCGTAGCAAGCACCAACCAGTTCGGGGGCTACGTTTCCCGAGACGGTACTCGAATATTGGCTGCCGACTATTTATCCGGTGACATCGACCAATGGACCCTGAGCACGGCATGGGACGTTTCTACTGCCTCGTCTTCGCCTACGGTATACGCATTAGGTACTAACAAGAGCACGACCGTCCGGGCCTTCACCATGAAGGATGATGGCACCCGTATATACTGGGCGGACGGCGGTAGTCCCTACGTTGGGTTCAATCAGGCAGACCTCTCCACGGCATGGGACCTGACCACGACGGGATCAGTCACGTCGATAGCTGCTGGAACATTTGCCAGCGGCCTCACGCCCTCGTTCATCTCACGGTACATGTCCTTTAACCCTGACGGTACCCACCTGTTCTTCCACTCAGAAAATGACGTCATCTACGACTTTGTGCTGAACACTCCATGGGACCTCTCGGCGGGCGCTGCGAGCTACCAGATGTACACAGATGACGGTACCAGCGGCGACATCCGGGGCCTTTGGGCCACGGCTGATGACCTCCACTACTATTCCCGAGACCTTAACAGCGGCAACGGCGGTAACGTCCAGAAGCCCTACGGTGTTACTGCGGGAACGGTAGACCGCACGACCTCCAACGTGGGCATCCTGTCTCTCGACGAGGCGGGTCCTGAAACTAACGAAGGAACAGCTGTAGCAGGGGACGAGTACTGGGATGACGTGACGCTGTTGCTGGATGGGTCTAGCACTACGGACCTTTCAAGCGCTTCACCAACGGTCACTCCCAGCGCCTCTGGCCTCACCTCCGGCAACTCGGGCGGCAAGTACGGGCAGTACATCGACTTTCAAGACAGCGGCTACATCAACGTAGCGCTGCCTTCGGCCATCGGCGCAGTTTCGGGAGGCGCCGCTGAAGCCTTTACGGTCGAATGCTGGGCGTACTTTGACAGCCTCTCTGCCGACGGTCTGTTTCAGCTCCTCCCCTCTCCCAATATCCTAGGCGGGTCGGACGATACCAACGCCTCCACCCTCGCCGTGGCGGTAGGAAGCAACAAGTGGCTCGTATACTATGACGGCGGACAAACCGGTAACATTGGTACGACGATATCAACGAATACTTGGTATCACGTTGCGCTCGTTTTCGACGGCACCGATCTAGTTTTCTACGTCGATGGTAGCGCTCTGCAGACCTATAGCAACCACGCCGCAAACCTCCAGACCAACGGCTATGAAAACATCGCAATTGGCGGCTACTACTCTACTGGCTACGTCATGGACGGGCGCATTGAGGACTTCCGTATCACAAAAGGCGTCGCCCGGTACACCGGCACGTTCACGCCGCCTACTGAAGCACTCCCACAAGGCGCACCCGTAGCGGCCAAACAACTCACCCAGCTCAACTGGGGTGGCATCCGGGGTCGTGACGTTGTGACCAGCACGGCAGGCGGAGGCACCACGGCCTCTATCGACTACCTCGTTGTCGGTGGCGGTGGTGGCGGCGGTAAAGGCAAACTTGGCGCATACATGGAGTGGGGTGGGGGCGGCGGTGCTGGCGGCTATCTCACAAGCTGGGCCGGTGCAGGCAACAACGAGACCTCTGGTGGTGGTGCGACTGTTGGCAACGCAGTCACGAAAAGCTCTGGCGATCAGTTCACAGTTATAGTGGGCAATGGTGGTGCTGGTTCCAGTACAACTGCAACAAAAGGCACTTCCGGCAGCAACAGCCAGTTCGACAGCGTGATTGCATATGGCGGTGGTGGAGGTGGCTACGGTGATGGTCTTGCCGGTGGCTCAGGTGGTGGCTCTGCTAGTCCCACCACTCCGATGTATGCCGGATATGGCCCTACTAGCTATGCGGGAGGAACGGCAACACCTGCTGGACAAGGTAATGCTGGTGGTGGCTCCTCCGATGAGGGCCGATCTGGCGGCGGCGGCGGTGCTGGCAGTGCAGGCACCGTGACATCTGTTAACTACCAAGGGGGCGCTGGGGGCGCTGGGTTAGCCAGCACAATCACTGGCGCTTCTGTAGTGCGGGCAGGCGGTGGCGGCGGTGCTTCATATCAAGACCCGGCCGGCGTTGGCGGCTCTGGCGGCGGTGGCTATGGATCGCGGAGTAATAACACTGGCTCTACTCCAACAAGCGCCGCCACGGACGGCACAGCAAACACCGGCTCAGGCGGCGGTGGCGACAGCCACTACCATAGCAACAACACCGGCGGTGACGGCGGCTCGGGCGTAGTGATACTGCGGATGCCTACGAGCGTGACGCTAACGTCCAGCAGCATAACTGTGCCAGCGCCGCAGACTGTAGGAACAGACGAACACTACTACGAGTTCACCAGCGGCAGCGGCACTGTAGCAGTCAACATCGCAGAAGGCTCCAACTCCCTCGCCAACACGGGCATCCTCTCGCTCTCCGAGATGTTGCAGGTGAGTTATGGCCTTGGGGCTTCTATCGACGTGCTTGTTGTCGGTGGCGGCTCGGGCCAAGGTGGCCACAACGATAACACCTATTACGTGGCTGGTGGTAACGCAGGCGACGTGGTACGCAGAACGGCCTACGATGTAACTCTAGGCTCGCCGATTGCGATTGCCATTGGCGCAGGCTCCGCTTCAGGTGCCGACGGGCAGAACATAGCAACTGACAGTCCGCAGGGCGGTCAAACATCGTTTGGCTCTCTGACGGCAGACGGCGGTCATGGATCTCCGGGCAACCTATCGCTAGCTAATACGGCCACTTACGACAACACCACGACCGTAGACATTGATGGAACGATAACGAACTACTCGATGGGTACGTGGGCCGGTAGCTTCAACGCGGTCGGTGGCTCCGGTGCAGGGGGTGACGGTAGCGGCACTGCTGGGTCAAGCTCCGGCGGCGCTGGATACGACTATGTGGTCAATGGCACAACAGTAGACACCGTGGCGCAAGGAGGCGACTGGATCACTTCTTCGACGGGGACTAACCACGCAGCCACCGAATACGGCAGCGGCGGTCAAGGCGGGTTCGATAGCGAAGCCTTGGGTATCGACGGCGTTGTTTACGTGGCTTACCCGACCGGCACAGTGAGCTCCTACACTTGGTCAGGCTCTGCTGGCGACCTAGACGTGGATACGGCCACGGTCTCCGGCTACACCATCCTGCGGTTCACAGGAGACGGTAACTGGACGCCTACAGCCGCCTAAACACCCTCTATACGGCCCTCAGAAGCTCACACAGAGCCTCTGGGGGTCTTCCCTATGTAACATCCCTCACGAACAGGAGATCCTCTCTATGAGCGATACAAAGCGCTGGTACGCCAGCAAGGCCGTTTGGGCCTCCCTGATCATGCTTTTGTCGATTGCCCTGCGAGCAGCCGGTATCGACCTTGGCCCCTTTGAAGAAGAACTGACTAACATGATCCTCGAGGTCGTGACCGTCGGTGCGGCTGTACTCGGCCTGTGGGGTCGGATCACCGCGAGTAAACGTCTGACCGCCTGATGGTTGGTTCCTCAGGTGATGACCAAGCTCATGCTCCTCCTCCTCCCTACGACAGCCTCAAGATCTCTCCGGTTGGCTCACCCGACTGGAAGACAAGGATCTTGAGGCTCGAGTTTCAGGCGGAGACCCACGACAACCAACTGTCCAACCTGACGGACAAAACCAACGCGATGGCAGATAGCCTCGACAGTATCCAGCGCACCCTCGCGCAGATCCGATGGATCGCTATAGGTGCCGCTGTGGCGCTCACGGCAAAAGAGATGGGACTGATGTCTATCTTGAGTGCCGTGGGTGTCTCTGGGGGATGAGGTTCGCACACCTCTCCCCCTCCCCTCCCTCACTACATAAAAAAAAACATGGAGGCCTCGTGCATGGACATCAAAGATGACCTCGACCTCATTCAGCGTCTGATGACCCAGACGTTCATCGACAAGCTCCAATCAGGTGACGTTACACCTTCGGAGCTCAACACCATCCGCCAGTTCCTCCGTGACAACAACATCGTGATCACCCCTGAGAAATCAGCGCAGCTCGGGACCCTTGGGGGTCTACTGCCTGAGTTCGGCTCAGCAATGGGAGGGGCTGCAACCCATATGAACGGTGGAGACAAAGACCCTGACGACCCAAAAGACACCTTCAACTGACCAAGAACAGACACAGGCCCTCAGCAACCTCCAGCGCATCAAGCAAGACTTCCGAGTGTTCACCTACGTCCTCTGGCGTCACCTGAACCTTCCTGAGCCTACACCACTTCAATACGACATCGCAGAGTACCTACAGCACGGCCCTAAGAGATCCGTGATCGCAGCCTTCCGAGGCGTAGGGAAATCTTGGCTAACCTCAGCCTTCGTGGTGTGGCTCCTCCTCAACGATCCTGACAAGAAGATCATGGTGGTCTCAGCATCGAAAGATCGTGCTGATGCCTTCTCAGTGTTCGTCAAGCGGATCATCAGTGAGCTGGATATCTGCCAGCACCTGATGCCCGGTCCAGACCAACGCTCGTCCAATATCAGTTTTGACGTAGGCCCTGCCCTCGCTGACCACAGTCCCTCGGTGAAGTCCGTCGGTATCACAGGTCAGCTCACGGGATCTCGTGCCGACGTCTTGATCGCAGATGACGTGTCTGTAGCGAACAACAGCGACACTCAGGGTGCTCGAGATAAACTCAGTGAAAGCGTCCGAGAGTTCGACGCTATCCTCAAGCCCCTGCCTGAGAGCCGTATCATCTACCTAGGCACCCCTCAGAACGAGGATAGCCTGTACAACAAGCTGCCTGAGCGTGGCTACGAGATGCGTGTGTGGCCCGCAGAGATGCCGCAGGACGCAGATCTCCAGCAATATGAAGACACCATAAGCCCATACGTCATGGATCTTGGGCTGAAACCCGGGGAACCTACGGATCCCAAGCGGTTTGACGCAGATGACCTTCTGGAACGTAAGGCTTCCTACGGTAAAGCCGGGTTCCAGCTCCAATTCATGCTCAACACCAGCCTCAGCGACGAAGAACGATACCCGCTGAAGGTCCGTGACCTCATCATCACCGAATTAGACCCTGAGAAAGCCCCGATGACGTGGGACTGGCTCCCGCACAAGAAGCACCTACACAATGATCTCCCGAATATGGCGATGTCTGGCGACTATATGTACGCACCTGCTGGTTTTCACGATGTTACTGCCGATTACCAAGGTATCGTTATGGCTGTTGACCCCTCAGGGCGTGGCGCTGACGAAACTGGCTACTCCATTGTGGCCCACTCTAACGGCTATAATTATGTCCTCCGCTGTGGAGGCTTCCAAGGAGGATATGATGAACAGACCGTACTGAACCCTCTGGCTGTCTTGGCCAAGCAGTACAAGGTCAACAAGATCATCTGTGAGAGCAACTTCGGTGACGGTCTGTTTACCAAGGTGTTCCAAGAGGTGGTCCACAAGATCCACCCCTGCTCCATCGAAGAGGTACGTCACAGCACCCAAAAGGAACTCAGGATCGCTGATACACTCGAGCCACTCATGGCTAAGCACAGGCTGGTCATGAACAAGCAGGTCATCGAGGAAGACTACCGTAGCATCCAGAAGTACGACCAAGAGAAACGTAACGCTAAGAGCCTGATCTACCAGATGACGAGGCTGACTAGAGATCGTGGGTCTCTCAGGCACGACGATAGACTGGATGCCCTCAGTATGGCTCTAGCCTACTGGAGTGACGCTATGGCTCAGGATGCTGAAAGAGGAGCTGAGGTCTACCACAAGGAACGCATGGAAGAGCTGGCTGCTGACTACTACTCTAAGCTGGCTGGAGTTCACCTCAAAGAGGACCGGGAGTTAACGTGGGGGTAGATCATGAGGATGATGATCTAAGGAGGTACCCTAAGAGATACCTAAAATTAATTATGGTCATATATAGGGGGAGCCCTAGGTTCAGCTATAGTATAACTATAGATACACGATAGGATACCTAGGTAATTTGAGTGAACTGGAGTGACTGGAGTGACTGGAGTGAACTGTTGATCATCATCATCAGGAATATCTATCCAGTCAGTCATGAGAGTGCTTGAGGTGCTTGAGGTGCTCGGGACACTGTAGACCCCCACACCATACTAGTAACGAAATGACATACCTTGGGTGACTGTGGTCTAGCGCTACACGATGGGTCTTCCCTCAAGTTTTAGGGGTCATCCAAAAGTGCCAGAAATTTCTGAGCGCCTTATATAATACGTATGGACCCGGTCTCCCCCCGCTACCCCCCGCAACTCACGAACCTAGCGCCACTCATGCAACCCCTAGTCTATGCTCGGGGGTCCGTCGAACAATAGTATTCGACAGTGCACCCAAAAGCCTAGCGTTTTCAGTAGGTTGCGGGCCATGTCCATATAATCCCGATTATGTTTGCCCCTGTTTTCCGGGGGATCATCAGCCACCACAGGTTCAGCGTGAGCATTTTGCTCATGTCTGGATTTGTGTGTGGTTTTTTTGTCACATGTCCACAAAAGAATTCTCGACACGTGGATGATCTCTTGAGAGCTCCAGCGTTATTCTCGATATGTCTCATATCAACAACGCGCAACACAAGGACTTCACACCATGTTCATCGCTCTCGCATCAGACCGCAACCAACTCGCTTCCTTCAAGACCCGCCAGCAGGTCATTGACTTCCTCGGATACATGAGCGCCCGCACTGGCCGCATCTACTACGCGATCGATCCCGAGGGTAAAGAGATCGCCCGCACCATCCGCCCTAAGTTCTAATCAACCCTCAGGGGGCCTCGTGCCCCCTATCTTCCCCATACGTGCTACTGCAACACAAGGAACATAAGCACCATGAAGACCCGCGACATCCAAACAGCCCGCAAGTTCTCTCTAGACTTCCGCGCTGCATTCCAAGGCACCCGCAAGGCAGCACTTGCCGCCAAGCGTGAACGCAAGCTGGCCATGGCCATGCGCAATCGCAGGCAGCCAGTAGTTCAAGGGGGGTCTGCGGCATGAACGCGATAACCTTTGATTTTACCCGCGACCCTGAGGGGCAAGTCACCCTGAGCGCTCCTCAGTCGGAAATCGTCTTCGACTTGTCCAAGGTCCCTATGGCGACGCGCTTGGCAATCTTGGATGACCACAACCACCAGCTAGAAACCAAGGGTCGCTCCTATTGGTCTGAGCTACCCCATGAGCGCAAAGGTTTCCGCATGCTTGGCGTAGGACGTGACGCTAAGACAACCAAGGGTGAGAAGCTTGGGGTTGATACCGCCATTCACTACATGAGCCCTGCAACCAATGCCACGGCCAAGGGTGAAACCTTGTGCTCTCATGCGGTCATCGCGGGTTGCCTGAAAGCCTGTCTTTATACTGCTGGCAGGGGGCGCATGAGCAGCGTTGCCATGTCCCGCCTATATCGCACCCTTCTGTTCACACAAAAGCATGCGGTCTTCATGAGCTACCTAGAGCACGAGATCGAAATGCTTGCATTGGCAGCGCAAGACAAGGGTCGCAAGCTTGCGGTTCGGCTGAATGGAACGAGTGATATTGATTTTACCAGCGTTGCTTGGGAATTCCCTGAGGTTCAATTCTACGACTACACCAAGTGCCTCGACCGCCTAGGCCAGACCCCTGCGAACTACCATTTAACGGCGTCTTATTCTGGCAAGAATGCCGACTATGCGCGTGACGTGCTGGCCAAGGTTGAGCAGGGCCATAACGCGGCTGTGGTCTTCCGCAACAGGGCTCAGGCTGAGCATGCTATCGCTCATGGCTGGCAGGGTTTCCTGGTGGTTGATGGTGACGAAACCGACGCCAGATTTCTAGATCCGCAAGCCACCTCAGGCCCCGGTTATATCGTGGCGCTATACGCCAAGGGCGCAGCAAAGGCTGATCGCTCTGGCTTTGTTGTCGATCTGCACGAGGGGGCACTGTGACGCCATGACCAGCGCCCTCCTATGCACCGCCCTAGCCCTATGGGTCCTCGTGGCATATGCCGCCCTCGTGGCTCTGCCATGGTCACCCCTAGCCTGAGAGAAAGGAACTAAAATGGATCTCGAAGCCGCCCTGCAATATGCAATCGACACGCTGCAAGAAAGTCAAAAGGATTGGCTGGAGGCGTACCGCATAAACGCTGAGGTTGATCTATTCGACCACGCTGATAACGCGATGGATGAAGTCGAGAACTGCGACTGCGCCGCTGATGCCCTGATGGAGTTCTTGAGGGGTCTTAAGGCAGCGACAGCACTAGAGGGACCGCCCCCCTGATACACCTTTTCGGATACCTCAGGCACCCACCGCCGGTTGAGCCATCGAATGCCCACTATCGCAACAGGAGGCCCCGAGAGCTCAACCGGCCCGGTGATAGTATAATGATAGTAGGCGTAGTGTCCGCCATTAGCCCGCCCACGTCACCTGAGCTCCAGTGCAACAGCTCAAGGCCCTGATGCTGCCATGAAACCGCCACCCGCACTGTCGAATTTGTAGTGCGAAAATTTGCTGAGGCAAAATCCACAGCACTAGTGGGTTGCGCCTCGTCCATCCCATCGATAACGTCCATAACCTTAGTACCGTTCTTCTTTTGTTCTCACCCACACGTAAACCTAAGGAAACCTGACACCATGTCTGATCAATATCGCCGAGGCCCCAACCTCTTCGACGCTCCAACTCTTTCCTATATGATCTCAGAGCAATACACGAACCTAGTGCAAGTCTGCGCCAAGATCATCCCGAGGTCGTTCTCCATCGACCGCCAATGGACCTACCATCAAGAGGTCACCATGCGAAACAAGAGCAACCTGATCGAAGGAGTAAACCTTTTAGAGGCTGCGCTCCACGACTATGAGCACCAGTTTGGACGGCATTACCTTGATGATCAGTGGCCCGAGATTGAGGTCATAGCATTGAACGCAGCCCACGAACTTGACGCAGGGCAGCTAATGAAGGCGGATCAGGGAAAGATGCTGAATGTACTTGATCCCAACGTGGTCCATCGTGTCTATAATACTGACTACGCACCTTGGCTCAACGTGAGCCCAACCGCACGGGCACTTCAGGCGTTTATGGTCTCCGAGACCGATAGACCGACCTGAGCCTGAGCCTTTGCAAATGGGAGAGATACTAACCATGAGGAAAGACGACAAAGAGGCGCTAGACCTCGTTCGCAAGATCCTTCGCCCCCTAGTGTTGATGGACAAGAACATGACCATCAACCGTTTCATGTCGCTGCTCGACGTTATCGTTGAGGAGATCGACGACATGTACGACCTGCGAGACTATGCCGAGAAGAACTACGACCTAAGCCGGTCGGGTCTATCTCGCATGGTCTCGTATTGGGGATCCGAAGCATACCTCCAGTACAAAAACGACGCTGACGGCAACCCCACGATCCCCGTGCGACCTGAGGGCCAGAACTTTCTCGAGTTCCTGCCGGATCCACGTGACTACCGCCGCCGGATGATCAAAGTCACACCGAAGGGCACGCAGTTTGCCGAAGACTTGGCCATGAAGATCAAGCACCACTGCCTGACCGCTGCGTCCTCCTCCTCCTCCTCCTCCTCCTCCTCTTCTTCGAACTCTGAATAAAGGACTGACCAAGATATGGCATCTGAAGTCAAACGTAACGGCACCCCCACGGGTAAGTGGCTCTCCAAGCCGTTTAGAGACCCGCTGACGGGCGCAAGACGCACCAAGCAGTTCAGCTCCGAGGCTGACGCTATCGCCTACGAGGCGGCTTGTGAGGAGGCCCTGCGTCAAGGTTTGGGCTATCTTCCCGAAGCTTCGACGATCACGGATGAGCGATCATTGCGACACCTGAGCAAGACGACACTCAGGTCGCACTATGGTCAGCTCACAGGGGGCACTCGGGAAAACATGGCCAACCACCATCGCCACCTCATGCGGATCCTAGGCCCCGACTTTGAGGCTAGTAAGTTCACCAAGGATGCCGTGCTCAACGTCCTCGACCAGCTCCAGCACCTCAAGCCAGCCACGCGCAACGGCCTGCGCACTGCGGTCAACGTCATGGCCAAGGAGGGGGCTGAGCGTGGTCTGTGCAAACCCTTCCGAATGCGCCACGAGCCCGTGAACAACACCAAGGACTTCTACCTGACCCCAGAGGATGAGGACCGCCTCCTGAAGGTGTGTAACGACAAGTACCGTTTGCTGTTCAGGTTCACGATCCTAACCGGCCTGCGGCTGGCTGAGGTCCTGTCTGTGTCGGCTGACGACATCCAACAGCAGCAGAGCAACGACGGCGGATCGGTCGGTGTCCTGAGGGTGGTCGGCAAGGGGTCCAAGCTGCGCAGGGTACCGCTGACACCTGAGGCACGTCAGATACTGGAGAGACAAGGCTCGTGGTCTCACCTCAAGAGATACACAGTGCAAAGATACATCAGGCGGGCCGCTCTCAAGGTTGGTCTGCCGGTCACCTTCCACACCCTGCGACACACCACGGCCAGCCGTCTGGCTGCTGCCGGTGCCAACGTGATGCACATCAAGGATCTGCTTGGGCACACCAGCCTGACCACGACGCAGAACTACATGCACCTCGCCCCGGGCTGGGGTGATGAGGTGGTGGCACTGATCCAATGAGAAAGACGAGTGTCGCGGTAGACGTCTGGGACCCAGATACCTACGAGAGCCTCACGGACCTCCGGGCTGAGCTGCGGGACCTTGTGTTCGACGCAGTGACCTTGGAGGAACGTGACGCCGCAGAGCGAGAGCTGATGATAGTTGAGGCCGAGATCGCCTCAGGCCAAACCACCCGCATACCGTTTTGATCGGAGAGGCATTGACCCCCTGTGGATAACTTGATAATTACGCGACGTGAACGTCGGGCGACTTGAGTACCTTATTTCAACCCTTTCGCCCGACGTTTACCCTGTTCGACAACCGTTGAACATTCGACACCGCCCGTTCGACCAACCCCATAAGTCTCTGGAAAATAACGGAAAAACTGTTCGACACCGCACGAGTAAAAGAAGCGTTTTGGACACCTTCTTCCCTAAATGCGGCGTTTAGACAGTCCATTTTCGAAAAACTCCAGTGATTTCATGGGGTGATGTGAACAAAATAGAAACACACATCGTGTCTAGTTCATATCTGGTTACAGCGGGTTCTTGGAATTCCGGTCATATAGGCCGCAACAAAAGGACCAAACCATGGATACCCCTAATGTTCCCTCAGATTATCTGTCCGTTCTGCTATCGGCCTACCAAGGGACAGCAGCCTCAGTCAACGACGTGGTTGATCAACTCAACCATGAGGAAACCATACGCACCTACAGCCACCAGCGCACCCTCAAGCGACATCAGGCAGCTCGAGACAACGCGACCTACAGTGATACGCAGGCTGGGCGCTATGCCGTTGAGGCTCTGCTGGACAAGCTCGAGGCCAGCCTTGAGCAGGGCCGGGAGCTGATCTCACGTAAGGGTCTCCCGGGCGCTAAGCACAGGGCTCTGCGCCTCTTCGACAAACAACCGCTGAGCACCCGGGCGATTGCCTACGTGGCTCTCAGAGCGACGGTGGATTGTAATGTGAAGTGGCAGGGGTCTAACGCGGCTGACCAGATGAACGGGTCCGCAGCGACCTCGGTCTCAGGCACGGCTGTAGAGGCTCACGTGGCCAAGAGGATATACGCTGAGATGAAGGCCAAGTGGGCACACAGGGCTGCGGCCCTGAGCTTCAAGAACTTTGTCGAGCAGCAGAAGACCTCGCAGCTTTCCAGAGCGAAGGCTGAGCGAGCGTTGTCCCGGCGGATGGAGCACCACAACATCAACTACATCGAAGACCAGTGGTCCCCGAAGGACCGGATCGCCATTGGCGCGTGGATAATGGAGCACATGATCTTGAGCACCGGCATCGTCAGCCTTGGTCGGGACGTGGTCACCTCTGCGGTCGGCGCAAAGGCTCGAGACCTTAACAAGCAATACTACAAGCTGGACCCAGACTTTGTGCAGTGGGTCATCAACGCTGAGGAGGGTATCGCCCTGCGAGAGACCCTTCACGAGCCCATGCTGATCCCGCCTAGACCATGGTCGATGGACAACCTCGTCAGCGGTCCCTACGTCCACCCTGAGACACCCACGACACCGCTGGTCAAGGGGATGACCAAGTACACTCACGGTGAGATCCAAAACCGCCCTGCGTTTCAGGAGGTCATCGATGCGGTCAACGCAGTGCAAAATGTACCCTATCGGATCAACGACTACGTCCGTGACGCTGTGCGCTGGGCACTCGAGCAGGATGAGCCTTTGGCAGGCCTCCCGGCGTCCGAAGATGTCCCGTACCCGAAGTGGTCTGATGACTTTCGAGACGATCAGGAGGCGAAGCAGCGCTGGATCAGGGCATTTCGTGACGCCGAGAACAAGAACGCCAAGAGGGCCAGCCAGACGTATGCGATCCAAGCTGCGCTACTCGGAGCTGACAAGCTCTCGGGCCGTGACCTGTACTTCCCACACGTGATGGACAGCAGGGGGCGCATGTATCCGCTGGCTGTGTTTGGGGTCTCACCGCAGGGTGCTGATGCTCAGAAGGCCATGCTCCAGTTCGCTCGGGGTGTGGCGATCAACACGAAGGATCAGCTCAACGCTCTGTACGTGCAGTGCGCCACTGAAGGTGCCTACGAGGGCGTGGACAAGGCCAGCATGGCCAGCCGGGTCAAGTGGACTGAAGATAACCTCGAGGCCATCAAGGCTATCGGTCAGGACTGGCGGTCTAACGTCGGGTTTTGGGAAGAGGCGGATCATCCGTTCATGTTCCTTGCGGCCTGTCGTGAGATCTACCTGTTCCACGAGCATGGTTATGGCTACGCCTCGACCCTCCCGTGCTACTCGGATGCAACCTGCTCAGGGATCCAGCACTACAGCGCCCTCCTCCGTGACCCAGCGGGGGGCTTCTCGGTCAACCTCGTCCCCGGTCACGACCGGCAAGACGTCTATGGTCTGGTGGCGGAGCGTGTCACCGAGATCCTGCGCAACTTGGATATATCTTCCCTATCTGTGTTGCATCGCGAGATGCGTGAGCTGCTATTGGAGCATGGGATCGACAGGGCTGCGGTGAAACGCCAGACCATGACGAAGCCGTACAACAGCAAACTCAGGAGCTGCCGGGAGTACACGATCTCTTGGATCAAGGAGGTCCTTGCCGCAGGTACACTCGTGCTGCCTGAGGGCATGACAGCCGGTAAGCTCGGGGCCTTCCTCGGTGA
>Ga0213865_10000226_pt1 | contig 38012 bp, 34 predicted proteins | sample PICome_6_FD_160100 | JGI IMG/M metagenome (GOLD analysis project Ga0213865, IMG submission 160100) | Coastal seawater microbial communities near Pivers Island, North Carolina, United States - PICO282 | ecosystem: Environmental > Aquatic > Marine > Coastal | place: USA: North Carolina...
AGTGGACACAATTAGACAAATACAGTCAGTGCTGGAGTATGTAATAAAAAACAATAAACCTTTGCTGATTATCGGCGATTTAGAACAAGGTGTTTTATCGGCTCTGGCAATGAATAAAATGAAAGGTGCTATCAAAGTAAATGTTATTGATGCTCCAACATATGGTATCAACAAGCAACAGATGCTTCAAGATCTTTCATTACTAACTGGCGCTACTATTATCAACGAAGACTTAGGTGATGATATGGATATGATACAGCCAGAACATTTAGGTACTTGTGTTAAAAGTGTAACATCACACCAAGACACGGTTTTACAAGTTGAAGAATCACCAGAAGAAGTACTTATTGTTATAGATAATTTAAAACAACAATTGTTAGAAGAAAAAAACCCTAACACACTTGTTAAATTAGAAAAAAGATTAGCAATGCTATCGGCTAAAATAGCTATCGTAAAAGTAGGTGCTAATTCAGAAATAGAATTAAAAGAAAAAACAGATAGAGTTGAAGACGCTATCTGCGCTACTAAAGCTGCTATTAAAGAGGGGATTGTTCCTGGTGGTGGTATTGCTCTATTAAATGCCGCAACAAATTTAAAAGCTAAGTCTATTGGTGAGACAGTTTTACTAGAAGCTATTAAAGCGCCTTTTAAAACTATTTTAGATAATGCTGGTGTTGAAAATGTTAAAACACCAAATAGAAAAGGACAAGGCTACAACGTGGTTACGGGAAAAATGGTAAATATGACAAAGTCAGGTATTATAGATCCTTTACTTGTCACCAAGAGCGCTCTTCAAAATGCAGCTTCCGTAGCGACTACGATTTTATCTACAGATTGTGTAATTAATAATTTAAGAGTTGATGAAAGCAATAGGTAGAAACATAATTATAAATAAAATAAAAAAAGGTACCACTAAAACAAAAGGTGGTCTTCTTTTAGCAGACAACCAAAAAGAAGATATAAGATACATTAAAGCATCTGTAGTATCTGTTGGTGATGAAGTAGCTGGTGTTAAAACCGGTGATTATATATATTACGATAGACACGCTGGCCATAAAATAGAATTTGAAAATAATTCTTATCATGTTATAAAATCTGGTGACGTTGTAATTGTATTATGAGACATCTAGAAGCTAGTGACATTAGAGAACTAAACCTAATGAAGCACTATAGAATTATTAGAAAGTGGGCTTGTAGAAACAACAACTTGAACGATGCAGATCTAGAACTTTTAATATATCTTGACTGTATGGAGTTTTTTACTAAAAAAGACTTTGAAATGGGTGTTTACTCTTACAGTTGGGATAACCGACGTTGGAATAGATTATTAAAAGAAAGTTGGATAGTAGTTTGGCGTAATAGAAATAGAACAACACAGAAATACAATATATACAAAGTGTCTTTCAAATGCAAGCAGCTTATAAGTAGAATATACAGAATAATGCTAGGCGAAGAGGATATTAATACGGGTAAAAGTAATAAAATTATAAATAAAAAAACATACACTGATAAGGTTATGACAAAAGCTATTTATAACGTTAATAGAGATAAAAATAGATAATATGACAAAAGGACAAATGTTAGGTCAAGGTTTTATACCGCACGACGCTATGAAAAATCTAGGCCTAGGTGTAAGGTCTTATTCCTTGAACACTTTTCCAAACATAAGAAGTGATTTTGGAGAACAGCAGGAGGTTACAAGCGGTAGAAGATATAGACCTGATTTATCTACTAATCCAGCCGCTATAGCCTTAGGTATGGAAGCACAAGACCCAAAACCTAATATGCCTCTTACTGCTTACCAAAGATATCAAATTGGAGGTGGTAAAAAACCAATGGTAGCAAGGCCTACAATTGAAAACACTGTTCAACCTGAATTTCAAGAAAAAACAAACGTTCCGCCACCTCAAGCAAATGAAGTAGCGATAAAACCTGTTTTTGATCAACCAGCTCAACAAAGTGCTAATCAAGTTTTTGGTGATTTATTTGCTAGACAAAATGCTGTTGGAGCTCCTCCTTTATTTAAGAAAAAATGTAACAAATATAAAAAATAATAATATGGATCACGATATCGATAAAATCAAAAAAAACCCTAAACTACAAGGTTCTATTGGAGAAAATGCAGTATGGGACGGGCCATTAGATAAAACTGGTTTTCCAATGGGAGTTGGAAGCAGCAGTGGTATAACTGGAATGCAAGTTTCTAAATACCCTTGCAAATGCGAGCCAGGAACACCAATTACTCAACGAGCTAAAGTTTACAGATAATGTATGTACAACACAACAGTCCGTTTTCTAAAATGGGCCAAGGGTGTGCTGAATCTGAAGGAGGATCTGGTTGCATTAAAAAAAGAGGTGACGAGTATGTCATTTTGAACAATAAAAAAGGTGGTATATGGAGAAGTGGTTTTGCATCTGAAGCAGAGGCTAAAAAAGCACTATCCGCGTATCACGCAAATAAATAATACACAATGGCAAATTTTAATAAAAAATTCATGGGTGATTCACCTATAAAGCAAGTAGCTAAAGGTAGAGTTGAAAGATTAAGAGCTAGAGCTCGACGTCGTTCTGAAAGATCTGGCGAGACTGCCGGTTACGATTATGAAGATCGTAAAGTTTTAGAGCTATTAAACAAAGCTGATAGAATAGAAAAAAGAAATAAAATTAAAGATCTTGGTTTTAAACCAGGCGGAAAGCGTAAAGGCTCTAAATATGGTGAAGACGCTAGAGTTTCATCTTCATTTGAAAGACCAGATCAAGACAGCATGCTAAACTACGGCTCACCGCTAAATTCAACAGTTACACCAGCAGTTGCTCCAACTGCAGATACGTATTATGCCGACAGAGATTTAATGGATATGTCAGATATGTATGAGGCATTTGGTGGAGAAAAAAATAATGAAAAAAAAACTCAAGTAACTAAAGAAAAAAAAGCTAAAAAAGAAGATCCTGTAGAAGATCTTTATAAAAAAGTTCAAGCAGAAAATCAAGCTAAAATTGATAAACAGCAAAAAGATTTAGAAAAACAAAATATAAGAACTAAAACCTTACAAGAAACGACTACAATGAAATGGATACCAAATTCAGAAGGTTCCACTCAAGGTAGTTTTCAAAGGGTTGATGCTAAAGGAAATATATATACACCAGAACCAGGAAAAGAATATAAGAAAATATTTGATCCACAGGCTGTTATTAAATCAATAATGAGATAAAATGGAAAAAGGACATTACGGGCAATACACAGGAAATAATAGATGTTGTATGAATCACGCTCATACAAAAGTTACAGCTAGCGACTACAGAGCTACAGAGCGAGATGATGCCGCTCATATTGACTATTTAAAGCGTGATATTAGATATGACGCTAAACATGGGCACAGCGATGCTAGCATGATTGCAGACGAAAAACACATCTCTAAGCTTGCTGGAGATATGAAATACGATAAAAAACATAAATCACCAGCAGCTAAGAACTGCTTCTAAAACTAAAAACTATGGCTTATTCACCAGCGAAACACACATCGCAGAAATACGGAAAAGATAACGAAGGACACTACCACTACAAAGACAAAGATGGTAAACCAACTGCTAGATTTAGTACAACACCAGTTAAAATGGAAAGTGCTAAACAAGAGAAACACAACCTAATGTATGACAATCCAATTGCTAAAGATGCATCTTGGATGTCAAAGCATAGTAAATCACATTTTTCATCTCCATTGCAAAGCAGAGGCGGCGATGAAAGATCAACATCAAAATCTAAACCAAAAAAAGAAAAAGGATTTTTTGACAAAGTAAAAGATGAGGTAAGTGAAGTTATTTATGATTACAAAGGCGATGGTAACATGGTCAGTAGAGCGTATAACAAAGCTTTTCCAACTCCAAGAGGTGGATATAGACCAATAATAAAAGATGGTAAAGTAAATTACGATCCAAATAGATTATAAAATAAACAGATTAGGACTGTATAAACCTAGCCAAAAACACAAACACTAACAACAACAAAAACAAAAACAAAATGGCAAAATTTATTAAATTTAACATTACTGGAAATGCTTCTCAATTTGAAAATGGAGAGTTATTAGTTAATGTTGATCAAATCGGAAAAGTGGAACAAACAGCAGCTCAAACTTTAGTTGTAACATTTGCTCCTGGAGCTAGTGGAGTAGCTACATTAACTTTAACAGCTTCTACTGTTGCTGATTCTGCTGCTGCAGTAAATCCAGTATATGCAACTGGAGCTCCATTAAAGCAAGCTGTAAACAAAGCTTTAACAGCTAATCCAGGCGGAGTAAAAGCTTCTGTTCAAGCTCCAAAAGATGATGCAGAAGCTACAGTTTATTTTGTAGATTACGCATTCGCATAATTATGAAATCAACGGGTTTAGGAGACGACATAGAAAAGTTTACTAAAGCCACTGGTATTAAAAAAGTAGTAGACACAATGAGCAGGGGGTTAAATATCCCTTGCGGTTGTGCTGCTAGAAAAGGAGCATTAAATAAGATGTTTCCATACAAAAACTAATATGGCTTTTAAATTAAATAATCCACCTTACAAGGTAGACAATACTCCTATTTATAAAGTAGATATGGAAGAGGGCGTAATGGGCAAAGCTAATAATAATGGCTCTATACTACTTAGCAAAGATTTAAGTCCTGAAGAAGCTGATGACGTAGTTGCTCATGAAAAAATACATTTGGAACAAATGCGTAGAGGTGATCTTGACTACGATAATGATTACGTTTACTGGAAAGGTAAAAAATATTCTAGATCACAAATGCAAGAAGGAGCTAAAAACTTACCTTGGGAAGCCGAGGCATATAGAAGATCATAATGAAAAAAATTTGGCAATGGCTTACTGGTTCCGTCATAAAAGAAGTTGGCGAGGTTTTAGATAATCTTACAACCACTAAAGAAGAAAAACTAGAAGCACAGCGTCTTATTACAGAAATTCTTGAGAAAGCCGACAAAGAAGCTCAAGAACAAGTTACAGCAAGATGGGAAGCAGATATGCAATCTGATTCTTTCTTATCTAAAAATATTCGCCCATTAGTACTTATATACTTAACAGTTATATTTACTGTGTGCGCTTTTTTTGACGGAAACGTTGGAGAATTTAAAATAGCAGAAGAATATATCCCAATATTCCAAACTCTTCTTGTCACGGTGTACGGCGCGTATTTCGTGGGTCGTACTTGGGAAAAAGCAAAAGCAATTAATAAAAAATAAATAAACTAAAAAATGGGACAATACGGAAATCAACCTGATTTTATAACTGAAGTATTATACGAAGGATCTGGTGATGATAATATTAATTCAAGCACTTTTTTAAATGGCGCTATAATGTATGTGGGTGACACTGCCGGTGGAGATGTTATTAGAGCAATACCTGTTGGTCGCACTAGAGATGGTCAAGTAACTGGTACTAACATAACAGAAGGCGGAGCTGGTTATACGGCTGGAACTAATATAGCTACTATAGGCGGTAGTGGTACTGGCCTAACTGTAGACACGACTGTAGTAGCTGGTGAAGTAACTGCTATTGCTATAAACAACGCTGGCAAGGGATATAAAATTGGTGATGTAATAAGAGTAGGCGGCTCAGCAACTACTGGTTGTGATTTTACTGTAAACGCAATAAGCAACTTACCAACAGGTCAAGAAGCAATAACTATTTTTGGTTGCCAAGAAGGTGTAATATTACCTTTTGTTGTTGATTATATTTTAGCAACTAATACTACAGCTGGAAAAATAATAGCAGGTAAGTAATGGCAATTGGAACAGGTATTAGATTAAGTATACCTCATGCAGAGAAGAAGTAATTTCTGAATAAATAGTGTAACTATATTAAAATAAATCAATTAAATTAAATCAAATGGCAAAAATTACAAAAGAACAATTAGAAAACGTTGTAAAAACAAACAAAGAGTTAGAAGATACTGTACTAGAAATAGGTATTTTAGAAAGCAAAAAACATGGATTGCTACATAAGGTTGCTGAAGTAAACAAAGTTTTAGAAGAGCAAAAAGTAGAACTTGAAAAGCAATACGGTAAAATATCTATTGATCTTAAAACTGGTGAATACACAGAAATAACTGAAGAAGCGTAATGAACTCAGTTATAAGAAAAATCAGTATTGGTTCTGACTATAAGAACGACGCTATGCATTACTCTGTAGGCCAACAGGTTTACGGTGGTCATGAAATAGCGTATATACTATTTGATGAGTCTGATAATTCTTATAATATTCATATAAAGAAAAACAATGAAGTACTACCTTGGAAAAAATTTAATTCAAACATGGCAGTATCAGTTGAATATGATTTAGAGTATTAATGAGAAGCTTATATGACTTTATAGTCAAGCCAGTTGGCGAAAAGTATAATAATACAGTTAGAATAGGTGACAAAGATTTAGTTGTAAATACTAAAATTGAAAACTGGAAATTTGTAAATAGAATAGCTGAAGTTATAGAAACACCATTAGCGTTTAATTCTAATATAGAAAAAGGAAACTTAGTGGTTATACATCAAAACGTGTTTAGAACGTTTTATGACATGAAAGGTAATAAGAAAAAAAGTAGATCTTATTTTAAAGACGATTTATTTTTCTGTGGAGCTGATCAAGTTTATTTATATAAAAACGAAAAAGGCTGGAACACTGTTGGTGACAGATGCTTTATAATGCCTATAAAAAGTAATGATCCTCTAACAATCGATAAAGAACGAAGTCTTGTTGGTATATTAAAATATGGTAATAAGTCGTTAGAAGCGCTAGAAATAAACCCAGGAGACTTAGTAGGTTATACACCTAATGGCGAATGGGAGTTTTTGGTTGATAATAAGAGACTTTACTGTATGAAATCTAATGATATTGTAATTAAATATGAACACCAAGGAAACGAAGAAGAATATAATCCACGCTGGGCGCAAAGCAGTTGAAGAATTAATAAAAGTTGCAAAAGAACCAATAGTTGATTCTGATGACGATATATCAGCTGATAGATTAAAAAACGCTGCTGCTACAAAAAAGCTAGCTATATTCGATGCGTTTGAAATACTTGCTAGAATAGAAAACGAAGAGGACTTGTTAAACGATAAACCTAAAAAAGTAAAAGAAGAAAGAACTTTTAAAGGTTTTGCAGAAGGAAGATCTAAGTAATGTACAAGCAAACTCTATTTAAGGTTTTAGAAGACCACATTAAACCTAAAACTATTCAGCGTATTAACCGTTATAAAAAATGGGAATACGGGTACAACAAAGAACACGATGTTGTTGTTATAAGCAAAAGTGGCCAAATTGGTGAAATATATGAAATACAAAATCTAAAAATAGCATTACCAAAAGAGCGTAATGTTCATAGATTTGAATCTGACACTTGGGAATATACTGAATATCCTAAAGTTTTAAAAAAGATTAAATCAGTGTTTGATTGGGAAGAATACCCTTTAGATTTTAAAGAAAAATGGTATGATTACATTGATAATGAATTTAATAAAAGAGAACAAGGCTTTTGGTTCTATAATAAGGGTGTGGCTACTTACATTACTGGTACTCACTTTATGTACTTGCAGTGGAGCAAGATTGACGTTGGGCAACCAGACTTTAGGGAGTCAAACAGATTATTTTTTATATTCTGGGAGGCTTGTAAAGCCGATGCACGATCTTACGGAATGTGTTATCTTAAGAACAGACGTTCAGGATTTTCTTTCATGTCATCAGCAGAAACCGTTAATATGGCGACAATTACGTCAGATGCACGGTACGGTATCTTGTCTAAATCTGGCCCCGATGCTAAGAAAATGTTTACAGACAAGGTCGTACCAATATCAGTCAACTACCCGTTCTTTTTCAAACCCATCCAGGACGGTATGGACAGGCCAAAGACAGAACTCGCCTATAGAGTACCGGCCACAAAATACACTAGGCGTAAACTTGAAACCAACGAAAAGCTTCAAGAGCTCGACGGGCTCGATACAACCATTGACTGGAAAAACACGGGTGACAACTCGTACGATGGGGAAAAATTAAAACTACTTGTACACGATGAAAGTGGAAAGTGGGAAAAACCAAATAATATTCTAAACAACTGGAGGGTTACAAAAACCTGTTTAAGGTTAGGTTCTAGAATTATTGGTAAGTGTATGATGGGAAGTACATCAAATGCTTTAGATAAAGGTGGTAGTAACTTCAAAAAATTATACAATGACTCAGACGTTACGAAAAGAAACGCCAATGGACAGACTAAGTCAGGATTATATTCTTTGTTCATACCTATGGAATGGAACTACGAAGGATACATTGATTCTTATGGCTTACCTGTATTCGACACACCGAGTAAAGCAGTTAAAGGTCCTCAAGGCGAAGAAATAGATTTAGGTGTAATAGAATACTGGGAAAATGAAGTTGAAGGTTTAAAGCAAGATCAAGATGCTTTAAACGAATTTTATAGACAATTTCCTAGAACTACAAAACACGCGTTTAGAGATGAGTCAAAAGAATCTTTATTTAATCTAACTAAAATATACGAGCAAATAGATTTTAACGAAGATTTAAAAAATTCTATAAATGTAACAAAAGGTAATTTTTTGTGGAAAGATGGGATTAAAGATAGTGAGGTTGTTTTTATGCCAAATGACAGTGGTAGGTTCAATATTACTTGGGTTCCACCTGTTAACATTCAAAACAACGTAGTAACTAAAAATGGTATTAAATATCCTGGTAATGAGCACGTTGGTGCTTTTGGATGTGATCCATATGATATATCAGGTACAGTTGACAAAAGAGGTTCTAATGGTTCTCTTCATGGGCTTACAAAGTTTTCAATGACTGATGCTCCACCAAATCATTTTTTTTTAGAATATATATCTAGACCGCAAACGGCTGAGATATTCTTTGAAGATGTTTTGATGGCCTGTGTATTTTACGGTATGCCGATATTAGCTGAAAATAATAAACCAAGACTGCTTTATCATTTTAAACGTAGAGGTTATAGAGGTTTTTCAATGAATAGACCTGATAGAAAAAGAAACAAACTTTCGGTAACAGAAAGAGAATTAGGTGGAATACCAAATTCAAGTGAAGATATAAAACAAGCCCATGCCGCAGCTATAGAGTCTTATATAGAAGATTTTATAGGTTTAAGAGAAAGAGGTTATGGTGATATGTATTTCCAGCGTACACTAGAAGACTGGGCTAGATTTAACATAAACAATAGAACAAAGCATGATGCATCTATAAGTTCTGGTTTAGCTTTAATGGCTTGTAATAAACATAGATATGCGCCAAGTGCTCCAAGGAAATTAGTGTCATATGATTTAGGCATTAAAAAATATGATAACAGAGGAAATACGTCAAAAATAATAAGTTAATGAATATATATACCAATACTAGAAGTGCATTTCCTAGCCAAGTTGTTAGTGATCAAGAGAAAGCTAGCATTGAATATGGTAAGCAAGTTGCTCAAGCCATAGAAGGCGAATGGTTTGATCAAGGTAGAACAACAGGTAACAGGTATTTAACTAATTGGAATAACTATAATCAATTAAGACTATATGCTAGAGGTGAACAAAGTGTTCAAAAATATAAAGATGAATTATCTATAAATGGTGATTTGTCTTATCTTAATTTAGACTGGACACCGGTTCCTATTTTGTCTAAATTTGTAGACATAGTTGTTAATGGAATATCTCAAAAGTCTTACGATGTAAAAGCATATGCTCAAGATCCTGAGTCGGTAAGAAAAAGAACTAATTATGCTTCTAAGTTATATGAAGATATGCTTGCTAAAGAATATTTAGAAAGTTTAGAAGCAACACTAGGTATTGATGCTTATCAATCAGCTAGTAAAGACATAGTGCCAGAAACACCTGAAGATTTAGAACTTCATATGCAGCTTAGTTATAAGCAGTCTATAGAAATAGCGCAAGAAGAGGCTATATCTAGTGTTATGGCTCAAAATAAATACGATTTAACTAGAAAAAGGTTAAACATGGATTTAGCTGTGCTTGGTATAGCGGCAGTTAAAACAGATTTTAACACAGCTGAAGGCGTTACTATAAAGTATGTCGATCCAGCTTATATGGTTTATTCATATACAGAAGATCCTAACTTTGAAGATATATACTACGTTGGTGAGGTTAAATCTATAACAATACCAGAACTTAAAAAAGAATTTCCTGGAATACCAACAGCTGAGTTGGAAATGATAGAAAAAATGCCTGGTAATAAGTCATATATAACTGGTTACGGTAATTATGATAATAATACTGTACAAGTTTTATATTTTGACTATAAAACATATCATAATCAAGTTTTCAAAATAAAACAAACAGAACAAGGTTTATTAAAAGCTATTGAAAAACCAGATACTTTTAACCCACCTGAAAATGATATGTTCGAAAGAGTTTCAAGATCTATAGAGGTTTTATACAGTGGTGCTAAAGTTTTAGGAACTGATATAATGTTAGACTGGAGTTTGTCAGAAAATATGACTAGACCTACTGCAGATACTACAAAAGTTAGAATGAATTATGCTATTTGTGCTCCTAGAATTTACAAGGGTAGAATAGAGTCTATGGTTAGTAAGTGTACTGGTTTTGCTGATATGATTCAATTAACGCACTTAAAGCTACAGCAAGTTATATCTCGTATGGTGCCAGACGGTGTTTATTTAGATATGGACGGTTTAGCTGAAGTTGATCTTGGTAATGGCACAAACTATAATCCAGCTGAAGCATTAAACATGTATTTTCAAACTGGTTCTATTGTAGGTAGATCACTTACACAAGACGGTGATATGAATGCAGGTAAAGTACCTATTCAAGAACTTCAAAGTAGTGGTGGTAATGCTAAAATAGCTAGTTTAATTCAAACTTATCAGTATTACTTACAAATGATACGTGATGTAACGGGGCTTAATGAAGCTAGAGATGGAAGCTTGCCAGATAGAAACACATTGGTAGGTTTACAAAAATTAGCCGCTAACGCTTCTAATACAGCAACTAGACACATATTACAGTCTAGCTTATATTTAACTCTTAGAACATCAGAAAATGTTGCTCTTAAAATAGCTGACGCATTAGAGTTTCCATTGACTAAAAACTCTTTAAAAAATTCTATATCTACTTTTAATGTTAGAACATTAGAGGAAATAGTTAATTTAAATCTTCATGATTTTGGTATTTTCTTAGAACTAGAACCAGACGAAGAAGAGCAAGCGCAGTTGGAACAGAACATACAAGCTGCGATTGCACAAGGTGGTATTGATTTAGAAGACGCTATAGATTTAAGACAAATAAAAAATCTTAAATTAGCTAACCAAATGTTAAAGGTTAAGCGTAAAGCTAAAGCTGTTCAAGATCAAGCTAATCAACAAGCTAATATTGCTGCACAAGCCAGCGCTCAAGCTGAAACAGCCGAAAGAACAGCTATGGCTGAAGTTCAAAAGCAAGAAGCTATTAGTGGTTCTAAAGTACAGTACGAGCAAGCTAAAAATCAAATGGAAATACAACGTATGCAAATACAAAGTGAGCTTGAAATGCAGAAGATGCAAAAGCGATTTGAGTTTGATTTACAACTTAAACAAATGGAAGTTCAAGCTACTACTACAAAAGAGCAAGAAATAGAAGATAGAAAAGACAAGCGTATAAAAATGGAAGGTACGCAACAAAGTAAAATGATCACACAAAGACAAAATGATGGACCTTCAATAAATTTTGAAATGCAAGAAGGTGTTCCAGCAGAGGATATTGATCCATTTGTTTAATTTTTTTTAATTATTTAATTATATTATATTATGTCAACAGAAGTAAAACAAGAAGGTGAGTTCAAAATTAAAAAGAAAACACCTAAAAAATTAACAGAAGTTAAAGATAACGTTACAAAAGTAAACGTTAATCCAAAAGAACCTTTGATTGAATTAGAACCAGAGGTTAAAAAAGTAGTAATTCCAAAAAAACAAGAAGATGCCGTTCAAGCACAAGAGACAAATGATAGCAATGTTATTGTCGAAAAATCCAAAGACAGTAGCGACAGCGAAGGAGTGGTTGAAGAAGTACGGGCCGCCGAAAAAGAAGTAAGTCCATTAAAAGAAGTTTCTGCAGAAGAAGTTAAAAAAGTAGAAGCTGAATTTAAAGAAGCCATTAGAGATGAAAAAATTCTAGGTAAACAATTACCTGAAAACATTGAAAAGTTAGTTTCTTTTATGGAAGAAACAGGTGGTACAATAGAGGATTATACAAGATTAAATGCTGATTATTCTAGCATCGATGATAAAACTTTATTAAAAGAATACTATAAGAAAAATAAACCTTATCTAGACGATTCAGATGTTAGTCTATTATTAGAAGATTTTGAATATGATGAAGATCTAGATGAAGAAAAAGATATACGCAAGAAAAAACTTGCATTTAAAGAAGAAGTTGCAAAAGCCAGAAACTTTTTAGAGGAAACTAAGAGTAAATATTACGATGAAATCAAGTTGAGATCAAGCGTAAACCCTGAAGCTCAAAAAGCTATGGACTTTTTCAATCGATATAATAAGGAGCAAGAACAAGCTCAGCAACAACATCTTAAATTCAAAGAATCTACTAATAAGCTTTTTGGTGATAATTTCGAAGGTTTCGATTTTAAAGTAGGCGAAAAAACTTATAAGTACAGTATTCAGAATAAAGATAAAATTGCAGAAAGACAGTCAGACATAACAAACCTCGTAGGGAAGTTCCTAGACGAAAGCGGTAATGTTATAGACGCGGCTGGATATCACAAAGCTATGTATGCTGCTGAAAATGTAGATCGCATTGCAGCTCATTTTTATGAACAAGGAAAAGCAGACGCTGTAAAAGACGTTGTAAACAATTCAAAAAATCTTAGTAGTTCTAAAGCTAGATCTACTCAAGGCGAAGTGTTTATCGGCGGATTTAAAGTTAAAGCTATTTCTGGTGCTGATTCTACAAAACTTAGAATTAAAACAAAAAAATTTAACTAAAAAAATTATTTATCATGAGTTTAACTCCTCAATTTGGTAGTATTGTACCTAGTGCAACTCAACAAACTTTAGCTAATAACTATCTAGTATTTGATGGTGCTGCTGGTGGAAATTTTGCACAACAATATTTACCTGAAATTTACGAACAAGAAGTAGAGCGTTACGGAAACCGTACGTTATCTGGATTCTTAAGAATGGTTGGCGCTGAAATGCCAATGACTTCTGATCAAGTTATTTGGTCTGAACAAACAAGATTGCATATTGCTTATAACGATTGTGATCTTCCTGCTGCAACAACTATCGATGTTAATCCTGGTGCTGCTGCTGATATTACAAATGTAGTATCTATTAATGATACAGTTGTGGTAATGCAACCAAGTACAGGTTTAGAAGCAAAAGGTATCGTTATTGGTAGTGCTGGTTCTGTATTAACTGTTACTTTGTTCTCAGGTAATACTTTACAAGGTGTATTTGGAGCTGCTGCTGCTGATCTTAAACTATTTGTTTACGGTTCTGCTTATCAAAAAGGAACTGCACTAACTGACGCTACAGGTGTTAATGCTAAAAGAGTATCTGTTGATCCTTCTTTTAAGCAATTTTCTAACTCACCAGTTATTATCAAAAACCAATATGTAATTAATGGTTCTGATATGGCTCAAATCGGTTGGGTTGAAGTTGCCACTGAAGACGGTGCATCTGGTTACCTATGGTACTTAAAAGCTGAATCTGAAACTCGTTTACGTTTTGAAGATTACTTAGAAATGGCTTTAGTAGAAGGTGAGCAAAATGCAAATGCTGGTGCTGGTGATTATCAAACTGATTTGTTACCAGGAACAGAAGGTTTATTTGCTGCTATTGAAGATAGAGGTAACGTAAACGTTGGTTTTACAGCTGCTGCTGGTCTTACTGCTTTTGATGCTATTTTGAAAAACTTAGACACTCAAGGTGCTATTGAAGAAAATATGTTATTCTTACAAAGACAAACTGCTCTTGATTTTGACGACATGTTAGCTTCTATATCTGGTGGTGCTCAAGGTGGTACTGCTTATGGATTATTTGAAAACTCTGAAGAAATGGCTTTAAATCTTGGATTTAGCGGTTTCCGTAGAGGATCTTATGATTTCTATAAAACTGATTGGAAATACTTAAACGATGCTTCTACTCGTGGAGCTATCGATGGTGTTAATTCAATCGAAGGTGTATTAGTACCTGCTGGAACTTCTACTGTTTACGATCAAATCTTAGGAACTAACATTCGTCGTCCATTCTTGCACGTACGATACAGAGCTTCTCAAGGTGATGACCGTCGTATGAAGTCTTGGTTAACTGGTTCTGCCGGTGGTGCGTTTACTTCAACTCTTGTTGCTATGGAAGCTAACTTCCTGTCAGAAAGATGTTTAGTAACACAAGCTGCTAACAACTTTGTACTCTTCAAAGGAGTGTAATTACTTTAAAATCTTGGGGTCGCGTATTGCGGCCTCAAGGTTTTTATTATTAACTATTTAATTTTATTATATCATGGCTAAAAAAGCTAAAGCAGAAGAAACTGTTGAGGTTGCACCTCAGCCAGTGGTTACAAAAAAGCCACAATCCCCAGCTAAACCAAGCTGGGAAATTAAAGATAGAATTTACTATTTAAAAGGAAATAAAAATCCTTTAACATTAACAATACCAAGTAAGCACACGCAAAAACACTCTTTGCTTTATTTTGATAAACAAACTGGAACTCAAAAAGAAATAAGATATGCTACTAATCAAGCGTCTTGCTTTGTAGACGAGCAAAAAGGCGAGGCTACTCTTGGTCATATTATTTTTCAAGATGGAACATTAAAAGTTCCACAGAATAAACAAAACCTACAAAAACTACTTTCATTATATCACCCATTAAAAGGTAGGTTATATGAAGAGTTTGATGCAGTTGAAGTAGCTGAAGATGAATTAGATATTTTAGATCTTCAAATAGATGCTTTAAATGCTGCTAGAAGTATAGACGTAGATCACGCTGAAGCAATATTAAGAGTAGAGTTAGGATCAAAAGTAAACTCAATGAGTTCAAAAGAACTAAGAAGAGATTTACTATTGTTTGCTAGAAACAATCCTGCTTTATTTATAAATCTTGCTAATGATGATAATGTTCAATTAAGAAACTTTGCTGTAAGAGCTGCTGAAGCTGGAATAATTAAGTTGTCTCAAGATCAAAGAACATTTACATGGGGATCAAATGGTAGAAAACTAATGAACGTACCTTTTGATGAAAATCCATATTCGGCCTTTGCTGCTTTCTTGAAAACAGACGAAGGGGTTGAAGTCTATAAATCTATAGATAAAAAACTATAAAAACAAGTGATACTAATATAGGCGGTTTCGGCCGCCTTCTTAGTATTTATATAAAAATATAAAATGGCAGTAAACGTAAACACAGTATACACAACAGTCTTGTACATATTAAACAAAGAACAAAGAGGTTATGTAACACCTGCTGAATTTAATAGTATTGCTGATTTAGTACAGAAAGAAATATTTAATTCTTATTTTCCTGATGCTAACCAGCAAAACAGAAAAAACCAAAACAACACAGAGAACGATACAGAGTTTTTTAACATGTTTAAAGACATTGCTTACAAATTGTATCCGTTTGAAAAAGAAATAGCGTTTACGTACGATTCAGCTAATAATTCTTTTTATAATGCCACTTCTGATACTATCTACAAAATAGGTGAAGTTATAACAACATATAACGGTCAACCTAGGTATCAGTCTATAACTCAGTTAGTTAGTAAAAAAGATTTTGACAAAATTACAAGATCAAAACTAACCGCTCCAACAAAACAATATCCTTTATTTATTACAACAAACGCTACGCCAGTAGGCTTAACAAATCAACTAGCACTAGTAATATCACCTTTACCTGCAGCTACTGACGGTGTTAGTGTTAATTGTATTACAAACCCAACGTCTCCAGTATGGGGTTATAATGTTGGTGCATTAGGACAGTATCAGTTTGTTGACGCTTCGATAGTTGGTTCTACGTCTGTTAATTTTCAACTAGATATATCAGAGCAAACCAATATAATTATAAATATATTAAAATATTTTGGAGTTGTAATAAACGATCCTACTATAATTGATGTTGCAGCTCAAGAAGCTCAAGCAACTGAAGTAAATAAAAAATCTTAAATAAATGAGCACAGAAACTAACCAACAATACTATCAAGGCGCTCAACCATTTGTAGCAGTAACTGGTCAAGTTAATTTTACGACTACATTTGATACAGATTTAGTTTTAGGCAGCGTGAATCCTACAGACATAGATTACGCTTTAAATAATTTTAAAATATATAAAAGTGAAACTGGATTACCAGGTAGTTTTTCAGAAATTACATCTGGTTATAGCGTAGCTAACAATATAATAACTTTTACAAACGCACCTTTTGATGATACGCCTTCTACACCATATATTGTAGTTCAATTAAAAACACTTAGCGGTGGAAACTATGGTAATCAAGATGCTTTTGGACAAACTGTTGAAGAAAACTATGGTGGTTATGAATATATAACATTAAACGATGCTATAGATAACTTTATGGTTGGTTATGTTGGTGACGGTAAAATACTTCAAAAATGTAAAAAATCTGATGTATTATTCTTTGCTAAAAGATCTTTGCAAGAATTTAGTTATGATACATTGAAAAGTGTACACTCTCAAGAGTTAACAGTACCTGCTTCGTTGAGTATTGTTTTACCTCAAGACTATGTAAACTATGTTAGAGTTTCACGTATAGATGAGTTAGGTATAAAAAGAATAATATATCCAGCAAATAACTTAACAATAAATCCATACAATAACCCAGTGCAAGACGCGGCTGGTGTTCCTACCCAAGACAATTTTGGCTCTAACATTGAAGGAACCTCTATAACTGAAGAGCGGTTTAAAAAAGCTAATTTAGATTTACTAAACTTTAATTTATTAGATAATTTTCAAGATTTTGCTTACTGGTGGAATCTTTATGGTTTTGATGGTAATTTTAATACGGGTAGACTATACGGCTCTGATCCACAAACATCTCAAGTAAATGGTTGGTTTAGCATAAATCATAGAGAAGGTAAAATGTCTTTTTCTAATGATTTAGCAGATAAGCTAATCGTATTAGAATACATATCTGACGGTTTAGCAGCTGATCTTGACACTAAAGTTCCAAAGCTAGCAGAAGATGCTCTATATGCTTCTATACTATATAATATAGTATCCACAAGATCTGGCCAACAAGAATATTTAGTACAACGGCTTAAAAGAGATAGAAGTGCTAAACTAAGAAATGCAAAAATTAGATTATCAAACATAAAACTTGATGAGTTTGTACAAGTTATGCGTGGTAAGTCTAAATGGATAAAACACTAAAATTAAATGGCAGAGATTAAAAATAGTTTCATCAAGTCTAAAATGAATAAAGATCTTGATGATAGATTAATCCCTAATGGTGAATATAGAAACGCTGTTAATGTATCTATAAATAAATCTACTGGAGAAAACGTAGGAACAGCTCAAACTGTTTTAGGCAATAAGTTAATTGCTTCTATTGATTCATTGCTTGGTAAAACTGACCTTCAATTTATAGGTGCTTTACCGGATGATACTAATAATATTATATACGCTTTTCTAACCAACAATATATTAGAACCGTATGTAGCAAATGGATCAGTTGGAAACAATCAAACATACCCTGATAATCAAGACACTTCAACTGGAGGTCCAATAAGTATCACTGCGGGTGGTAGTACTTATACTACAGAAATAACAGGTGAAACTACAAATATTACAGTTGCTAATGCAGACGCTAAAGGTTTAACAGTTGGTATAACAGTTGATGGTACAGGTCAAGTAACTAGTGCGACTATAATTAGTTTTGGCGCAGGATACACTGCTGGAGATGTTGTTCAAATAGACGGAGGCAATAACGCGGCTAGATTAACTATAGAATCTATACTTCCTTCGGATAGCGTTATAGTTTCATACAACATAAGCTCTGGGAATTTAACCACTCTTGTTGATGGATCTTTTTTAAATTTTTCTACGCTATATCCAACAACTGGTATAAACTTACTAGAAGAATTATTATTTTTTACCGACAATAGAAACCAACCTAGAAAAATAAATATAAATAGAGATAGCACATATTACACTACAGAAGATCAAATATCAGTAGCTAAATACTATCCTTATGAAACTATACAGCTTTATCAACCTAGCCAAGCTTCTGGTGCTATTTTTGCAACAGCAGATTTATCTTCAGCTGTAAATAATTCTAACATTTTACCTTTAACTAGTGCTACAGGATCTGTTGTCCCTTCTAATGGTGATGGTGTTATTGGTACTAATGCAACCTTAGTTAATGCTGGTTTATCATATACAACAGGTTTGTATGCAACTACAGGTGGTTTAGGTAGTGGTTTAATTATAAACGTAACAAGTGTAAGTGGCCCTGGAGAAATAATAAGTTTTACTATAACTGACCCAGGTAAAGGATATGTTAATGGCGAAACAATAACTGTTATTGGTGCTACAGGAAATAACGCTGCTACTTTACTAATAAACGTTGTTAACAGCAATACATTTATAATATCAGAAAACTGGCCAACAGACGTTACAGTTAATCAAAACCTAACGCTTCCGGCTGGAACAGCATTAAGTTTTGTTGAAGCTGAGACAACAATGCAAGATGCTATAAGCGAGTATCTACCTGTTCAAGCTAATTCTGACATATTAAATATAACTTCTCCTACAGATTTTGATTTAACTTTATCTAACTACGTGGGCGAAGTAGATGTTGTAGGATTAAATGTTTTTCTAGAAGACTCTAGTGGCGATTTTATAGACACTGGATCCACGGTCACTTTTTTTAATAAAGTAACCGCTTCTAACTTTATACAAATACAATGCACGCCAGGCATAACCTCTCCAGACTACGTGCCAACAACAAACGTTAAATTAGCTTTAGCAAATCCTTACTTTGACAATATATTTAAAGATAATGCCAACGTAGATTTTTTAGAAGATAAATTTGTAAGATTTTCATATAGATTTAGATTTGATGACGGTGAATACTCTTTAATAGCTCCATTTACGCAACCATGTTTTATACCTAAACAAGATGGTTATTTTAGAAATACAGAGTTTGGAGCTTCTGATGAAGAGTTAACAGATGAAGAAAAGGCATATAGAAGTACTGAAGTTGGCTTTATGGAAAATAAAGTTAATAAAATACTTTTAAATGTTCCTTTACCTTCTTCAGCTAATGACTTAAATAACTTTTTAAAAGTTGTTGAGTTAGATATATTATATAAAGAATCTGATCAAACAACTATAAAAGTGGTTGAAAGTATACCTCTTGAAAATAACGTTTACGGTGAAAGTCCTTATTATCAATATGAATATGGATCAAAACCTCCATTTAAAGTTTTACCACAAAAAGAAACCACTAGAGTTTCTGATAAAATACCAGTAAAAGCTGTATCTCAAGAAGTCGTAAGTAATAGAGTTATATATGGTAATTTTCAAGATAAACACACGCCACCTAAGTTTTTAGATTATACATTAGGAGCCGGCGCTAAAGAAGAAGATTTTTTCATAAGCAACAACGTTGTTAACAATTATACTAGCATCGTAGAATATCCAAACGCTGGTTTAAAACAAAATAGAAACTATGAAGTTGGCGTTGTACTATCAGATAGATTTGGAAGACAGTCTACTGTAATTTTTTCTAAGTCTAGAATTGGCGGTCAATCTAGTTTTTTAGCTTCTTCTATATTTACGCAGTTTAGAAGTTTAGAAGACAATCAATCTAGTTCTAGCAATCCAACAAATGGTATACCCTATTTTGATGGAGATTCATTAAAAATACAATTTAATGATTTTATATCTAGTATAAAAAATCCTACAACAGGAGCGCCTGGTTTGTATAATGGTGACCCTAATTCAGCGAGTTATAATCCATTAGGTTGGTATTCTTTTAAAATAGTAGTCAAGCAAACTGAGCAAGAATATTACAATGTCTATGTTCCTACGGCTATGGCTGCTTATCCGTTAGAGAGAGACAAAGAGGTAGAAAATACATCTCATATAGTTTTATACAATGACAATATAAATAAAATACCTAGAGATTTAACAGAAGTAGGTCCAACTCAAAGAGAGTTTAGAAGTAGTGTTAGGCTATTTCCTAAAGTGGCAAACAACGTAGGCAAGGTTGAAGATTTGTCAATCAACTACCAATACTACACCGGTAGAACACCAGATATAACAACAACGATAGCTACTATAAAAGATTTATTTAATTATGAAGAGTTTCCAGCTATTACAACTGGAGAGTACGTTTTTTATAATTTTGAATATACTAAAACTGGTACTGTTGGTGAGGAAAGATTTCCAGACGCAAGTTCTCTTATAGCTAGAATAAACACAAACAAGCAATTTGGTGTTCAAGTTCCAACGCCTAGCGGTTTTTATAATCTTGCGCCAAAGCTAAATGTGTTAGAAACAGAACCTATAGTTTCTTTATTAGACATATATTACGAAACTTCTACAACAGGTAGAATAGATTTATTAAATAAAGCTATTGACGAAGGGCCTCCACCAAGCGTTTTTGATAGAATACAAGGTGGTGCTTGGAAATTAAACGAGGGCATGGAAGGTTTAAATGCCTCGCCTGTAACTGATGAAGATATTGACGTAACAGCCCCTTTTAAACCAGTTAGACTTGATGGTTCTGACTTTACAAATCCAGCTCAAAACAGTTGTAACTTAATATCTGTAACAAATCAAGTTGGTGGTGGATCAAACCCTAACACAGAAAATCAAGAGGGTATTCTATATTACAATTCATCAAATGAAGCTTTAGGTATATTTAAAGTTGTTCCAACAGATGTAGCTAGTCCAAATGGTTTCTTTAAGATAGTGTTATGTTTAGCCGCATCTCCATCAACAAGTATTAATAGCATACCTGGTTTAGTTGTCACAGATAATCCTTTAGACCACACATACACGTTTAATTTAGAGTTTGATAATCCAGAATCTGGAGCGCCTTTGATTGAAGAAATAACAGGTGTTTTAGGCAATGTAGCACCACAACAGCCAATCATAACGATACCAAAAGCAACTTTGACGCTTTCTTGTGGTACAGGTTTTACTACAATACCTTCTGCAGTTTTTAATGTAGACGAAGATTTTGGACCTTTGTTTAAATTGTCATCTGAAAATGGTTCTTCTACAGAAAATTTAGATCAATTAAATCTAGATTTTGAAATAGCTTTACTAGAGCAATTTAATACTGTAAGCGGTGTTTTTGAAGTTATAAATCCAAATACTAAGTTTTTTATAGATCCAAACGCTTCTGCTCCAAATTTTGGAATAGGTGTCGCTGTGAGTGTGCCTCAAAACAATACTTTAGAGAGCAACATAGCATACCGATTAACGATAAGAGTAACAGATGGTAATGGAGCCGCAGGTGAATGCACTGTTAGTTTTGAGTTTATAAAAGCGCCTTCAATAACTTGGTGGGCACCAGCGGATAGCCCTGCTATAATTGCTCCAGTAAGTAGTACCTCTCCACCTAGACAATATGATCCAGATGGAAACAACACTTGGATTAAAGATTTCCCATCATTACCAGCGACACCGGATCCTCTTGTAAATGGTTTTTTTGGTGATCAATCTTTCGGAAGAATTGAAGTAACAGAAGATGCTGACGTTACAATTTTTACTTCGTTTATACCTCTCGATCAAGGCGCTGGTGGTGATAATTTAGGTATTGTATCAATCTTACATGTATTTGCTGAAGATGGAGACTTTAACAACCCAGATGGAAGCTGTAGTGCTTCCGCTGGCAATCAGGTTACTAATTCTTCTCCATCAACCACTGGTACTAACTTTTTTGCAGCGCCGGCGGGGTGGGGTGAAAACACACCTAACAACACTAATAATGTTCAAACAATAGTTACAGTGTTTAATCAACCGCCTTACACTGGAAATCCTTATGTGCAGTTTAACTTAATAGCTACACCTTAATAGTAAAAGTAATAAAAAAAAAGTAATAATAAATAAATATGGCTACTATTTTAGAAGTAAAATACTTTAACAGCTATGTGCTTAAAAAGATGCTAGACACTACCTCGTTAACACCAAGGTGGAACGGCTCTTTTGGTATACCCGAAGATATAGGTGGTTTTCCTAGAACTGCAAACATAAGCAATGATGAAAGCTGGATAGTAGAAGAATCAAGAATTAGAGGTGGTTATAATAACACTTCTACTGATTATGGTGTTAGAGCTTATTTAGTTGAATTAGAACCAAACTCTAGTATTAAATTTAACTCTTTAATATACTCTGGTATATACAATTCTAGAACTGGGGTTAATGAAACTAACGTTTTTAGTGTAGCTGAAGAAATAACTAAAAGCTTAGATCCTGCAAATGGCTCTATACAAAAACTTTATGCAGAAGACACTAATTTGATTATATTTCAAGAGTTTAAGGTTAACAAAGCGTTGATAGATAAGGATGCTATATATTCCTCTGAAGGTGGTGGTTTACCTGTTAGCTCTCTTAAAACAGTTGTTGGGCAAATTGTGCCATACGGTGGAAATTTTGGTATAGGTAAACACCCTGAAAGTTTTGCTGTATATGGCTATAATAAATATTTTGTAGATCCAAACCAACACTCTGTGTTAAGATTAGGTGCTAATGGCATTGAGGAAATATCAAACACAGGTATGAATTCTTTCTTTAGAAGCGAAATAATAAACATAGACTCTACTAATTTTGGTAAAGGAAAAATTATAGGCGCTTGGGATATATATAATAAAGAATATGTGCTATCATTACAAGCTTCAAACCCTACTTTAGAATTAACAAATCCAACCTTGTCTTTTGATGAGAGAGCAAGTGGTTGGATAAGTTTCTATAGTTATAAGCCTAGTCAGTCATTTAGTATTAGAAACCAACATTATACTACATTTGAAGACAAGTTATACTTACATAATACACCAGATGGTATTTATAATAATTTCTACGGTGTTTCTACGGCTTCTTCAGTTGACTTTGTTTTTAATCCAATGCCTAGTAATTCAAAAGTATTTAACACTGTAAATTACGAAGGCACTAATGGTTGGCAAGTAAACTCTTTTTCATCAGATGAAACTGGACCTGGAACTTATGTGAGTACTAATGCTTTTGTAGTTGATACAACAGCTTTGGTTAGAAGTTACACAGAAGGTGCTTATGACTCAGCTGTACCTCCAAACACTGGATCGGCCGCTGTAGTTCAACCTATATTTAGAGCAGGTTTTGATAGAAAAGAAAATAAATACTGCGCCAATTTAATAAATAACACACCTATATCACAAGGTGAAATAATATTTGGAGATCAAATATCAGGAATAAAAGGATTTTTTGCAAATGTTAAAGTATCAACAGATGCAACCACAGATCCACAAGGATTTAAAGAGTTATTTGCAGTATCATCAAATTATACATTCGCAAGTGGATATTAATAATAAAAATAAAAAATTATGGGGTTGCCATTAATAATAGGAGGCGCTTTAAAAATAGCAGGAGGAATATTTGGTTCTAGAGCTGCAAAGCGTAGAGCTAGAGCGTTGGCTAGACAAGTTAGACAAGAAAGCGCTAAATTAAATAGACTAGAATCTAGTAGACAACAAATTATAAACCCTTATCAAGGTGTAGCTGATGTTTCTTATTTAGCTAAAGATTTATCTGGTAAAGTTACAAATCCTTTTGCTAATTTAAGTGTAGCTACAAAAGCAGCTGAAATACAAATGGAACAAAGTGATATTGCGTTAGCAAACACTCTAGATACATTAAGAGCTACAGGCGCTGGCGCAGGTGGCGCAACCGCTCTTGCTCAAGCTGCATTACAAAGCAAGCAAGGTGTTGCTGCTAGTATTGAAAGTCAAGAAGCTCAAAATGAAAAATTAAGAGCTCAAGGTCAACAACAAATGGAACAAGCTCAATTAGCTGATGCGCAGAGAATACAAGCAATTCAAGTGGCTGAAGCTGGTAGAGTACAGCAGTTAACTGGTCAAGGTGAACAGATTAGACAGCAAATGACAGAGACTAGAGAGCAAGATGCTATAAACTATCAAAGAAATAAATTAGCTGCATTAACAGGAGCTAAATCAAAAGCAGAAGCAGCATCTTCAAATGCTATGACAAATGCTATTGGAGGTTTAGGATCTGCGTTAATGGGAATGGGTCAATCATAATAACATGGAGAATAAAAATATAAGTACAAATCTTTTAATAAGACAGCTAAATCAGAGCAATGCACTTGGTTTTGACAAGAGATTTATAGCTAGCAACTACGATGTTAACTTTGACATATTAGGTAAAGCATTTAGACCTACAGGTAAAATATACGCCGCGTTAATGATGGCTATAGAAAATAATAACTGCACAACAGATAATTGTGAATATGAATATCAACAGTTAAAAATAATTAAAGAAGCACCAGCTAATGCTATTGAATTTTTATCTGAGGTTACATCTCAATTACAAATAACAGAAGATTCTAACTTTGATCCTAACAATAATTTTAAATATACTGTAGCAAACTCTATATTGACTGAAAAACCTGGTTTCTCTAAAACACATGGTTATGATGTAGTTTTAAACTTATTAGAAAACGGATCTCAAGAACTTATTTTTACAGGACCTTTATTTGAAGAACCTTTGGTTATAAATAGCTCTGCTATAACTATGTTAGCAGAAGCTGGCACCAGTATTGTAACTGCTACGCCTAACATAAATGAATTAATGTTAGCTTTATTACCTCAAATAGGTTTATTTGACGCTGAAGATATACAAGAAGACGGTGAATTAACACCTACAGCTAAAATATCAGAAGAGTTTGTACTTAAAAATCCTGATGGATCATTTGATTATGAGATAATTGACATTGGAAATGGTAAAGGTAGAAACGTATTACAGTACGATATGGATAAAATCACTAGAAAAGCTATGCCATTTATTGAAGCTGAAGTTGCTGGTCTATTATCTCAAGAACAAGAAGCTGTAGCTCTGTGGAACGTTTATATTGCAAAAGGAACAAGCGTTGCAGAAGATGCTGAAATGGTACAAAATGCTAATGCAGCATCTGAAAGCTGGAGTTATGAAGAAGACTTACCTTTAAGTCAAGATAAAAAAGTTTTATTTGAAAGAAAATATATAAGTTATTTTATGAACAATTATTTATCTCAATTTTTAACAAATCAATTACCTACCGTTGAAGAAGATGCTAGCGTTTTTGATTTAGAAGAAGCTAAAAAAGCTAAAGTAGACAAGTTCATGCAAGAAAACAACATTTAAATTTAATATAATGACTATACAAGATTGGGAAAAAAATAAAGCAGATTATTTCTTTTCAGTTCAAACGTTACCGCCAGAAGAAAGAAAACAAGCTTTACAACAATGGTTAGCTAGTAATCCTCAGCCTTCAGAACAAGCTGAAGTAGTAGAAGAAGAAGAGGTAAAGACAGAGGGTGCTGCAACCCAGGAGGATGCAGATGTAGCACCCACCGAACAACCGGAAGCATCCGAGAAACAAAGTACGGTATCCATTTTCGATCCGCGTTCTTTGGACTCACTATCACAAGACGTAGCTAATTTTGGTGCTAGTATACAATCACAACCTGTAGACAGAACTGAAGTAATAAATAATTACTTACAAAAAGAATACGAAGGTGTACCAAAAGCAGGTGAGATTATAGAGGCTAATGACTATCAATATAAATATGAAGCTGACGTAGATGATGAAGGAAATTTAAATTTACAGGTTTTATATAAAGGACCTGAAGATGAAGAGTTTATTAATGCTAGTGAAAAAGCTAGAAGCAACCCAAAGAATACAGCTCTTCAAAATGCTGAGGCATCTATATTGTCTCAGTTAGGTTTTTTACCTGAAGAAATACAAGAGCAGGCCGTTGCAATGATGCAACCTCAGCAAGCTCAACCTCAAGATTTTGATCCGTCAAGAGAAGGGATACAGTCTTTTGACGATGTATTATTCTACGATTATCTTACTAGAGAAACTAGAAGAGAGGCTGAAATAAGTTCATTGGGAGTTGAATTAGCTGAAGCTGACGTTGAAAAAGCCCAAGCTAGACTTGACGAGATAAAGAAAAAATATCCTGACGCTGATAAATATATAGAAGAGTTAAGAAAGCGAAAAGGTAACTACGAGTTAGAAAAAGCAAAAATACAAGAAAAAATAGATAATCTTCCAGCTGGAGAAGTAAAAAAATTAAAACAATATCAGCAAGAATTATCTGATTTAGAAGAAAAATATTCTGATGTTTCTTTACTTGAAGGCGCTAGTTTGAAAATAGATATAGATAAAAAATTAGCTGATTTAGAATCTGAAATATCTACTAGAGCCTATGAATCTTCTATAATAAAAGAAAAAGAAGAAGAAGAACCTAGTTATTTAAATCTACTTGGCGAAAAAATAAGATCAAATATACCTTCAGTTGAAGCTTTTGGTGGACCAATATCTGCAGGTGTTGGAACATTTGTTGCTGACGCTTTAGACCCAACAAATGTTGAAGCGCAAACTCAATTAGATTTTTATAATCAAGCTAAAGCTGCTTATGCTAAAAAAAATAATATAGATATATCTGAAGTAACCAATGAAATGGTTCAAGATGATGTTATAGACATGTATATTAAAAAATATACAGAAGAAGAAAAAGCTAAGCTTTATGAAGATATAGGTGACAAAGAATTAATTGAAAGTGATTTTGTTCTTTCTACAGTTTTAGGTGTTAAAAGTTTTGAAGATTTATTTGGTGATACAACTCAAGAGAAAAGAGAGAAATTAATAGCAGCTGTTAAAAATTTAGATTTAAAAAAAGAAACTGCCAAAATATACTTAGGAAGAGAAGCTGTTGCTTTTGATACAATGAAAAAAACTGGCTTAGCTTTAACAACATATTTTACAGAAGAAGAGGCTGCAGCTGCTAGAGAAAAAATTAGACTTTTAAATTTAGATATTAACGCTAATTATAATATAGTTGAAAAAGCTTTTGACAGTATTAGTGAAAAAACTAAAACAACTGAAGACGCTGAACTATTTAATGATTTATATTCTAGAAATTATGGTTGGCTAACAAACACCGCTGGCTCAATAGCCACGTCAACTGTAGATTTATTTCTTAATGGACTGTTAGAGCAAGCTACAAGATTTGGTATAACTGATTTTGTTTTAGCAGCTAATCCTTTTACGCCTAACCCAATTTTAGCTAAAAAACTTGGCGTGCCAACACAAGGTAGAATCGCTACTGAAGAAATAATAAGTAGTACTGAGGGTTTTATTCAAGCTATAAACCAAGAAATGGCTGTGCCTAAAAAGTTTAGTGAGCTCGAAAGCGGTCAGGATTTGGCTAGATTTTTGGGAACAACTTTTGGTCAGCAAGTGCCCATATATGCTGTGCTAGGTATGACTGGAGGAACTGGACTTGGTTTAATAGCTTTAGCTACGTCTGGTAACAAGTTTAGAGAAATGCAAAAAGAAGTAAATCTTGGTACTGCTGATTATAACATCTATCAAATGTATACTGTGGCTACTTTAACTGGTATTTCAGCAGCTGCAACAGAGTATATAACACAAGGTATGCTAGGAAGACTTAAGTTTTCATATCAAAACATCCCAGGTTTTAAAGCAGGCTTTAACGAAACAATGAAAGGCTTTTTAAGTAGTGCTGGTCGTTGGGCTAGAGACATGGGTGAAGAAATACCTAGTGAAATGCTTGATAATCTTGTGGGTAATATAGCTGATAGATATATTCTTGGCAAAAAAGATGTCAATGTGTTTGACAATATGGCAGAAACTGCTTTTAGCACTCTTTGGACAGCTGGTGTTGCTATTAGAATGCCGTTAATTGGAAAACAATTAGTAGCACCATTTAGAAGCAAACAATCTTATCAAGTTGTAGGCGAAAACACAGCAAGAATAAAAGAGCTAACTAACAAACTTAATACTGATAAAAATCTAGATGTTTCAGCGGTTAATCAGATTAAAGACGAAATAAATCAACTTGAAGTTGAAAATATGAAAGCATTAAAAGTCGAGTTCGATCGTCTTGACAAAATGACTAATGCTGAGAAAAAAGTTTTATTAGAAAACAAAGCTAAAGAATATGAAGTAAAAAGAGATATTCAATCTATATTAAACAATAAATCTATAGATGAAAAAACTAAAAAAACTCTTTTAGAATCAAAAAACAAACAACTTTATGATATAGGCACGTCATCTGCTAATGTATTAGCTAAATATGTTCTTGAAGAAAACAAGCAAAAGAACATGCCTAAAGTTGAACAAGACATTGAAACTGTTAAAAAGTTTGCTGGTGAAGACAATGTCACAGTAATAGACACAGAAGAAGAATTTGCTGAAAGAACTGGAAAACCAAAAGATGCTGATGCTTTTATAGACCCTGAAACTGGTCAAATATTTATAAACAAATCTTGGGCAGCTAAAGTTGGCGCCGTAACTGCTGGTAATCATGAGTTGCTACATAAAGTTATTAGAGCTAAAATGAGCTCTGACCCAGCGGCTGCAGTTCAACTTGTTGAAGACTTTAAAAATATTTTAAGCGACAAAGAACTATCGATAGTACAAAAGCGTATTGATGATAATTATCGTTATGTTAGAGATGAAAATGGCGTAATACAAAAAGACAGCGAAGGCAATCCTATAGAAAATGACATATCTGAATATGCTGAAGAGTATTTAACAGCGTACTCTGACGCTATAGGTAAAGGAGAGATAACTTGGTCTGATAACTTAAGTGAAAGCTTTTTAAGATTAGGTAAAAAACTTATAAACTTTCTTAAAGGCAAAGGTTTTGATCAAATAGAATTTAAAACTGGTAGAGATGTTTATAACTTTATAAGAGATTATCAAGCAAATATACAAAAAGGTAAGCTAACTGAAGCTGGTCAAAAAATGCTTACTGAGTCTGAGCAGTTTTTAGCAGACAGAGATAAAAAAGCTCAAGTTGAAGATGATAAACTATCAATAACTCAAAGAGGTCAAGAGTTTATAGATCTTACAAAAGAAGGAGTTTATACTAATGAAGATTTAGTTAGTATTATTAACTCTCCATCTTCAAATCAAACTGATAGGTTTGGAGCTATGGATGCTGTAGTTGAAAACAACTGGCCTGTAATTAGTAAAGGTCTTAAGTTTAATCCAACAGGTAGTATACCAATGGACGCTGTTAAAACAGCTGTAACTGAGCAAATGCAAGGTATATTTCCAGGTAGAAATAAAGAATTACTAGCTGATTTTAACGCTGATACAGCTCAGGTTAATACATATCTTGGGTCTTTAATGCGTCAGCGTCAAGCTGAAATATTAGAAAGAGCTAAGCAAATAGGTGGTGTAACACAAGAAGGCGCTAGTATTGACTCTGAAGCCGCTAAACAAGTTGTTGCTGAAGCTCCAACTACAACAACTACAAAAGAAACTAAAGTAGCTAAAAAACCTACAGAAACAGTAGAGTTTTCACAAGCACAAATAGAAAAAATAGGCGCTAAAGATAAAGCCGAAGTTGAAACAAGAATAACAGAAGCTACTAAAGATAGTTTTAAAAATCAAGATATTAAAACTTTTGGACAAACTAGAAACGTTCCTAAAGCTGTAGCAGATATATATGCTGGTATGTTTGGTTTAAATCCTCAAACTATAACTGATAAAACTAGAAACTATCAGAAGACAGATGCTGAAGGATTGACAACAGCTAAACAGTTTCTACTTAAAAACGCTAATAACGATTTTGCTAGATTGCCTAAAACTAAAGACGGTTTTGGTAAAGGTACTTTCCTGCCTAGAAACGTAGTAAATGCTTTGTATACTGATGGTAAGCTTACGGGTACTCTAAAAGATTATATGGATCTTATTAGACAAAAGCCTACTAAGCCAATATACAGGGATGCTGTTGGTCAAACAATACGAGGTTTATTAAATTTGCATATTAGAAATCGTATGTTTGAGGATTTAGTAACTACTACACCTGAAAGATTACGTGGTGGTGCTAAGTTTAGTATAACACAAAAGGTTAAGTTCGACAATAGAGATGGTATTGTCGTAATGAAAGAAATTGCCTCTGATTTTGCTAATAAAAATAAAATAAAAGTAGTTTTTGAAGATATAGAAATAAACGCTGATAATTTAAGTGCTAAAAATAAAACTCATAGAAAATATGTTCAAAATGCATTAGAGACTGAGTTGTGGAAATATATACCTATAGAAGCTATATCTAAAAGTTCTATTGTTGGTTATGGAAGTAAAGGGCAAAACTTCTTTTTTACACCTCAAGAAGCAGATGCTTCTATTAAAAAAGCAATACAAAATAGAAATAAATGGCTTAAAGATGGTAACGAGCTTTCTTATGACATTGAAAATCTTAAAAATGTTAAACAAGCTGTTTCAAGAAACAAACCAAAACCTAGCTTAAGAACCTATGATGGCTCTAGTAGAGCTGTAAATACTAAACAAAAAAAGAAAGTTAAAAACAATTATCAAGGTATAAAAGAAATATTAGAAGGTGGTGTTAACGCTATTGAATCTAATTCAGAAAACTATTTACCTTTATTAGCTATATTTGGAACTCAATCTCAATCAACATCACATGTTGTTAGAAACATGGCTGTAGATAGAGGCGCCACAAAAGATTTTGTTGAGGCTAAAAGAAAAAAAGAACGTACAGCTGATGAGCATGTAGATCCTTCTAACGAAATGGTTCCAGTTATGTACGCTTCTATGCTTTTTGATCAAGTCGATTTAGCTATGCCATTTATAGAAAATGTTTTCTTTCAAATTGGTATATCTAAATTACAAGATAATAAACTAGCTGATGTAAATGGTGAGTATGGAAAACCTTATAATTTTATTTCAAAGCAAGTACCGTTTTTCCAGCAGCAAGCTATAGAATATTTTAAAACTGGAGATAAATCAAAAATACCAAATGTTTTAGTTAGGTATTTTAATCCTCAAGTAAACAATAATGCAAATGATGGTACTCCTGGCTTTAATGCTAATGAAATGTTTATAGATGGTGAAAGCGTAGCTAAAACTTATATAAAAGAATTACCTATCTCTGATCAAAATCCAAACAATATATTTGTTCAAAACAATTTAATTTACAAAGTATTAACAGGTGAAATAACTAAGCAAAGAGCTATAAAAGAGCTTGATTTACAAATAAAAACAGGTAATAGTCAAGTTAAACCAGCTTTAATTAACAATAAAATGCAACCTGCAACTTTAGAATTAAAAGGTGAAAATGCAAAGTTTAGCAAGACTGTTGTTAATGAGCTTGGTATGCTAGATAATGCATTAAATCAAGCTAGAAAACCTGATGCTCCGGTTAAAAAGATTAGAGTATTTGACTTTGACGATACACTAGCTAAATCAAAAAGCAAAGTGTTATATACTGTGCCAAACGTAGAAGGTGGATTTAGCGAAGGTGCTACAAACTTAAAAGCTATATTTATGGTCGGTGGTCCTGGCGCTGGTAAAACAAATGTTGGTAAAGGATTACAACTTGGTAGACGTGGTTACAAAGTAGTTAATCAAGATATAGCATTAGAAGCAATGAAAGCTGAAGCTGGATTACCAGCTAAAGAATCTGATTACACTGCAGAGCAAAGATCCACAAGATCAAAACTTGGTGCTGCCGCTAGAAAAGCTGCTGTAGCTAAGTTTGATAAATATGCTGCCGCAGGTAATGGCATGGTTATAGACGGTACAGGCGCTTCTTATAATGCTACTACTAAGAAAATAAAAGCCTTAGAAGATCTTGGCTATGAAGTGCATATGGTTGTTGCTACTACACCGCTTGAAACAGCTATTGAAAGAAACAAAGCTAGAGCAGAAAGATCTTTACCTGATTTTGTAGTAAAGAAAACTTATGAAAATGTTCAAGAAAGCTTAAAAAAATATAGAGAAGATTTTGGCGATCGTTTGTACGAGATTAATACAGAGACTATAGAATATGGTAAACCATTACCTAATGAGTTTTTACAGCAAGTTTACAATGGTATAAACAGAAATAAGGTTGGTAAAGTTGACGCAAGTAACTTCGCTACCGAGTATGATGTTCTAGAAAGTCAAGGCGCAGAGTTTGATTTTAGAGAGTTTAGTAGAGTAATTGAAGGTGAAAAAGGACCGTTGTTTAGTGTTGCTGAAAAAATAGCTGCAGCAAGAGGTACTGAAGATATATTTATATTAACAGCAAGACCTGCTGATGCCGCTAAACCTATACAGGAGTTTATGAAAGCTAATGGTATTGACATACCTTTGAAAAACATAACAGGTTTAGGTGATGGTACTGCTGCTGCAAAAGGTAGATGGATAGCTGGTAAAGCTGCTGAAGGTTATAACGACTTTTACTTTGCTGATGATGCTATAAAAAATGTTCAAGCTGTTAAAGACGTGCTTAGTCAAGTAGATGTTAAATCAAAAGTTCAACAAGCTAAATTTAGTAACACTAAAAATTTTGATAGAATATTTAACGATATAATTGAAGCTAAAACAGGTATTGAATCTTATAAACAGTTTTCTGCGGCCAAGGCTAAAACAGTTGGTGCTAGCAAAGGTAAATTTGATTTCTTAATACCTCCATCAGCAGAAGACTTTGTTGGATTACTTTACAAAACGTTAAGTAAAGGTAAGGTTGGTGATGCTCAAATGGCTTTCTATAAAGAAAACCTAATTGATCCTTATAATAGAGCTGAAATGGCTATATCACAAGCTAAAGTTGCAGCTGGTAGAGATTACAAAGCTTTAAAGAAACAATTTAAAAATATACCAAAAACTTTAGAAAAACAAACTGGTATAGCTAAATACTCTTATCAACACGCTATAAGAACTTACATATGGGACAGTCAAGGATTAGAAGTTCCAGGACTTTCTAAGCGTGATCAAAAAAGGTTGACAGACTTTATTAAAGCAGACCCAGAATTACAGGCGTTTGCTGATCAACTTGTTAATTTACAAAAAGGTAAACCATATCCAAAACCAGGTAAAAACTGGACAGCTGGTAATATTACTACAGATGTTATATCTGGTATTAACAAAGTCAATAGAGCAGAGTATTTACAAGAGTGGCAAGAAAATGTAGATATTATATTCTCTGAAAAGAATATGAACAAGCTTGAGGCTGCTTTTGGTGCTAAGTATGTTGAAGCATTGAAAGATTCGCTCAGAGCAATGAAAAGTGGTAGCAATAGACCGTTAGGTGGTGATAGAATTTCTAATCAAATATTAGACTGGTTAAACAACTCTGTCGGTGCTATAATGTTCTTACACACAAAATCTGCTGTTTTACAGACAATATCATCGGTAAACTTTATAAATTGGGGTGATAATAACCTATATGCAGCCGGTAAAGCGTTTGTTAATCAAAAGCAATACTGGAAAGACTTTTTAACACTTATGAACTCTGACTATTTACTTGAAAGACGAGATGGTCTTAAAATTAATGTAAGTGAATCTGAAATAGCTGACGCTGTTGAGGGTAGTGACAATAAAGTTAACGCTGCTATATCATACTTACTTAATAAAGGTTTTGTATTTACTAGATACGCAGATAGTTTTGCTATTGCTTCTGGTGGTGCTACATTTTATAGAAATAGAATAGAATCTTTGGTTAAACAAGGCATGGACAGAAAGCTAGCAGAGCAACAAGCTTTTGAAGACTTTAGATTAATAGCTGAAGAAAATCAGCAGTCTAGTAGTCCAATGCGTATTAGTCAGCAGCAAAGATCTTTGATAGGTCGTATTGTGCTTCAGTTTGGTAACACACAACTTCAGTATGTACGTATACAAAAAAGAGCTGTACTAGACTTAATAAACGGTAGAGGTGATTGGAGAACTAATGTATCTAAAATAGTTTATTACGGTGCTATTCAAAACTTATTGTTTAATGCACTGCAAAGTGGTTTAGCTTGGGCGTTATTTGATGACGATGAAGATGATGATGAAGAAAAAGCAGAACTAACCAAAAAGAATAAAGAGGAAAAGCTTACAAGAACATTAAATGGTGCTATTGATTCACAGTTAAAAGGTCTTGGTATTCAAGGTGCTGTTATCGCTGGTGTTAAAAACGCTTTATTAACTATAGCTGAGGAAGCAGATAAAAAATCACCTAAGTTTGAAGAGGCTCTTGATGATTTGCTAAATATAGCTCCATCACTTGGGTCTAAAATTAGAAAATTAAAATCAGCTACTAGAACTGTTTCTTGGAATCGTAAAGAAATAAAAGAAAAAGGATTTAGTTTAGATAATCCAGCTTATTTAGCAGGAGCACAAACAATATCAGCTTTATTTAACATACCATTAGACAAAGCTGTTATGAAGATGAACAACATGCGTAACATATTAAATCCTGCTACTGAAAACTGGCAGAAAGTTGCATTAACTTTAGGTTGGTCTACCTGGGATGTTGGATTACCATACTTTGGTTTAGCTGAAGCAGAGCCAGTATTAACTGAAACACAGAAACAAGTTAAAAAATTATTTAATCTTAGTAAGTCTGATCAAGTTAAAATGCTTCTAGATTTAGGATTAACTAAAAAAGAAATTAGAGCATTAACAAAAGAAGAACAAAGAGTTGATCAAATTATAAAATTACAAAATAAAAAGAAAGATGGCAAAGATAAACCCTAAAACAGCTAAAGCAATTTATAAAGCTGGTATGAAAGCTAATAAAGAAAAAATAGCTCAAGAGCGCTATGGTGAATTTGGGTTTGATACTTTAACATATGATCAGCAGCAAGAAGTTTACAAAAACTATCCTAAGCTACCTAAAAGTAAAAAAGATAAAGCATCTGATTTTAAAACACCTATGAATATGAAAAAACAAAAAAACAAAAAAGTTAGAGATACTATTAGAATTAATAAACCTAGCAAGATTTACAAACCAGGCGATTACGTTACAGAAGATGACTTCGAAGCGCAATTTAAAAAAATAGAAGGTGATTCTTCTACTTTTCCACAATATTCTGTTGAAGACTATTCTACAATAAAAGTAGATAAAAAAGGACCTTATGTTGTTAAGGAGTCTGGAATAAATATGGGATCACCACTTTATAAAAAAATGTTAACACCTGTTTCGCCGTTTAATAAAAGCCGTTGTTGGACTGGATATGAGCCAGTTCCAGGTAAAAAACCTTATAGCAAAGGAAGCTGTAGAAAAAAATAATTATGAATATATCAGATATTAAACTATACGCAATGAACGCAGGAACGTTAGGCGTTACAACATTTACACAAATAGAAGACAGTTTGAAAATACTATTGTTAATTGTTACTATAGGATATACTGTATCCAAGTGGATACACATAAAAAGAAATGAGGGCAATAAATAAAATAATCATACATTGCTCAGCCACTAAAGAAGGTAATAATGTTACTGCATCAACTATTGATCAGTGGCATAAAAATCGTGGTTGGAAGGGTATAGGTTATCATTATGTCGTAGCAATTGACGGTAGTATAGAGTATGGTCGTAGTATATACGAAACAGGCGCTCATGTAAAAAATCAAAATGAAGGTTCAATAGGCATTTGTTATATAGGAGGTTTAGGACCATCTATGGAACCCAAAGATACAAGAACACCAGAGCAAAAAGAAAGTTTATTACTACTGCTTAAAACATTAAAGAAAATGCATCCTGAAGCTACAATACACGGCCACAATGAATTTTCAGCAAAATCTTGCCCTTGTTTTAACGCTTACGAAGAATATTGTAATATATAGATTATGGCATATAAATCACCAATTAATATAAAAGAAAAAGCTTACGAAAAGCAAAATAGAAAAATGCGCTCAGAATATACATCTGAGACAGGTAAAAAACTAGGTAAAAGATTAACTAAAGGAACTAACAAACGTAGAGTTTCTTTTGCTTGTAGATTTGCTGGTATGGCTGGGGCGATGAAAGATGCTAAAGGTGAACCAACAAAGAAGGCAATGGCTTTAAAAAAATGGGGTTTTGGTAGCGTAGAAGCTGCTAGAAACTTTTGTCAAAAACATAAATCAAAAAAATAAAATGAACGCATCAAAATTCTCTGGACCTTTTATGAAAAAAAGTCCTATCGACAAAAAATTAGTAGGTAAACAACATAGGTTACCTGAAGAGTTAAAAGAAAAAATACTAGCAGCACCTGAAGATAGTCCTGCTAAAAACATAGATCCTAAATTAGCTAAAAAAATGGCTGACAAAGTGCAACAAGTTGGAAGATATAGAGACTATGTTGAAAAGAAAGAAAAAGGATACATGGACGAAGAAGATGGTTTTATAAAAGGAGATCCATCTAAAACTGTATCGTTTGATCGGTTTGCTATATCAGAAGAAATAGCTAAAGGTGGGAAAGCTGGAAGTAAAGCTGTAAAACATTACTACGCGAATAAAGATGATTACAGTGGTTATATGCCTGAAGAAAAAAGACAAGCTGTTAAAAAAGGTTTAAATATAAAATAATTATGGGAAAGTTTTTTATAAAATTAGGAAATAAAATTATACAACTAAACGAATACTTAAAAAGTCAATGGAACTCGTTTCTTTATAAGTTGATGTTTAAAAAACAAAAATAAAAGTTATGGCTTTTTCAAATAGATTTATGAATAATAGTCCTTTTAGAAAAGAAGAAGACACTAAAAATCAAGACGATTTACAATATACAAATAAACAAGACTCTGGTATGTCTGATGCTGAATATGCTAAGTATTTTAGTGAAGGATCTATTCATAGACCTAACCTAGAAGAAGTTGATTTAGGAGTTGTTAGAGCTAATAAAAAAATTGGTGAAAGCTCTATAGTGGACACGTCTAAAGGATCTAGTTTTCCAACTGGAGCTAGTGTAGAAACAATTAAACAATGGTATGCTAATAATCCTCCAAAAGATACTATTACAAAAGTAGAAGGTAAAAAAGGTTTATCAGGAATGGTAGAGGGTGCTAAAGATTTTGTTCAAAATTTAAAAACAGTAGCTGGAAATCCTTTTGATGCGGCAAGAGCTATTGTCAGAACAGACGATAGTGGTGGTGATTTTCCAACAAGTGTTCAAGATCTTCAAGCTCTTAGAGATTTAGCTGATAGAGATGATGGAAGTGAAAGTAGTGAGCAAGCTAAAAGTATACTTTCAAGATCTTCAGGATTTAATGTGGCTTCTGCTATGTTAGGTCCAGCGTTAACTGCTCAAACTTTTTTAGATTTAGCAACTGGAGATCCAACCGCAGCTGCTTTAGGTAAAGCTAAAAAATTAAAACCTATAGCTAAAACTCTTAAAAAATCTAACATTGGTCAATTAATAAAAGGAGGCGTTTTGCCAGCAGCATATATAGGATATAAAGGATATAAACAAAGTAAAAAATTAAAATAACATGAAACCATTTACATCAAAGCATTGCACACCAATATTCTACGGAAGTCCTCTTAATCAAAAAGATGACAAAAAGAAAAAAGAAAAAAAAGACGATACGTTTAAGTATTTAAAAGGTTTTGTTTCTTCAGCAGAACGATCTAAAAAAGATAATACTAAAACTTCTACAGAAGATTTTTATAAAAGAAAAAGAGAATTAGAAGCTAAAAATAGTCCTTTAGATATTAGAAGATCTATGGAAGCTAAAGTAGTAGCATCTAAACAAAAAGCAAATAAAGAAAGAGCTAGAAAAGCTGGAAATTTAGGAAGAAAAACAACTCGTTGCGCAAGTGGAAAACCTTGCAAGGGAGGAGGTCATTAAATAAGGAACAAAAATAAAATGGGCGTACCATACCCAAAAGTTCCTGTAACCAAGAAGGGGAAGTCGTAAGACCTCCCCTTTTTTAATTATCCATCACAAGCCAAACAATCTTCACTCATTGCTTGTTGTGCTATATCTCCACGAAGCACTGACTCTGTCCTCGTATAATATAAAGTTTTAATACCGTTTTTCCATGCTTGCATGT